>Ga0194126_10003129_pt1 | contig 26459 bp, 29 predicted proteins | sample TA2KigC150mmetaG_FD_148641 | JGI IMG/M metagenome (GOLD analysis project Ga0194126, IMG submission 148641) | Freshwater microbial communities from Lake Tanganyika, Tanzania - TA2015035 Kigoma Deep Cast 150m | ecosystem: Environmental > Aquatic > Freshwater > Lake | place: Tanzania: Lake... | reverse complement strand
GCTTATCCGACATTCAGCAGGGTGCGCGCTTCAAGGGCATCGCGGCCGATTTGGGCGATCAGGGCATCGAGCGAGTCGAATTTTTGTTCGTCACGCAGTTTGTGCAGAAACTCGATGCGCAGGTGGGCGCGGTAGATTGATTGGTTGAAATTGAACAGGTGGACTTCCAGCGTCGGGCGACCGTTGGCGTGCACCGTGGGACGGGTACCGAGGCTGGCAACACCGGGCCAGTCCGGCGTGGAGAGCCCTTGGACGCGTACAGCAAAGATGCCTTTGAGTGGCGGGCGGTTGTGTTTGAGCTGGATGTTGGCGGTGGGGTAGCCGATCTTGCGGCCTAACTGGTCGCCACCGATGACGCGGCCAGAGATACTGTAAGGGTGACCCAGCAGTTGTGCCGCGAGCGCCATGTCGCCACCAGACAAGGCGATGCGCACGGCGGTGCTGGAGGCGCGCTGGCCCGCCGCCTCGACGGTGGGCAACGATTCGGCGCTAAACCCCGCATCGTTGCCGAGCCGCGCCAGGAGTTCGATGTCGCCAGCACGCTTGGCACCAAAGCGGAAATCATCGCCGACCAACACATAGCGCGCCTTGAGCCCGTCAACCAGGATGCGTTGTACGAAGGCCTCGGCCGACAGCGCGGCGAAGGTGCGGTCGAAGGGACAAACATGCACATGCGCTACGCCGAGTTCGCGCAGCCGTTCCATCTTTTCGCGTAATGACGAGAGCCGTGTGGGTGCGTCATGCGGGGTAAACAGCTCGCGCGGATGCGGTTCGAAGGTCAGTACCGTCGGGAGGGCGCCAAACGCCACGGCACGCGCGGTTAGACGCGCCAGCATGGCCTGATGGCCAAGATGGACACCGTCAAAGTTGCCGATGGTGATGGCGTTGGGGCGCGTGGCGCGTGGCCAGCCGTGGGTAATGATCATGTTCGGGCGTTATGCAAACGGCGACGCTACAAGGAAGGCGTGATTCTACGGGTTGGGGCGTATTCCGTCAGCCCGGGGTGGTGCGACGGAATTGGGCGGGGCGCAGACCCAGGATCCAGAGGCTGGCGAAATAGATGCCCACAGCGCTGGGGATGAGCCAGGCGAGGTGGAGGAGGCGTTCAGATAAATCGGCCTTTAGCCAGTCGGTCTCGGCGCCCATGGCCAGAAAGAGGAATCCGCCCATGGCGGCGAGGGCGATGGTGAGCCGCAGCAAATAGAGGGTCCAACCCGGTTGCGGTTGGAAAATGGCTTGCTGCCGCAGTTTGCGATACAGGATGGTGGCATTGAGACAGGCGCCCAGGCTGATGGCCAGTGCCAGGCCGGCGTGGCCCAGAGGGCCGATAAAGGCCAGGTTCATGGCCTGGGTGGCAAGCAGGGTGAGGATGGCGATCTTGACCGGGGTCTTGATGTTTTGTCGGGCATAAAAACCGGGGGCCAGGACCTTGACGAGGATGAGCCCGATCAGGCCGGCGCTGTAGGCGGTGAGAGCCTGGCGGGTCATTTCGACATCGTGGACGGTGAAGGCTCCGTAGTGGAATAAGGTGGCGATCAACGGGATGGCGAGAATGGCCAGGGCCAGGGCGGCGGGGGCGGCCAGCAGCAGGGTCAGGCGCAGGCCCCAGTCGAGCAGGCGGGAATATTCGCGGCTGTCGTCGTCGGCATAGTGTTTGGCGAGCGAAGGCAAGAGAATGGTGCCGAGGGCGACGCCCAGCATCCCGGTCGGAAACTCCATCAGACGGTCGGCGTAATACAACCAGGAGACGCTGCCGCTGATCAGGAAGGAGGCAAAGATGGTGTTGATGAGCAGGGAGACCTGCGCGACCGAGACGCCCATGGCGGCCGGGCCCATGAGTTTGAGGATGCGGCGCACGGCGGGGTCACGAGGGGCAAAATCCCAACGCGGCAACAGCCCCAGTCGTTTCAGCGCCACATATTGCAGCGACAGTTGTAGCACGCCCCCCAGAAAGGCGCCCCAGGCCAGGGCCAGGATGGGCGGATCAAACCAGGGCGCGGCCACGGTGGCGGCGAGGATCATGGCGACATTGAGCAACACCGGGGTGAAGGCCGGCACCATGAAGCGGCTCCAGGTGTTAAGCACGCCGGCGGCCAGCGCGGTGAGCGACATGAACAGGATGTAGGGGAAGACGATACGGGTCATCGTCACCGTCAGGTCGAATTTCTCGGCATCTGCGGTAAAGCCGGGGGCCGAGAGCATGACGATCAGCGGCGCGGCAAGGATGCCGAGCAGGGCGGTGGCGCTGACGATGAGGAACAGTAAGGTATGCACGCGCTGGATGACTTTTTGCGCGGCGGAGTCCCCTTCCCGGTTGCGAATCTCCGCCAGGACGGGGACGAAGGCCTGCGAGAAGGCGCCCTCGGCAAAGAGCCGGCGGAGCAGGTTGGGCAGCTTGAAGGCGACAAAAAAGGCGTCGGTGATGGCGCCTGCGCCGAAGCTGCGGGCAATGACCATGTCGCGCACAAATCCCAGGATGCGCGAGAGCAGGGTCATCGAGCTGACGGTGGCAAGGGCGCTGAGCAGATTCATGGGGGACAATTCTAGCTTGTCAAACATTGGGCGGGGGGATATACTTAGCGACTTCTTTTTTAAGTTTTCAGGAGCTTTCACCATGGCAAATAGCGCACAGGCTCGCAAGCGTGCCCGTCAGGCGGACCGTATTCGTCTGCAAAACATGGCTCAACGCTCGGCCTACCGCACTGCCGTGAAGAAGGTTCGCAAGGCCATCGAGGCCGGCGACCAGGCCGCCGCCGCGATCGTCTTCCAGGAATCCATGAGTGCCATGGATCGTCTGGCCGATAAGCGTATTGTTCACAAAAACAAGGCAGCACGACACAAGAGCCGTCTGTCTTCCGCCATCAAGGCCATGGCCTGATCTTTTTCAGGTCGCACAAAAACCCCTCTGCGGAGGGGTTTTTGTTTTCTGCACGCACCTTCTCCGCGGCTCTTTATAATCCCGTTACCATCCGCCCATCCTGTCAGAGGTCTTATGAATCTTGATCGCGTTAGCTCCGGCCGTAATGTGCCCGATGACATCAATGTCATTATCGAAATTCCCGCCCACGGCGAGCCCATCAAGTACGAGGTGGATAAGGAGACGGGGGCCATGTTTGTCGATCGCTTCATGTCCACCGCGATGCATTACCCGTGCAACTACGGTTATATCCCGCATACGCTGTCCGAGGACGGCGATCCTGTCGATGTCCTGGTGATTACCCCGATCCCGCTGATCACGGGCGTGGTGGTGCGTTGCCGCCCTGTGGGTATCTTGAAAATGGAGGACGAGGCGGGGATGGATGGCAAGGTATTGGCCGTTCCGGTCGACAAGTTGTGCACCATGTACTGCACCGTCCGCAGTCCCGAGGATTTGCCGACGCTGATGCTCAACCAGATTGCGCACTTTTTTGAGCACTACAAGGACCTTGAAATGGGCAAGTGGGTCAAGGTGTTGGGTTGGGCGGGTATTGATGAGGCCCGGGCCGAGATTGTCGGCGGCGTGGATCGCTATAACGCGGCTGTCGACAAGCCGATGTTCTGATGAAGATCTGTATCGTTTCAGATTCGCATGACAACCGGCGTTTGCTTGATCACGCGGTCGAAGACGCCGTGGCGCGGGGGGCGCAGGCGGTTCTCCATTGCGGGGATATCGTGGCGCCGACCACGCTGCGGGTATTGAAGAAATATGGCCTGCCGGTGCACGCCATTCATGGCAACAACACCGGCGACCTTTACACCATGATGCACCTGGCTCACGAGCCCGATAGTCCGGTGCGCTACCATGGCCAGGATGCGGTTCTGCATCTGGCCGGCCGGACCCTGTTCATGGTGCATTACCCGCATTACGCCGAGGCCATGGCCTTGACCGGCGATTACGATGTGGTGTTGTGTGGCCATGATCACCGCGTCAGTCAGCGTGAGGTGACCAACATCCGGGGTGGAAAAACCTGGTTGGTGAACCCCGGTACCGTGGGTGGGGTCGGCAAGCCGCCGACCTATGTTCTCGCCGATCTGGAGACGCTGCAGTTTTTGACCATTGATGTGCCAGCTGAACCGGGTGAGGCGTGTAATGTGCGCCCGGCCAGTGTTCACGCCTGAACGCCTGCGGCTGGGCATGATCGGGCGCCGATTTCTGTGCTAGAATCCCCGCGTTTTTAATGGATTGGCTGTAACCATGAACTGCCTTGACCGGTGCTGCCGGCACGGCAGTTTTTTATGGTTAGGCGCTTGTTAGGATGCCTGTTATGGAAAGTATTCTCGAAATTCGCGAGGGTTGTGTTACGCCGGCCCAATTGCTTAAAAGTTTACCGTTTACGCGCTTCCTGGATCGTTACAAGCAGGAATATCTGGACGATCTCGGGCAGCGTGACGAGCGCTATCGCGATGAGTGGCAACACCGCAGTTCCTTCGTGAAGTCGATCCGGGCACGGGATTTTCTGCTGCTGCTCAACGCCGGAAAAATCGAGGGTGAGGCCCTGGATCGGGCCCGCGAACTGGCCCTGTTCTTTGACGGGGGCTTTCATCACTTCCGCACCCGTTCCTATTCGCGTCTGGTGCGTCTTCAGAACGAGGTTGTAACCCAGGGTGATGTGACTTCGGCCACCGTTAAGGGTAGGGTCACCGAAAAGGCGCGTGGTTTGTCCGAGCTCTTGCTGGAAACGCGGCGGGCCCTGCTCGATAGCGTGGGTCTGGAGGAAGGGACGCGACGCACACCGGGGTTGAACGCCTTTCCGAATGTGACGGCGGGCGAGATCTCGGGTCATTATTTCAATCTGCCGCCGGATTATGTCGCCTTGTCGCATGTCCCGCTGACCATCGCGGCAGACATCCAGACCGGTGTTGATTACACGACGCCCTCCAACAAGCGCGCCAAGCCCTTCTATGAGTTGGGGCACAATCCGTTCCGTTGCGAGCGTTTCCGCGCCGATGACTGGGTGGCCGTGCCGCTGAGCGTTGGCAGTTGGCTGATTGTGGCCTATATCCACAAGTCGCGCGGCTGCATCGAGATGGAGCCGGGTCTGTTGAATCTGTTCCCGTTTGCCAATGCGGACGAGATCAGCCAGGGCCGTAAGCCCGATGGCATCTTCATGTTTGGGGATCCGGACGCAGCGGATGAGGATCTGGGCTATTGGTGGGATGCCGAGAATCAGCTCCTGGTGGGTCTGGTGCCTAACCGCGACGAACTGAAATACTTTGGCTATTGCAAGAAGCCGATCCTGACCTTGCACAATGTCCTGGCCATTCGTGCCGGAGAGTTCCCCCTGCATTGCGGGTGTACGCGTTACAAGGTGCGCTTTGATGCAGCAGGTGCGCCCTATATTGCCGAGATGCGGGTCAAGGCGGACGACATGGGCCGCATCCGTCTGGAGCGCGGTGAGGATGCCCAGATGCGCCCCATCTTTTATGGTACCGAGACGGGTGCCTTTGCCTGTCTGGACGGCTTCTCCGAGCGGGCCAAGATGCAGATGCAGGGTCGCGAGGTGGGCTACAACCGTGCCACCGGCTCCAATGCCCGCCAGATTGTTCCGGTCAGCGCAGATACCGAGGTCTCAACCGGCCACCAACTGGATGTCTTGTTGTATGCCAATAATTTCCGTCTCAAGGCGCCGAGTGCATCGACCGTTGATGTCGACATGAAGGTCATGGACGCGGTCACCCATTTCCGTCTTGGGGAGCGGGTGGCGGCGGGCAGTACGCAGACCTTCCGGGGTGCCCGCGAGTCGAGTTACTGGGCCAATCCCTTCCCCTTGTTGCAAGATCCGCAGGGCGCCGTCTTGCACCCGGATTTGCATGCCATTTTCCAGGACACCGAGGATCGCTTCATCAAGGTGTTCGAGCGTCTGGTGGCCCGCGGCGAGATGCGTTTGGGGGTGGCGCATAGCCAACTGATGGCGGGCGCGGCGGCGGATAACAGCGATGCCGATATCGCGACGGCGGGTTTCCCGAATCGCGAATCGGTGGAGATGCAGGGCCCTGAGCATCTGGCCAAGGACCTGATTACCCTGATCAAGACCGTGGCCGTTGAAAAGCGCGCCCGTCTGGGAGAAGAGACCCCCTCGGTCAGTGTGACCGTGGCCATCGTGGGCGACAGCCGTACCGGAAAGTCGGAGACTGCCGAAAAGATGGAAGGCATTCTGGACCTGAATCTGGTCTGACAGGGGGTCAGCAGGGGGTCAGCAGGGGGGTAGCAGGGTATTGCGACGGCTTTATCTGTATATAAGTACATTCGATGCGGGCATGGTCCCGGTGCAGGGGCTTTGCAGGTAAGATTGACGCCGTCTTTCATGCCCCTTTTTTGGGGGCTGTTTTGCTAATTTTCGCTAATTTTTGTTTTATTGGAGACGACACATGACGTCTATCGTGGCGACCAACCAGACCATTCTGGTCGTGGGCGGCGGCATTGCCGGGATGACAGCAGCCCTTGAGGCGGCTGAGACCGGCAAGCAAGTGGTGCTGGTGGAGAAGAATCCCTGGCTCGGTGGCCGTACGGCCCAGCTTTACCGCTATTTCCCCAAGATGTGTCATCCGACCTGTGGTCTGGAGATCAACCTGCGCCGCTTGAAGGCGAATCCGCGTATTCAGGTTCTGACCATGGCGGAGGTGACGGGCATCTCGGGTGAGGCAGGCAACTACAGCGTCAATGTGACCCTGTCGCCGCGTTATGTGAATAACAAGTGTACGGCCTGTGGTGAGTGCTCCAAGGCCGTCAACAGCGAGATCGCGGATGCCTTCAATTACAACCTGGGCAAGGTCAAGGCCGCGTATCTGCCGCATGACATGGCCTATCCGCAACGCTATGTGCTGGATCCGTCCATCATCGGAACCGCCGATGCGGAAGCGGCCAAGGCAGCGTGCAAGGTGGGCGCGATTGATCTGGACCAGCAGACCGAAACGGTCAGCCTGAATGCCGGCGCCATCGTCTGGGCGACCGGTTTCCAGCCCTATGCGGCGGAAAAGATCACGCCGTATCGCTATGGCGAGTTCAAGAATGTCATCACCAATGTCGAGTTCGAGCGTCTGGCCGATCCGCATGGTCCGACCAAGGGCAAGATCCTGCGTCCGTCGGATGGCAAGGAGGCCAAGAATGTCGCCTTCATCCAGTGCGCCGGTTCGCGTGATGAGAACCATCTGCGCCACTGCTCGCGTTTCTGCTGCATGGCCTCGCTGAAGCAGACCCATTATGTGCAGGAGGCCTTTGGCGACGAAGGCAAGTCCACCATTTATTACATCGACATCCGCGCCATCGACCGTTTCGAAGACTTCTACCAGAAGGTCAAGGCCAATCCCAATGTGGCCTTTGTGAAGTCCAAGGTGGCCCGCATCTCCGAAGACAAGAACGGCGATCCGCGTCTGTGGGGTGTCAATACCGAGGGTTACAAGCGCTACTCCGAGCCGCATGATCTGGTCGTGCTGGCGGTGGGCATGGAGCCGGCCGTCAAGGGCATGGCCATTCCGGCGGCCTTGTCGGAAGGGATTGTCGCCGACTCCTCCGGTTTCCTGGCGATGAATGGCAATACGGGCGTGTTTGGTGCCGGGTGTGCGACCAACGCGCTGGATGTGAACCGCGCTGTACAAAGCGCGACGGCGGCGGCCTTGCGTGCGATCCAGGTCGTCAACCAAGTCGCCCGTGCGGAGAATTGATCATGAGTGCAACGATGGCTGAAAAGAAACACGCGGCGTATATCTGCTCCGGTTGCGAACTGGGTGCCCGCCTGGATGTGGCAACGCTGGTCAAGACGGCGACCAAGGAAGGCAAGATGCAGTTGGTGCGCGAGCACGCCTTCCTCTGCTCTGCCGAGGGTGTGGCGATGATCCAGAACGACATCGACAACGAGGGCGTGACCCATGCGGCGATCTGCGCTTGTTCGCGCCGCGCCAAGACCGAGGCCTTCAACTTCTCGACCACGGCGATTTCGCGCGGCAATCTGCGCGAGGGCGTGATCTGGGTGCGCCCGGACACGGAAGAGGCTCGCGAGACCACGCAGGAAATGGCCGAGGACTATGTCCGCATGGCCTGTGCCGAGGTCAAGGCGATGACCGTGCCCTCTGGCAACCCCAATGTGGGTGGCAGCAAGACGCTGTTGGTGGTGGGCGGTGGCGTTTCCGGTATGACTTCCGCGCTGGAAGCGGCCAAGGCCGGCTACAAGGTTGTGCTGGTTGAAAAGACCGGCGCCCTGGGGGGTTGGGCTGCGCAGAACTACAAGCGCGTACCGACCCGTGAGCCGTTCAAGGATCCGGAAGATACGGGTGTGGCTGACATGGTCAGCCGCATTGCCGCCGATGCCAACATCACGGTCTATCTCAATGCGACGGTGACCAAGACGGCCGGTGCGCCGGGTCGTTTCAAGGCGGATATCACCGTCGAATCGGGCTCGACCGTGACCGAAGATGTCGGCGCCATCATTCAGGCCAGCGGCTTCACGCTCTATGACGCCAACAAGTTGCCGCACCTGGGCTACGGTGCCTCCCCGGATGTGGTCGATCAGGCCGGTCTGGAAGCGCTGGCCAAGGCCGCGAATGGGGGTGCCATCAAGCGCCCGTCCGATGGCAAGGAGGTCAAGTCTGTGGTCTTCGTGCAGTGCGCCGGACAACGGGATGCCTCTGGCGAACACCTCGAATACTGCTCGGGCTACTGCTGCAATGTCAGCGTCAAGCAGGCGATGTACTTTAAGGACGCCAACCCGGATGTTGACACTGTGGTCCTCTACACCGACCTGCGTCTGCCCGGAAACGGCGAGGACTTTTACCGCTCGGCGCAGAACAAGGGCGTGATCTTCTCCAAGGGCGTGGTTTCCACGGTGGCTGCCAGCGGCAATGGTCTGACGGTCAACTTCAAGGACCTGATCCTCAACGAAGACACCCAGGCTCAGGCCGATCTGGTCGTGCTGGCGACGGGTTCCGTGCCCACTTCCGGTCCGGATCTGGATGCCCTGAACGCGGCCGTGGTTGCCTCGGAGAGCAAAGACGCTGACATCAAGGCCGAGGCAGACCTTCAGGTCGAAAAGCTGCGTGCCAAATCGGTGCTCAACCTGAGCTATCGCCAGGGCCCGGATATCCCCCATTTCAAGCACGGTTTCAACGATAGCCACTTCATCTGCTTCCCGTACGAAACCCGGCGGACCGCGATTTACGCCGCCGGCCCGGTGCGGCGCCCGATGGATATGGTGCAGGCGCGTGAAGACGCAACCGGTGCCGCCATGAAGGCCATTCAGGCCGTGGAGAATGCGGGTCTGGGCAAGGCCGCGCACCCGCGTGCCGGCGACCTCTCCTTCCCGACCGCGCGTCTGGAAGGCTGTACCCAGTGCAAGCGCTGCACGGTGGAATGCCCGTTCGGCGCCATCGACGAAGACGAAAAGCGCTTCCCGCTGTTCAACGAATCGCGCTGCCGCCGTTGCGGTACCTGTATGGGTGCCTGCCCGGTGCGCGTGATCTCGTTCGAGAACTACTCGGTCAACACCGTGGGTGCTCAGGTCAAGGCCATCAATGTCCCGGATGAGTTCGAGAACAAGCCGCGCATCCTCATCCTGGCCTGTGAGAACGATGCCTATCCGGCCCTCGACATGGCGGGCATGAACCGTCATGACTACTCGGCGTTTGTGCGCGTGATTCCGGTGCGTTGCCTGGGTTCGGTCAACACCATCTGGATTACCGACGCGCTGAACTCTGGCTTTGACGGCATCATGTTGATGGGTTGCAAGCACGGCGAGCAGTATCAGTGCCACTTCGTGAAGGGTTCCGAACTGGGCCGCTACCGTCTTTCCAAGGTGGGTGACACCCTGAAGGGCATGGGTCTGGAGCCGGAGCGTGTGTTTGATACCGAAGTTGCAATCACCGATATCGTCACGCTACCCCAGCGCATCAATGATTATGCCGCCCAACTCGAAGCCATGGGTCCGTCACCCATGAAGGGCTTCTGATCGGAGAATGATATGAGTGTAAATAACACCGAGATGGCCGTTCGCTACAAGAACAACTTCCTCAAGGAACTGGAAGACCAGGCCGAGATGGGTGAATGGATCAAGATGTGCATGCAGTGCGGTGTGTGTGCCGGCTCGTGTCCGACCAACTTCCACCCGGGCTGGGATCACCCGCCGCAGGAGATTTTCATGATGGTGCGTGCGGGCCGTCGTGAGGAGGTACTGACCTCCAACTCCATGTGGATGTGCACCTCCTGCTACAACTGCTATGTGCGTTGTCCGCGCAAGTTGCCGATCACCCACATCATGCATGGTATCGCCAACTACGCGCACCGTTTGGGCGTGGCGCCGAAACTTCAGCCGACCCGCAACTTTGGCAAGATCTTCTGGAACAACGCCGCCAAGACCGGCCGCGTCAACGAGGTGATGCTGACCGTGGACCTGTACTTCCGTAATGCCGAGGGCAAGTTTGACCTCATGGGTGGCATCAAGAAGGCCCTGGAGATGCAGTCTGTTGCAATTGGTCTGGTCAAGGCCGGCCGCTTGAACCCGCTGGAACTGTTCGGTGGCCACAAGTGCAAGGATCAGAAGGGTCTCCAGTCCATGTTGAAGAAGGCCCGCGAACTGGAAGAGACGCGCAAGGCGCTCAAGGCTGCCTAAGCGGTCTGAAGGAGAATTGAAGATGGCAAATAAAGAATACGCGTTCTATCCGGGTTGCTCCTCGCAAAAGGGGGCCTCCTCGTCGAACTATCTGACCTCGGTCCAGACCATGTGCAAGACCTTGGATATTAGTTTGACGGAGATCCCGGACTGGAACTGCTGTGGTGCCTCCATCGGTTACGCCGAAGGCGGTGAACTGCCGCGTCTGGCCCTGTCGGGACGCAATCTGGCTCTGGCCGAGAAGCATCTGCCCGGCCTGGATGTGGTCGCGACCTGTGCCGCCTGCTGGTTGGGCACCCGTGAGGCCAAGGAGCGCCTGGAGCACTCCGATGTCCTGATGCGGGACACCCAGATCGCGCTGAAAGAGGCGGGTCTCAATATCACCGTGATCCCGGAAGTTCGCCACATGGCGGAGGTCTTGATTGAAGACTTCGGTTATGACGCCTTGACCAAGCCGGTCGTTAAGGGTCTCGATGGCCTGAAGTTCGCTGGCTATGTCGGTTGCCAGACCAACCGTCCGTTCGGCATTGATGGCGAGTCTTACGAGAATCCGAAGTACCTCGACAAGCTGGTCGAATCGCTGGGCGGTGAGGCCGTCAAGTACGACCAGAAAGTCACCTGCTGCGGCGGTGCGCTGGCCTTCTCCGAGCCGGAAAAGGCGCATGCCCAGATCAAGGACATCGTCGAATCTGCGTATGATGGCGGAGCCGACATGATCGTTACGCCGTGTCCGCTGTGTCAGGCCAATGTGGAGTTGTATCAGGGTGCGATCAACAAAAAGTATGGCACCAAGTTCAATATCCCGGTGCTGTACTACAGCCAGCTGATGGCCGTGGCCTACGGTAGCTCGGCCAAGGAGGCTGCCCTCAACGGCAATGTGATCCGGGCCAAGCAATTGGAAGCCCTGGCCGGCAAGTAAGCCAAGAGCGTGGTAATCTGCAGGGGCCCCAGGTGGCCCCTGTTTTTTTGCCGGTGAATTTATTTATTCGGCCGTGAGTGAACGATGAATATCAAACGCCCCAAGACCATCGACGAATATATCGATCTGATGCACCAAGCCGTGTACGAGATCGACGAGATGCGCAGTAGCCTCGACTACGACCCCGAGCAGTCCCAGCAGTTTGGCCCGTTTCTTGACCACCTCGATGCGCAGGTGCGCAAGGTGTTCGACGACATGGTGGCGGGGCGTTATGAATGGGGCTACGGTGAGGATTTCCCGTTTCTGCCCATCGTGGTCAAGTATGGCCGCTTCATTCCCTTTCAGCGTCTCCTGATGACCCTGAACGACACGCACAAGAACGGTCTTGACATTGGGTAAGATTCTTTTCTGGATACTGTTGGGTCTGGGGATTTACCTGCTGTACCGGGCCAGCAAGCGGCGCAATCAGCGCCATGCTGAGGATCGGCGTGCGAGTGCGCCCGAGGTTGAGGACATGGTGCGCTGCGAGGTCTGCCAGGTGAACCTGCCCCGCTCCGAGGCCATCCTGACACACGGGCATTTCTACTGTTGTGAGGCCCATCGCCAGCGCGGCGAAGGCTCAACGGGTTCAAATAATCACGATCAGTAGATAGGTGAAATAAAGCCCGCCGTTGACCGCAAGATGCCAGACGCGCAGTTGGCCCCGCGTGAGCAGGACGCGCAGCCAGAGGGCAGCCAAAAGGGTGACGACCACGCCTGCCAGGACCTCGCGCTGAGGCACCCACGGCGTGAGCAGGATGCCGATGGCGGGTAGCAGGGTGCCTTGAAAGACCATGGCGCCGGTGATATTGCCGAAGGCCAGGGTGTCCTTGTGGCGCCGGATCCAGAGGATGGAATTGACCTTCTCCGGCAACTCGGTCGCAATCGGGACGATGAGCAGGGACAGAACCAGGGCCGAGATGCCCAGGAGCGGAGCGGCCTGTTCGATGCCGTGAATGAAGCCTTTGGCGCCAAGGACGAGCATGACAAGGCCTGCGCCCAGTTGCAGGGTGATTGTGGGCCAGTTGGTGGGAAGCCCGACACGGCTGAGGAACATGGGGTTTTCGGCCTCGGTGCCGTGTCCGTCCTTGACCAGTTGCGCGGAGGCACGCAGGGTCATCATGATGTAGACAAAATAAATCAGCACCATGACGAAGGCAAAGGTGGTGCGAACCTCGGGTACCTCGTGCGGGATGAAGAGGGCGAGGCAGGACAGGCCAAAGGCGGCAAGGAAGAAGTTGAGGTCGCGCTCCAGGCCGATGCGCTCGGGGTTGAAGTGACCCTGAAGCCCGCGCTTCTTGAAGGCAAAGGTGGCCATCAGGAACAGCGACAGGGTGGAGAGCATGAGCGGCGCACCGAGGATGGCGCCGACGCCGATCTCTTCGTTGAGTTGCTGGTTCTGGGTGCCGGCGAAGATTGCCAGCAGCGGGACGATGGTCTCAGGCAGGGCGGTGCCGACCGCTGCGAAGAGCGAGCCGGTGACGCCTTCGGAGATCTTCAGCTTCTCGCCCAGATGTTCCAGGGCATTGACGAAGACCTCGGCTGCGACGAGGATGAGGACCAGAAAGAACAGCATTTCAGCGAGCAACATGGCGATAGATCTCAGACAATATGGCGATGGATTCTAACCCGAACCCCTCCGATCCGATCAATGCTGGAGGTGGGCATGACGGTTGGCATGACGGCTGGTCGGCGGCGGCCCGGCGCGTGGATTCGCCAAATCAGGATGCGCGCCCGGATACGCAGCCCCCGAGCCTGCTGGTTCTCCATGCCATTAGTCTGCCGCCAGGTGAATTTGGTGGGCCGGGCGTTGAGGCCTTGTTTACCAATCGCCTCGATCCGGCGGAGCATCCCTATTTCGCCCAGATCGCTGCCCTTCGCGTCTCGGCGCATTTCTTTATTCGTCGGGATGGCGAACTGCTCCAGTTTGTGTCCTGTGACCGGCGGGCCTGGCATGCGGGTGTCTCGAACTGGCGGGGGCGCGAGCGTTGCAATGATTTCTCGCTGGGAGTCGAGCTGGAGGGGAGCGATGAGCATCGCTTTACCGAGGCGCAATACCGCGCGCTGAATACGCTGATTGCGGATCTGAAAACGGCGTACCCCAGTCTGGTGGATATCGCTGGCCACAGCGATATTGCGCCGGGGCGCAAGACCGATCCAGGACCCGGTTTTGATTGGGGGCAGGTGAGGCGTTAGTGCTCAGGCCGCCTGCGAGGCGATCTGATTGCCAATGCGCTTGATGCGGTTTCTCTCGTCCACATAGACCAGCGTCGGTTTGAACTGGGTCAGTTCCATTTCGCTGTACTGGCTGTAGGTGGCGATGATGAGGATGTCACCGACGGCGGCCTTGCGTGCGGCCGCGCCGTTGACCGAGATCATGCCGCTGCCGCGTTGACCGCGGATGGCGTAAGTCGCAAAGCGCTCACCGTTGTTGACATTGTAGATCTCGATGCGCTCGTACTCGCGGATATCGGCCGCTTCAAGCAGGATTTCGTCGATTGCGCACGACCCCTCGTATTCGAGTTCCGAAGCGGTAACTCGAACGCGGTGAAGCTTGGATTTGAGGAGCGTACGCTGCATCGAAAGCGTGTGAAGGTCAAAACGGGAGCGAATTATACCGTTTGCATCGGCCGTGTCACTTCCAGGTTGTCGATCAGTCGGGTGTTGCCCAGACGCGCGGCGGCCAATACCACACAGGCTGCCTCGGTCGGGGCGGGGGCGAGGAGGGTGGATTGGGCGCGGATTTGTACATAATCGACCTGCCAGCCGTGCCGGGTCAGCTCGGCCGCGGCCGCATTCTCCAGCGCCGCCAGATCCGTTTCTCCGGCCCTCAGTGCCGCCGCCAGGGTCTGGAGAACCTGATACAAGCGGGGTGCCTCGGCCCGTTCGGTCGCGCTGAGGTAGCCGTTGCGCGAGGACAAGGCGAGACCATCCTCGGCGCGCACGGTGTCAATGCCCAGGATCTCGATCGGCAGATTGAGCTGGCGAGTCATCAGGCGCAGGATGAAAAGCTGCTGATAATCCTTTTTTCCGAAGAGGGCGATTCGGGGCTGCACCATGTTAAACAACTTGAGCACGACCGTGGCCACGCCGGCGAAATGGCCGGGTCGGCTGGCTCCGCAGAGTTCGTCGGCCAGGGGCGGGACGACGCGGCAGGTCTGTGCCTCGGGATACATCTCGGTGACCGAGGGGACAAAAAGGATGTTGCAGCCAGCCTCGGCGAGTTGCGTTGCGTCGGCCTGCAGGGTGCGCGGGTAGCGTTCAAAGTCTTCGCCCGGGCCAAATTGCAGCGGATTGACAAAGAGGCTGGAGACGACGGGAAGACCACGCTGCCTCGCCGTCTGGATGAGCTGGAGATGTCCGGCATGCAGGTTGCCCATGGTGGGGACAAGGGCCACGGCGCCGGCCAGACGCACGGCGGCGCGGAGTTCCGCCACGGTGTGGAGCATCTGCATGGTGGGATCCTAGCGGCTGTGTTCCGGGCCAGGGAATTCGCCCCGGCGGACCGCATCGGCATAGTTGCGAATGGCCGCCTCCAGACTCCCCTGGCCGTGGAGAAAGTCCTTCGCAAAACGGGGCGGCGTAGGGGTTAGGCCGAGCAGGTCATTGATCACCAGGACCTGGCCGTCGCAGTGGACTCCGGCGCCGATGCCGATGGTTGGAATGGTGAGCGCCTGGGTGACGCGGGCCGCCAGTTTTTCCGGAATGGCCTCCAGGATCAGCAGGCTGGCCCCGGCCGCCTGCAAGGCGAGGGCATCGTCCAGGAGTTGCTGCGCGGCGTCCTCGGTCTTGGCCTGCATCCGGTAGCCGGTCGCGTTGACGGATTGGGGCAGCAGGCCCAGATGGGCGCAGACCGGAACCCCGCGCTGGGTCAGAAAGCGGACGGTTTCCACAAAGGGGGCGCCGCCCTCCAGTTTGACGATGTTGGCGCCGGCCGCCATGAGCTGCGCGGCACTGGCGAAGGCCTGTTTGGGCGAGGCCTGATAACTGCCGAAATTGAGGTCGGCCATGATGACGGCCTGGCCCCCAGCGCCCTTGGCCACGGCACGGGTGTGATAGACCATATCGGCAAGGCTGACCGGCAGGGTGCTGTCATGGCCCTGAATGGTCATGCCCAGCGAGTCGCCGACGAGGAGGATGTCGATGCCGCAGCTCGCCATGAGGCGTGCCATGCTGGCGTCATAGCAGGTCAGGGTGACCAGTCGTTCGCCGCTGTGGGCCTTTTCAAGGAGTTTTGGCAGAAACATTAGAGACCCCGATTGAGAAACGCACGCGGGCCGCGCATGGCGTCGATATGTTGCAACAGGAGCGAAAAATCGTCTTCCTGGTTTACAAAGTCAAGATGTGCGCTGTTGACGGTCAGGACGGGCGCCCGGTCGTAGTGGCCGAAAAATTGATTGTAAGCCTTGCTGATGCGGGCCAGATAGCCCTCGTCGAGGGCCGATTCCATGGGGCGTGCGCGCTGCATGACCCGGCGGGCCAGGATCTCGGTGGGGGCGTGCAGGAAGATGACCAGGTCGGGGGTTGGCGGGGCGGCATCGGCCGGGGTGCAGAGGGCGGCGTGGACCTTGCTGTAGAGGCGGTATTCGTCCTCATTCAGGGTGGTTTGGGCGAAGAGGTCGTCCTTCTCCGGGAGAAAGTCGGCGACCGTGGTGGGCGTGAACAACTGGGGTTGGGCCAGTTGGCGCAATTGTTCGTGTCGCTCCATCAGGAAGAAGAGTTGGGTGGGCAGGGAAAAGCGGGCCCGGTCCTGGTAGTAATGAGCGAGAAACGGATTGTTCTGGGTGTTCTCAAGGAGGGTGCTGGCGCCCAGATGGTCGGCGAGCTTCTTGACCAGGCTGGTCTTGCCAACCCCGATGGGGCCTTCCACAACGATGTAACGGGCCTCCTGCAGGTGCATCAGGCAGCACCTTCAAGGAGCGCAGAGGCGGCTTGGTGTTTAACGGGCCGCAAGTGCGATTGATCATGGGCGGGTTGCAGGGTCCGGATCGGGCCATGTCCCGGAATTTCGATCGTCGGGGCGATCTCCAGCAGGGGCACGAGGACGAAGGGGCGTGTGTGCATGCGCGGGTGCGGCAGGGTTAGACCGGGTTCATGCAGGACCAGCGCATCATAGAGAAGCAGGTCGAGATCCAGGGTGCGGGGGGCATTGCGGAATAAGCGCCGGCGACCGAAACGGATTTCCAGCTTGAGTAATTCCTGGAGGAGTTCGCCAGGGGTCAACTGGGTCCTGATCTCAGCCACGGCGTTGATGTAATCCGGTTGGTCCGCATGCCCGGCGGGCGGACTCTGGTAGAGGCTGGAGTGGCGTACACGCTGTGTTTTCGGCAGGCTGTGCAGTTCCAGGAGGGCGCGTTTGATTTGCTGGATGGGGCCGTCATCACCCGATGCGTCCCCCAGATTGCTGCCGAGGGCGATATAGGCGGTGACCCGAGCTGATGCGGCCTCTGCGGCCTCCGCAGCCGCGTTATTCACGGCCAGCGTCCTCGCCGTCGGTGGCCCGGGCAGGGCTGCGTTTTCTGCGGCGGCGTGGGCGGCGTTCGCCGCTGGTCGGTAGCAGCAGGTCGTTGCGGGTGGCATCGTCAGCCGCCTCGAAGCGCGTCCACCAATCGGCGATTTCGGCGGCTGCGCCATCGGCCCCGTGGCCGCGCAGCAGGAGAAAGTCATAGCCGGCCCGCCAGCGGGGGTGATCCAGAAGGCGGAAGGGGCGCGCGCCGCTGCGTTGTTCAAAACGGGGTTGCAGCGCCCAGATCTCTTTGATGGTGCCGTCAAGTCGGCGCGGGAATGCGAGTTGCTTGCGCTGCCGTTCCAGGGTCTCGTCCATCGCCTCGTACATGGCGGTGCTGTCGGGGAGGCCCTCGTCCTTCAGGTCTTCCCAGGTCTTCTGGAAGACGAACCAGAGCAGGCCGGCCAGCATGAACGCGGGCGAGGCCGAGCGTCCCTCGCGGATGCGCAGGTCGGTGTCATGCAGGACCGCATGGATAAAGGGTTTGTGGGCCGGGGCGTCCAGTACCGTATCAAGAATGGGCAGGATGCCGTGATGCAGGCCCTCGGCGCGGAGCTGGTGGACGCCGCGCTCGGCATGGCCGGACAGGAGCAGTTTCATCATCTCATCATAGAGACGGGCGGACGGAATGTGCTCCAGCATGGGGGCCAGTTCGGCGATGGGCGCGCGGGTGGCCGTATCAATATGGAAATCAAGCTTGGCCGAAAAACGGGTGGCGCGCAGCATCCGCACGGGGTCTTCCCGGAAACGGGTCTTGGGGTCACCAATCATGCGCAGGACGCGCTTTTGCGCATCTGCCACGCCGTTGTGATAGTCCCAGACGCTTTCGTCGTGCGGGTCGTAGTAGAGGGCATTGACCGTGAAGTCACGCCGGGCGGCGTCTTCGCTCTGGGAACCGAAGACATTGTCACGCAGAATCCGGCCGTCAGCCGCCGTTTGGCGCAGACCCTCGTCCTCGGAAGCCTCGCTGTTGCTGTCCTGGCTGGCGCGGAAGGTGGTTACCTCAATCGTATCGGCGCCACAATAGACATGAACGATTTGAAAGCGGCGGCCGATGGCGCGGGCACGACGAAAGAGGGCCCGAATCTGGTCGGGGGTCGCATTGGTGGCGACATCAAAGTCCTTGGGCGTCTTTTTGAGCAGCAGATCGCGTACGGCGCCCCCCACAATAAAGGCGGCAAAGCCTTCGGCGCGCAGGGTGCGCGTGACCTTGAGGGCGCAAGGATGGATCTGCTCGCGGCGGATGCCGTGCTGGGAGACCGGGATGATGCGAGGGGTGGTCGATGCACCTCGCCCCAGGATCTTGCGGATCAGGCGTCGGATCATGCGAAAAGGCGATTCATGAGAACGGCCTGCGCGGCACCGGGGGTGCAGGGACGAAGAAATATTGGACGGATCATAAGGCCGCGCGATTATACAGGGTTGTCGCCAGGGTGGCGTTTTGGACGCTCGGGGTCCGGGCGTGTTGCGCGAACGACCTCTAGAGGGATGCTTGCCCCTGACGCAGGGCGGCGATAAAGTAGCCGGTGTCCCCCTCTATCTTCTAGGAAACTCCGTGATTGCACTTATCGAAGCGGCTGGTTGGCCTATTTGGCCGTTGATTATTGCCTCGGTGGTCTCCCTCGGCATTATTTTTGATCGTGCCTGGACCCTGCGTGACGATCGGGTCTTGCCGGCGGGCTTGTTGCAGCGCACGCTGACGGAGCTCAAGGCGGGTACGCCCGTGACCGATGATGCCTCGCCCTTGGGCCGGATCCTGGCCGCCGGGATCAGTAGCCTGAGCATGAGTCGCGAACTCATGAAGGAATCGCTGGAAGAGACGGGTCGTGCCGTGGCACATGACTTGTCGCGCTATCTGACCACCCTGGGTACCATCGCCTCGGTCTCGCCGCTGCTCGGTTTGCTGGGCACCGTGATTGGCATGGTTGAGATCTTCGGCTCGCAAACCCCCACCGGTGGCAATCCGGCGGTCTTGGCGCACGGCATCTCGGTTGCGCTGTACAACACCGCTTTTGGCCTCATTGTCGCGATCCCCAGCATGGTTGCCTACCGGCATTTTCGCGGCAAGGTCGAGGGTCTGCTGATCGAAATGGAACAGCAGGCCGTGAAGTTGGTCGAGGTGGTTCATGGAGATCGGCCGTGAATTTTCAGCGCGGTGGGGCCGCCAATGAGCCAGAGATCAACCTGATCCCGCTCATTGATGTCCTGCTTGTCATTCTCATCTTTTTGATGGTCACCACGACCTATGCCCGTTTCTCCGAATTGCAGATCAATCTCCCGGAGGCCAAGGGGGAGTCGGCCCGTGACGAGCCCAAGCGGCTGGATATTGGTGTGGATGCGCAAGGCGGCTACAGCCTCAATAACACGCGCCTGAGCCAGACCACCGTTCAGGATCTAAGCGCGGCCTTCAAGGCGGCGGCCGTCAACGCCCCCGACCCGGTGGTCATCATCAACGCCGATGCGCGGGCGACGCACCAGTCGGTTATCCGCGTCATGGATGCGGCCCGCCGCGCGGGCCTGACCCGGGTGACCTTTGTGACCAAGACGAGCGGTGAGTGATGCGATTGGCGTGAGCGGCCTGACTTCAATCCTGTTGGAGTGCTGGTACTCGCGCCTGGAGCGCCGTAGCCAGGTCGTGCGCTGTCGTGCCCTGGCCCTTGGCTTGGCCCCTTTGGCGGGACTCTTTGCCCTGATTTCCGGATGGCGTGCCCGTCTGTACCGATCCGGTGTGTTGCGCGCGGACCGGCTACCGTGCCCAGTGATCGTTGTCGGCAATATTACGGCGGGCGGTACCGGCAAGACGCCGCTGACTCTCTGGCTGGCGCAGACCTTGCGGGCGGCGGGTTGGCGCCCGGGAATCGTGAGTCGTGGCTACCGGGGGCAGGCGCATGGTGTGCTGCCGGTCTTGGCGGAGAGCGCGGCTGAGCAAGTGGGCGATGAACCGATCCTGCTGGCGCGGCAGAGTAGGTGTCCTGTCTGGGTGGGCGCACGGCGGGCGGCGGCGGGCCGTGCCCTGCTGGCGGCGCATCCCGAGGTTGATGTACTGCTCTGTGATGATGGACTGCAACACTTGTCTTTGGCACGCGATATCGAGATTGCTGTTATTGACGGGACGCGTGGCCTGGGTAATGGACACCGGTTACCTTGGGGGCCGTTGCGTGAGGGCGCGGGGCGACTCGATACCGTGACGGCGGTGGTGATCAACGGAGAAAACCTGACTGCGCTGAAATGCGCGGCGCCGACTTACGCGATGCACCTGCAGGCTGGGGTGCTGCGTAGTCTGCACGACCCTTCCCGGACGGCCGCGGTTGCCGATTTTGTGGGGCAGTCGGTGGCCGCACTGGCGGGTATTGGCCACCCGCAACGCTTTTTTGATCAATTGGTCCGGCTGGGCCTGACGCCGGTGCCCTATGCCTTCCCGGATCATCACCGTTTTGTGGCGGCGGACCTGCCGCCTGGGCCGGTCATCATGACGGCGAAAGATGCCGTCAAATGCGAGGCCTTTGCGCATCCGGATTGCTGGGTGCTGGAGGTTGACGCTGTGGTCGCAGAGGGGCTACAAGGACGCATCTTGAAGATACTGGGTTTTAACGGATAAAGGAGATTTATCGTGGACAGCAAACTGCTCGATATTCTGGTGTGCCCGCTGTGCAAGGGGCCTTTGTATTACGACCGTGCGGCGGCGGAGCTGATTTGCCGGGCCGATCGTTTGGCCTTCCCCATTCGTGACGATATTCCGGTCATGCTGGTCGATGAGGCACGGCATATCCCGGATGAGGTCGAGATCCCGACCTGATTGGCTTGGGGCATCCATCTGGCTGGGGCAGCAAGCGCTGGACAGGGTTGTGGCGATGGACTATAAATGGAATATAAACACAATTTATATTCCAAATGACGGTAGCCCCTTCCAGTATCCTGTCCTTGACTGAGACAGCCGAATCGATTGGTCGATGCACCCTGTTTAAGGGCGTTCGGTCAGAGAGTTTGCTGCGTCTGGCCGAGAGTGCGCGGAGTGTTTTTCTGCCGCGAAACGGCACTTTGTATCGTCAGGGCGAGTTGGCCGACGATTTGTTTATTGTTGTGAGCGGCCAGATTGGGATGTTCCTGCCGCTGCCCAATGGGGCCGAGAAGATCATTGTTCTGGCCCGATCCTGCGATTCGGTGTGCGAAGCGACGGCCTATCTGGGGGTTCCCCATACCGCGACGGCGGTTGCCAAGGTGGACTCGCATCTGTTGGCCATTAGCTCCGAGGTGTTGCGCCAGCAGGCCCAACAAGATGCTGGCCTGGCCTGTCAGTTGCTGGAGGCCATGTCCAATCGGGTGATAGGGTTGATCAGTGATATTGCCGGTAGTTCACCGAGATCCAGTCTGCAACGCCTGAGTTATTACCTTCTGCAATTCCGTGCCGAGGACAATCCCCGCGTCTATGGGCTGACCCTCCCGGCGAGCAAGCGCGATATTGCGGCCAAGCTGAACCTGGCTCAGGCCAGCCTGTCACGGGCGTTCCGGCAGTTGCTTGAGATGGAGGTGATCGCGGTGGCGGGGCGCAAGATTCAGGTGCTGGATGCCGAGGCCCTGGCGGAGTTCTGTCGGAATGGCGAGGACAACGGCGCCGACTGATGTCCCGTTGCTGGACGACTTTGTCGGTACGGCCGCTTGACTGTCCTCGCTTACGCATCGGCGACACCCGAACTGCACGGAGATCGTCTAGAATGCACTGGTTTTGTTGGATAGTGCGTGGATCATGATTACCGGTAGCCTCGTTGCCCTTGTTACCCCCATGTTGCCGGATGGCCGGCTGGACCTGCCGCGTTTCCGGGCCCTGATTGACTGGCACATTGCCGAAGGTACGGATGGCCTGGTGATCGTCGGAACGACTGGCGAGTCGCCCACCGTGGATCCGGATGAACATTGCCTGCTGATTCGCACGGCGGTGGAACAGGCCGCGGGTCGTGTTCCCGTGATCGCCGGGACGGGCGCCAATTCCACGACCGAGGCCATTGAGTTGACCCATTGCGCCAAAAAGGCGGGTGCGGTGGCGGGTCTGTCGGTGGCCCCGTATTACAACAAGCCCGGCCAGGAAGGCCTGTACCGTCACTTCAAGGCCATTGCCGAGGCGGTCGAACTGCCCTTGATTCTCTACAATGTGCCGGGCCGCACCGTGTCCGACATCAGCAATGACACGGCCCTGCGTCTGGCGCAGGTCCCCGGTGTGATCGGGATCAAGGATGCGACCGGCAACATGGAACGAGGCTCCGATCTGATCAAGCGCGCCCCCTCCTCGTTTGGCGTGTACAGCGGTGACGATGCCAGCGGTGTGTTGCTGATGCTGCTGGGCGGTCACGGCGTGATCTCGGTCACGACCAATGTCGCTCCCAGGTTGATGCATGCCATGTGCGTTGCCGCGATGGCCGGTGATGTTGTCACGGCGCGGCAGATTCATTTCCGCTTGCTGTCCCTGCATAGCAAGCTGTTTGTTGAGGCCAACCCGATCCCGGTGAAGTGGGCTGTGCAGCAATTGGGACTCTGCGAGAGCGGGATTCGTCTGCCGCTGACGCCGCTTGCCGAAAACCATCACGAAACGATTCGTACCGCCCTGCGTGAAGCCGGCGTCCTTTGAGGAGATTACATTGATGCGTACGCCCATAGCTCGGCTGGTTCTGGTTTCCACGGCGGTCACTCTGGCAGGTTGCAGCCTGCTGGATGAGAAGAAGATCGACTACAAGACCGAGGGCGGTGGAAAACTTCCGTCCCTGGTCGTTCCGCCGGATCTGGTTCAACCGACAGCGGATACGCGCTACACCGTGCCGGGCGCCATGGGTCGGGGTTCTGCGACGGCCTCTGAATACGACCGCGCCCGGAGCAGTACGCCAGCCTCCGAAAGCAGCAAGGCCTTGTTGCCCAAGGTGGACAAGGTGCGCATTGAGCGGGCCGGGACACAGCGCTGGCTGGTGGCTCAGGTACCGGCCAAGGATGCCTGGCTGACGGTTAAGGACTTCTGGCAGGAACTGGGCTTCATTATCAATGTGGAGCTGCCCGAGGCGGGTGTCATGGAGACCGAATGGGCCGAGAATCGCGCCAAGGTGCCCGAAGGCGGGATGCGCAAGTTCCTCGGCCGGGCGATGGACATGGTTTATTCGACGGCGGATCGCGACAAGTTCCGCAGCCGGATTGAGCAGGGTAGCGAGCCCGGCACGGTGGAGATTTATATCAGCCATCGGGGCATGCGTGAGGTTTACGAAGGCACCCAGTCCGGCGGTGACGAGGGCAAGGGCCGCACCATGTGGCAGCCGCGAAACCCGGATCCGGAGTTGGAGGCCGAGATGTTGCGCCGCCTGATGGTTCGTCTGGGTACAGAAGAGAAGATCGCGACGGCGCGTCTGGCCGAAAAGGCCGCCGTCCCGATGGCGACCCTGGTTCGCCCTGGGGATGGCAGCGGTAACCTGGTCCTGCCGGAGCTGTTTGATCGCGCCTGGCGTCGTGTCGGTCTCGCCCTGGATCGGATTGGTTTTGTGGTTGAAGACCGGGATCGCGCTGGCGGTGTCTATTTTGTCCGCTACGCCGATCCTGAGGCGGGCGTGGCCAAGAAGGGCTTCTTGGACAAGGTGGCGTTCTGGCGCTCCGATGACAACAAGGTTCTGGCCCAAAAATATCGCGTTCGAGTCCTGACGCAAGGGGATACGACCAGCGTGACGGTTCTCAACGAGCAGGGCGAGGTGTTGCGCAACGAGACGGCCATGCGCATCCTGACCTTGTTGCTGGAGCAGTTGAAATAGTGTTTCGTTTCGCCGCACTTGGGAGTGGCAGCAAGGGCAATGCCTGGGTGGTGGAGGCCTCGGAAGGCCGTTTGAAAACGCGGGTTCTGATTGATTGTGGCCTGACCGTGAAGGACACGGTGCAACGGCTGGCCCGGCTGGGACTGGCTCCGGACGACATGGATGCCATCCTGCTGACCCACGAGCACAGTGATCATGCGCGTTCGGCAGCGGCCTTTGCGCAGCGTGCGGCGTGCCCGGTGTGGATGACCCACGGCACCTTGGCGGCGCTTGAGGCACAGGATAATTCTCCGCATGACCCGCGCCTCTTGCATGGTGAGCAAGCGTTGGCCATCGGCGCCTTTGAGGTGTTGCCCTATACCATTCCGCATGACGCGCGCGAGCCGGTGCATTTTCGCCTTTCGGATGGGGCTCGGCGCCTTGGCCTGTTGACCGACGCCGGCCATGTGACGGCCCATATCGAGGCCACTCTGGCCGGTTGCGATGCCCTGGTCCTGGAATGTAATCACGATCCCGAGCGCCTGCGTGCCAGCACCCGTTACCCCGAGTCGCTGAAGCGGCGCATTCTGGGTCCTCACGGCCATCTTGAAAATGCGGCCACGGCAGCCCTGCTGGCCAAGGTCGCGCATGCAGGGCTGCACCATGTGGTGGCTGCGCATCTGTCGGCCGAGAACAACACCCCCGAATTGGCCACGAAGGCCTTGGCGGATGCACTGGGCTGCCAACCGGACTGGATTCTTGTGGCCGAGCAGGAAAAAGGCCTTGATTGGCGCACGCTGAACTGACATGACTGAACTTGCTGCGGCTCCCGCTTCTACACCCGCCATTGAGCAGGCCAATACCTTTGCCGACCTGCACCTTGCCCCCGAGATCTTGGCGGCGATTAATGCCATGGGCTATTCGACGCCGACCCCGATCCAGAGTCAGGCCATCCCGCTGGTGCTGGCGGCGCGCGATCTCCTGGCCCAGGCCCAGACCGGGACCGGCAAGACCGCCGCCTTTGCCCTGCCGCTCTTGCATCGTTTGCGCGGCTTTGCCAACACCAGCACCTCGCCCGCGCGCCACCCGGTGCGTGCCTTGGTGCTGACCCCGACGCGCGAGCTGGCCATCCAGGTGCATGACAGTGTGGTGGCCTATGGCAAGAATCTCCCGCTACGCAGCACCGTTGTTTATGGCGGTGCTGGCATGCAGGAACAAACCGCGGCCTTGCGCCAGGGCGTCGAGGTGCTCGTCGCCACGCCGGGCCGTCTGCTCGACCACGCCGGCAGCAAGGTGGTGAATTTGTCGCAGGTGCAATTCCTGGTCCTCGACGAGGCCGACCGCATGCTCGACATGGGCTTTCTGCCGGATCTCAAACGCATCCTCGAACTGTTGCCCAAGCAACGCCAGACCTTGCTGTTTTCGGCGACCTTTAGCGACGACATCTTGCGTCTGTCCGGCCAATTTCTGCATGACCCGCAAAAGGTCGAGGTCGCGCGCCGCAATACCGCTGCCGAGACCGTCGAACAAGTCGGCTACCGTGTGCCCGAGGCCGAAAAACTGGATGCCCTGCTACGCATCGTGAAACAGCGCGGCCTGACGCAGGCCATTGTCTTTACCCGCACCAAACTGACGGCGGACAAGCTGGGTCGGCAACTGCAAAAACGCGGCGTGTCGGCGGCCATTATTCATGGCGACAAGGCCCAGGTTGAACGCATTACCGCGCTGGAGGGTTTCAAGAAAGGCGAGATCCAGTTGCTGGTTGCGACCGATATTGCGGCGCGCGGTCTGGATATTGCCGAGCTGCCGGCGGTGTTCAACTACGAATTACCCTACCACGCCGAGGATTATGTGCACCGTATTGGTCGCACGGGGCGTGCGGGCGCGTCGGGACTGGCCGTTTCCCTGATTGGCAAGGAAGAGGAAAAACTGTTGTCAGGCGTGGAGCGCTTTATCCAGCGCAGCCTGCCGATAGACACCCTGCCCGAGGCCGCGAGGCCGGTTGCGCGTGAGCCTCGGAGTGAGCCCCGCGCGGCTTCGCCCATGCCCCGCCCGGCGGCCGATCCGATGCCGGCCCCGGAACAGCCGGATGCCCTGCCCAATCCCGGCTACAAACGGGGCCAGAAGGCCGCGGTATGCGCCTTGTTTATGCCCTCCCCGAGGTCTTCGTCATGATTTCTTGGTATGGAAAGGGGCTGCCCCTGTTACTCCTGAGCCTGCCCGCTTATGCGATCAACCTGGGCCAGGAAAGTCGGTTCGAGTACGACTTCGACGAGGCGGTCGTGGCATGGCAAGAGTTGCAGGCGCAGATGCCGAATGCCCCGCTTGATGCTGATTTACTCGCCTTCGAGATTGAAGGGCGCCCCGGTTACCGCTATGCCCTTGACCGCAAGTCGCTGACCACGGGGAGTGATGGCGTGACGCGTTACAGCGTGGTGATCACCTCGCCAAGCGGGGTGCGGACCATCAATTTTGAAGGCATGCGCTGTGCTACGGGCGAACGCAAGATCTACGCCTTTGGCCGCGCGGACGGGAACTGGTCAAAAAACCGCGCAGCCCGCTGGGACGCCATTCGTGCCCGCGTGCCCGGCAGTTATCACAGCACCTTATTCCACGATTTTCTGTGCGCGGGCGGTGAGGGCACCGCCAGCGTCGAGCAGATC
>Ga0194126_10003127_pt1 | contig 26465 bp, 15 predicted proteins | sample TA2KigC150mmetaG_FD_148641 | JGI IMG/M metagenome (GOLD analysis project Ga0194126, IMG submission 148641) | Freshwater microbial communities from Lake Tanganyika, Tanzania - TA2015035 Kigoma Deep Cast 150m | ecosystem: Environmental > Aquatic > Freshwater > Lake | place: Tanzania: Lake... | reverse complement strand
CCCTGTGGCTTCGCGACCCCAATCACGCATCATCCTCTTTCATGGCTTCGAACGTGGCCTTGATGGGTCCGAGCAGTTCGTAATCCGGCTCCTTGCCCGCCTCGTCCAAGACGTCCTCGTACTGCTCCACCAACCAGGCCATTAGTCCGCGGTGCGCTTTGGGCAGCGAAGTAAAGAACGGTTCAAGGATCCGGATGCCCTCGCGAAACGCTTCAGCCGCGTCTTGTAGCCTGGAGTCCGCTCGCAGACAAAAGCCCAGCGTGCCGAGAGACCGTGCCAGGTAGGGCAGGAACGCGTCCGGACGGGCCTTGGCAAGCCCTCTATATATCTCCACGGCCTCCTGGGCAGCTTCCAGCGCTTCTTCGCGGCGGCCCAGATCGCTCAGCCTGCCCCCCAGGTTGTTGAGGCTCATTGCTAGGTCAGGCAGGAACGCGTCCGGACGGCCCTTGGCAAGCTCGCGGCGAATCTCCACGGCCTCCTGGGCAGCTTCCAGCGCTTCCTCGCGGCGGCCCAGATCGCTCAGCCTGCCCCCCAGGTTGTTGAGGCTCCCGGCCAGGTTGGGCAGGAACGCGTCCGGCCGGGCCTTGGCAAGCTCGCGGCGAATCTCCGTGGCCTCCTGGGCAGCCTTCAGCGCTTCCTCGCGGCGGCCGAGATCGCTCAGCCTGTTTCCCAGGTTGTTGAGGCTCATTGCCAGGTCGGGCAGGAACGCGTCGGGACGGGCCTTGGCAAGCCCTTGATAGATCTCCGTGGCCTCCTGGGCAGCTTCCAGCGCTTCCTCGCGGCGGCCCAGATTGCTCAGCCTGCCCCCCAGGTTGTTGAGGCTCATTGCCAGGTCGGGCAGGAACGCGTCCGGGCGGGCCTTGGCAAGATCGCGATAGATCTCCACGGCCTCCTTGGCAGCCTTCAACGCTTCCTCGCGGCGGCCCAGATCGCTCAGCATGTTTCCCAGGTTGTTGAGTAAGCGGGCCTCCTCAGCGCGCGTATGCTCGTCCCTCCGATCCCCACGCACAAAGCTGAAGATTCGTCGCAGGTACAGGAACCTACTCTGAGGTCTCCGATCCGCCCGCAAGTATTCGACGAGCTTTGTTGTTGCCCACACCCCCACTTCTCGCAACAAAACGGTCTGTTCAGGGAGTCGTTCCTCGAAGTCTCGAGCCAGCTCAGGCGTGCCCTCGCGAGCAAGGGCTTCTGCAAGCACACGGCCGGTAGCCGCGTGAGCGCTCTCCGAACAGACAGCCAGGCACGCGTCAAGCGCTGGTGTCGCCCTGCCCTTTACATCCGCGTCCAGGACCCGCCGCAGCCATTCCGCGGCCTCTTCGGGACGACGTACGGACAGACGACTAAGAACGGTCAAGCCGGTTCGCAACGCGGATTGGTCGGTTCCGTCAAAGACCTGCGCCAGGTAATCTTGCCGAGTGTTCGCGTCTGCAAGAACGCCTTCTACCAATGCTTCACCAAGGAGGTCCGGCTCCAGAGGGGCAAGATAGCGAGTCTGGGGGTTCGCACTGTGCCCTGGATACAGCCGTCGCAAAAACTTGGTAAATGACGGCTCTTCAGGTACACCGACTCTTGCGTTCAGATCTTCGGCTTCCTCAACCGTGGATAGGCCGCCCCGTAGCGTTACCGCTGCCACCATGCGGCTCGCGCGGAGCAAGAAGTCCTCGCTGTCCAGGTCCTTTTCCGCGGTCCGCTCCGGGTAATGCGTGAGCCAGAAGCTCTTCTCGTGCGCGACGATGCCGGTCAGCAGTTCATTCGCCGGCATCCTTTTCTCTTCCACCTCGGCTAAGGCTGCCATGTGGAGGTATAACGGCCGGCCGAACAAATCGCTGCTCAAATCCGGCTCGTTCGCGGGTACGGCTTTGCCGAGCTTGCCCGCAAACGCTTTTGCCGCATGTTTCCAAACTTCCAATCGCAGCGGGCTTTCCATTGACGCAAGTTCCAACCGCGTGGGTAGATGTACGCTGAGCAGGTCGCTTATCGCGTCGTTTGGCTCCAGGAGGGCGTTCCACCAATCCGCGACTTCCCGCGCCAAAAGGGCCGCTCGTAACGGCTTGACATCGGTTGACGAGCGTTCGGCTACCCGGCTCAGGAACTTTCGCAGCCGCGGCCGGCTTTCCGCATAGTCGATGACAGCCAGGCACGGCTTCTGCGGTGTTAAGAGGGCCTCAATATCCTCTTCGGACATTTCCTCACGCACGAACCCTGCGTCCCACCCTTGATCTCGTATCCGCCTGGCCCATTCGATGAAAAGGCGGGTTTTGCCCGAACCGCCCTGACCCACGAACAAGCGCACGCTGGTTGCTGTGTCGGCGGCGCACCACTGCTCCAGATCTTTCAATTCCGTCGCGCGTAGGTCATCGAAGAAGGGGACCACCTGGCGCCGCGCATTGAGGAGGGCTGCGGGGTTGCTTGCCGACGAGAGTGTCTGGAAGATGTTGTCCGACAATATGTCCTTGGGAGACTTGCCGCGCTCAGCCTCCACTTGCTTCCGGCGAGAGCCAGTGGGCCTGTCCTCTTGCAGCTCCAAGTGTTGCCGGAGAAAGCCGATCAGGACCTCTGCGGCCGCTCGCGCCGCGAAAGGGCGGAAAATGTCATTCCGCTCAGGTTCCGCGTAGTCCATCACGCCCTTCATCACGATCATGGGCACATCCTGGAGAAAACCGGTAAGACCGATCGCGGCGGCTTCCATATCCAGGCCGCGTATGCGCAGTTGCGTGGACTCAAGCTGATCCCATATTGTTGGATCACGCCTCAGGTTCTTTCCGGTTCCCAACGGGCCCACGCAGATTTTCCAAGAGTCCTGCTCAGGAAGCGTTTGCCGGTTTTTGTAAAGGATTTCCTTAACGTGGTTCTTTCCCGCGGCGGTGACAACAGGGTTTCCCTTGTTGTACCGCAGAAATTTCATCTTCTGGAGACAGTCAATTGCGAGGGCCCAATCCCTGCACATAGTCTCTTGATGCGGTGAGGCTGCCGGATCGCGGCCTTCTACGTGCTCTCTCAATAACCAAAGTGACTGCAATTCGAGGGGCCTGGGCCGTTCCAACAACCAAGGAGCATCCGCAGGCATCTTGAAGCGCTGAGCCGCCTGTTTCCATTGGGCCTTGAGTTGGTGCGTCATCATCTCGCTGCGAAAGTGGAGAGGCCCTTCAGTTTCCTCCCTCAGATGCTCTCCCTTGTCGTAATCGTACACGCGGTCGGCAATGATTACGTCCCCCAGTTTGGTGCGGCCAGGGTTTCCCGCGCAAACCCCGCACATGGCGAGGCATTCGGGTTGGTAGAAGAGTGTCAGGGGAGCGGCCGCGTTGGTGGTTGCATCCGTTCCCATATCGTAGGCGGTAGTCAATGCAACCCGCAAAAGCCCGCCATCGTGGGTTTGGTATTCCCGGACCCAGACTTCAAAGGGGTACCCTTCCGGTCTGTCGATTTCCTTCCACTCACGGAGAGCGCCGTCGTCGACCTTCCGTGCTGCCTCGTCTTCTTCGCGCGCGGCAGTGACGATCAACACGTGTACGGGCTTGTCCATCCGGCGCCTCGTTCTTGAGGAATGCGGTTGCGGGTAAGCTCAACGACTGATGCTCAGACCCTAAGATATCATAGGTCCGAACCGCTTTGAACGTGAATCGATAGTCAAATTCAAAGCTGTTCGGTTCAGCGGAGGTTAACGCGAATGGCGTCTCGCGGGGAAACCTCATCCTACGCGGCTTTCACTCCACAACGGTTCTCGGACGCTCTTCTCCGACCGTGCGAAACGTGCGGCCAAGACCGTCGAGAAGTTTAGGAACCGCTGCGTCAAGAGGGATTGCCGCAGATAGATCTCTTGTTTTATATATTGTCACGTAACACTTGACACTTCACGATGAGCGGTGTATGGTCATCGCGGCAGCGTAGGCGCCTCCCGAGCAAAGGTTCGGCAGCCCTGCGTCGTCCGAAGAGATGGAGATCTCCGGCGCGCCGGACACCAGCAACTTGTCTGATCGCGCATTGGCGTCAATCCCCTTCGAAGGAGGTTCGCGATGTCTCCCTTTAGCTTCAATCGGATGAATAGGAGGGTCTTCCTCAAGGCTTCCGCGTTGTGGGCCACAGCCGCGGCGCTTAATGCGCCTGCGGTAACTCCGGCCTCTGCTCAGCGTCCGAAGGAAGGCGAATACGACGCCATCGTCATCGGCGCGGGTTTGGGTGGACTGGCCTTTGCCGGGCACATGGCAAAGCAGGGTTTCAAGATTCTGGCGCTGGAGCAGCATGACGTTCCGGGAGGGTACGCGACCACCTTCACACGCGATCGAGGCCGGTTCACCTTCGATGTTTCGCTCCATCAGACCGCCCTGGGAGGCGCGGGGAAAGCCATTCTGACGGACCTGGAGGTGCTCAAGAAGGTTCGCTTCTACACATGCCGTGAGTTATTCAGGGTCCTTGGCGTGGGGCTTGATATCACCTGTCCTGGGGGCGATCCGAAGGCCATCGAACAGGTCCTCATGGAGAAATTTCCGCAAGAGAAAAAGGGTGTCCAGGCTTTCATGGCGGACGCAGTGGGAGTGAGCGAAGAAACTGAGAAACTCTTCGAAGAAGGACCGTTGACCACGTTCAAGAAGGCGATGTTTCCGTTACGTTTCCCGCGCTTGTGGGCGGCAAGAAAAAAGACACTGGCCGACTATCTGAATGAATATACGACCAACCCTTCCTTGAGATCCGTGATGTCGGTCTTCTGCGGATACTACGGGCTGCCCCCGAGCAAGCTTTCAGGCTTTTATTACATGACCGCGACCGGGGGTTATTTTCGATACGGCGGTTCCTATCCTTCGGGCGGCTCCCAGGCAATCAGCAACGCGATCTCTGAGCTGATCGAGTCCAAGGGCGGCGAGGTTCGACTGGGCACGCGGGTCGCACAAACGCTCATCAAGGACGGCCGGGCAGTCGGCGTGAAGACATCCGGAGGGGAGACTCTGACGGCCAAAGCGGTGGTTGCCAACTGCAGCATTCTGAAGCTCTTTTCGGACATGCTTCCGGAAGCGGCTGCGCCTGCCGACTACCGGCGGCGGCTCCACGCTCTCAAGCCCAGCATTTCGTCTTTTCAGGTGTGGCTTGGGCTGAGCAAGGACATTACAGGCGCGGTCAAGGATTCTCATGTCTTCCTGCAGGCCGAACTCGATCCTGAAAGAGCTCATCAGCATTGTCTTGAGGCTCAGGCCGACAAGAGCAACATCGGTGTGTGTATCTACAACAACATCTCCAAGGAGCTTTCACCGCCCGGGACCACTACCCTGAGCATAACCTTCATCTGTGGATACGAGCCTTGGAAGAAGTTCGAGCAGGATTATTTCGCCGGTAAGAAGACAGAGTACCACGCGAAAAAGAAGGCTATTACCGAAATCCTGATCCGACGCGTTGAAGAGCAATTGATTCCCGGACTGAGAAGCATGATCGCGGCGCAGGAATCGGCCACACCCCTAACGAACGTCCGTTACACCCTGAATACGGCCGGCGCGATATACGGTCTCGAACAGAGTATGGATAATTCCTTCATGACACGTATCTCCAATCGAACGCCCATAAAGGGACTGTACCTGTCCAGCGCGTGGGGCGATCCGGGCGGTGGGTACACGGGCGTGCTGATCGCAGGAAAAAGGGCTTTCGGACTGCTTATGGAGGATTGGACGTGATCGGGGCGGGTTCCCTGTGACTGACGGTTACCTTTGAAACATGCGGAAGATCTCGTTTCCGTCGTCCACCGGTCCGATCGCCACGAGCGAGTAACGTCCCGGGGCGAAGAGGCGCCGGGCGGTTTCGGCCAGTTCTTCGGAGGTGACTCGTCCAAACGCGTCAATGATCTCGTCTACGGTGATATATCGCCCGAAATAGAACTCGCTCTTCGCGAGGCGGTGCATACGTGAGTCGGACGATTCCATGGAGAGGATGAGGTTGCCCCGCATCTGATTCTTTGCGGCGCCTATTTCTTCTTCGGTCAGGCTCTCGGCAAGCTCTGCGGTCTCTTTCTTGAAGATAGTGAGGAGTTCATCAAGTCGGCCGGGGTCGCATCCCGCATAAATCGCCAAAATTCCCGTGTCCGACACCGAAGAGAGGTATGAGTAGATCGAATAGGCGAGCGCCCTTTTTTCGCGCACCTCCTGGAAAAGTCGGGAACTCATGCCTCCACCCAATATGGTGTTCAGGACATGTCCTGCGTGACGACTATTGTCTACCGCGCTGGGACCTTCCAGCCCGACGCATATATGGACCTGTTCAAGATCTCGAGGGATCACCTGGTGTGAGGGTTCAACCGAAGGCTTTGGATAGCTGTTCCGTGCCGGGCCCTGAGGGAGGCTTCCCATGTGCTTCTCGATCAGCCCCAGGAATCTGTCGTGGTTCACGCAACCCGCCGCGCATACAAGGGTTTCTGCGGGAGCGTAGGCCGCGTCCTTGAATGTGATGATCGAGTCTCGATCTATGGAAAGAACCGTGGCCACGGTCCCCAGCACCGGTTGACCCAGGGGACTGCCCTGCCAGAGGCGATTACCGAGGATCTCGTGAACCAGCTCTTCGGGCGCGTCTTCAAGCTGGCTGATCTCCTGGCAGACCACCTGCTTCTCGCGGTCGATCTCTTCTTCGGGGAAGCTTGAATTGATGAACAGGTCGCTGAGCAGGTCTACGGCCAGCTCCATATCCTCACCCAGCACCTTGCAATAGAACGCGGTCAGCTCCTTACTGGTGAACGCATTGAGGATCCCTCCGACGGAATCCATTTCCCTGGCAATGTCGAAAGCGGATCGGCGCTCTGTTCCCTTGAACAGCATGTGCTCGATGAAGTGGCAGATACCGTTGAGCGCGGGCTGTTCAAAACGCGATCCGCACCGAACCCAGATCCCCATAGAAATGGACTTCATATGGGGAACTTCCTCGGTGATCACCCGAAGATTGTTATGAAGCACAGTCTTTCGGTAGGTGTTCGTTTCTTCGTGCCTGGTGCGCAAGGGAAGCCCACAATTTGGACGACTATTCGTCGGGCGTTTTTCCGATGGCGTCCTTCCTGGAAAGCTTGATCTTGCCCTGGGCGTCGATACCGATGACTTTGACGGGAAAGACGTCCCCTTCGTTGACCACATCAGTGACTTTGCGCACCCGCTCGGGCGCGAGTTGCGAAATGTGCACCAATCCGTCCGTCCCGGGAAAGATCTCAACGAACGCGCCGAAGTCGGTCACCTTTCTGACCACGCCGCTGTAGATCCTGCCCACTTCGGCTTCCTGGGTCAGTTGCTTGATTGCTTTACGGGCCTCTTCAGCGCCTCGGACATCCACTGCCGCAATGACCACCTTACCGGTGTCGTCCACGTCGATTTTGGTGTTGGTCTCCTCTTGCATGGCTCGGATCGTCTTGCCCCCCGGACCGATGATATCCCTGATCTTGTCCGGATTCACGTACATTATGAAGATCCTGGGAGCGTACGGAGACACCTCTTTCCGTGGCTCGGGAATCGCCTGCCCCATGATGTCGAGGATATGCTTGCGTCCCTCACGCGCCTGGTACAGGGCCTGGGACATGATCTCTCTGGTGATGCCCGTGACCTTGATGTCCATTTGAAGAGCGGTAATCCCGTCCCGGGTCCCCGCGACCTTAAGATCCATGTCACCGTAATGGTCTTCCGCGCCGATGATGTCGGAAAGTGTCACGATCCGGTCGCCTTCCTTGAGGAGCCCCATGGCGATACCGGCCACTGGGTCCTTGAGCGGCACCCCTGCGTCCATAAGAGACAGCGACGCGCCGCAGACGGTCGCCATGGACGATGAACCGTTCGACTCAAGGATCTCTGAAACCACCCGTATGGTATACGGGAAGTCTTCGTCACTGGGCAGAAGATAGGCCAACGCGCGCTCTGCAAGTGCGCCGTGGCCTACTTCCCTTCGAGAAGGCCCGCGCAGGAATTTGACCTCGCCTACGGAGAACGGCGGGAATTTGTAATGGAGCATGAACGACTTGTACTGCTCCCCGACGAGGGCCTCCACCTTCTGCTCGTCGGCGGAAGTCCCCAACGTAACGATGACTAGGGCCTGGGTTTCGCCACGGGTGAATAGAGCGCTCCCGTGGGTGCGCGGCAATACGCCTACTTCGCACGAGACGTCCCGAACTTCGGCGAAAGCCCGGCCTCCGATTCTCACGTTCTTTTCAAGGATCATCCGCCGGAGGTATTCCCCTTCCACTTGCTCCAGATAGCCCAGCACCTCCTGACGTCTGAGATCACCCTCTTCGCCGAGAGATTCGAGAATGCGGCGATAGATGCGTTCCAGCGTGTCCTGCCGCTCAAGCTTCCGGTGGATCTCCATAGCCTTTTCCACCTCGCCTCCCCAATCTTTTCGGATTCGATCGAGAAGTTCCGCGTCTTCCACCGCTGAGGGGACCTCTCTCTTGGGTTTGCCCACTTCCTGACGGAGCTTGTCCTGCGCGTCCAGGATCTTTTCGATTTCAGCCTGAGCAAGGAAAATCGTCTCCAGGATAGTGTCTTCCGGGACTCGATCCGCGCCCCCTTCGACCATCACGATTCCCTGGCGCCCGGCCACCACGATTATGTTGAGATCGGAATAAGCGTCTTCTATGGCCGAGGGGTTGACCACCAAGTTCCCGTCGATGCGTCCCACGCGCACCGCCCCTATGGGGCCTTCAAACGGGATATCCGATACGTGCAGCGCCGCTGAGGCCGCATTGATGGCGAGGATATCAGGGTCGTTCTCTCCGTCGGATGAGAGGACGGTGGCAATGATCTGAGTTTCCGCCTTGAAACCCTTGGGAAAGAGCGGCCGAATCGGTCGATCGATGAAGCGCGCGGTAAGAACTTCCTTTTCAGTGGGTTTTCCTTCCCTCTTAAAAAAACCGCCGGGTATTCGCCCGGCAGCGTAAGTCATCTCCAGGTAATCGACTGTGAGGGGGAAGAAGTCGATTCCTTCCCGCCCGTGTTTTTCCGATACCGCAGTGCACAAGACCAGAGTCTCTCCGCACCTTATGAGACAAGCGCCTGAAGCTTGCTTTGCCAGGCGCCCGGTCTCGAGAGTGATTTGTTTTCCTGAAACATCGGCAAATGCTTTATATTCCATCGTATTGGGAATCCTCTTCTGTCAATTCTGATGAGCAAACGGCTGCGCGGAAAGTATCCGGAATATGGTCTACTTCCTGATTCCGAGTTCGCCGATGATCTTCTTGTACCGATCCACGCTCTTTGATTTCAGATAGTCCAACAAGCGGCGTCGCTGGCCCACGAGCTTGAGCAGTCCTCTTCGTGAGTGATGGTCTTTCTTGTGAATCTTGAAGTGCTCGGTCAAGTAAGAAATCCGCTCGCTCAGGAGCGCAATCTGAACTTCCGGCGAGCCCGTGTCGCTCTCGTGCAGTCTGTGTTTCTCAATAATGGGTCTTTTTTGGTCAGCCTCGAACATCGTACGTAATCTTCCTCCTTATGATACGCGCGCAACGCGGTTTAAGACTCATACCATACGGTATCCTCGAAGTAAAGGCAACCGCAGGGCTGATTCTTGTTAAGTCGATCCGACGGTTCGCGGGGGCGTGCAGAAGCAAGTCAAAGGCTGTCACAAACGTGCAGGGAATCGCAAAATCGTGGCACGATGCCGACAAGGAGGCATCGCGGCGCAGAAACCGGCATTTGCCCGCGTCTTGTCGTCGCACTGAGTATCTGTGGAGGCAGGATTCATGCCTGTCCGGTTTTGAGTGATCCGGCCACGGGAGAGTTTAGCGCCCGGCCCTCCCCTCTCGGAAGGTAGTGCTCCGATGGGTGGCCGGGACGTTCCCGCGAAACGCGGGATCCCGGCGCCGAGGGCACAAGAAGCGTGCTTCGTGTGAGGCGCCTCGTCGGGTGTGTTGGCAGCTTGCTCCACCCACTGTTCAGCATTCTCCTTGAAAATCGGCGAAAGACGCGCCCACGACCGGGGTTTGAGTTTTGCGGCCACTTACGCTATCATGCTTTTTCAGTAGGACGAAGAATCTCCACGAGATCCACCTTGAGGAAGCGCAGGTGATTCGCCTTCTTTAGGACGCCCCCCATCTCCCGATCCCTTCACGACGCCTCCACCGGGCCGGATTGCGCATGCCGACCGGATGAGGACGTGGCGCCGCGGCGCGCCTGCGTAGAGGCAATTCGGTCGAACCATCATTTCTTTCGGTCACAGCGAATCCGTCGGGAGCAAAGCCCTTGCCATAGCATGGCGCACAGCTTAATCCGAGAGACTAGCATCTTAGGGAGGAGACACAAATGGACGTTTTCACAAAGCTCGCCGAGATAGCGGGACCCGGAAACATCAGCGCCTCGGCAGTCGATTGCCTCGCCTATTCCAGAGATATGTCCGTGCACTGGGGCGCTCCGGACGCAATCGTCTTTGCCACGGACACGGACCAGGTGAGCAAACTGTTGGCTCTGGCAAACCAGGAAAAGATTCCGGTGACAGCCAGAGGCACAGGATCGTCGGTCACGGGCGCGGCTCTCGCGCCCAAGGGCGGGATACTGCTGGATTTCACCAGGCTGAATAAAATCAAGGGGATCAATCGCGCCGACGGATTCGCGGTTGTTGAGCCCGGGGTCATTTGTAACGCTCTTAACGCGGCATTGGCGCCGACCCATTTCTTTCCTCCGGACCCAGGCAGCGCGGCCATTTGCACCATCGGAGGAATGATCGCGACCAACGCCAGCGGTGTCAGGGCAGCCAAGTACGGCACCACCAAGGATTACGTCAAGGCCCTCACGGTTGTGCTCGCGGACGGCCGGGTGATTCGCACGGGTGACGTGGCGCCGAAGAGTTCCGCGGGCTACGATCTCACACACCTGTTCGCTAGTTCGGAAGGGACCTTGGGTATCATCACCGAAGCGGTGGTGAAGATCCTCCCTATGCCCGAATACGAAGCCTTTGCAAAAGCATCGTTCCCTGATGTGGACACTGCCGCCAAAGCGGTGGAGAAGATCTTCACCTCGGGCATCGAGCTTGCCACCTGCGAAATTCTGGACAATGTGAGCCTCCAGGTGGCTCGGGACGCGCTCAAGATGGATATTCCCGCGGATGTGAATTGTCAGCTTTTTATGGCGCTTGACGGCCCCAAGAGCGCGGTGCGTGACCAGATCGAGCAAATCGACGAGATCTGCAAGTCGGTGGGAGGTATGGGGAATCTCTGGTCGGACAACCCTGCGGAAAAGGCTAAGCTCTTCGCTGCTCGCGGAGGACTGGTTCCGGCCATGAGCCGACTCAAGCCGGTTCATCGATTGGTTCCGCTGGTGGAAGACCTGGGAGTGCCCATAAGCCGGATTCCGGCCACCATCGCGGAAATCCAGCAGATCGGAAAGAAGTATGGTTTTCCGGTAGCCACCTTCGGCCACATTGGTGACGGAAACCTCCACGCGACCTTCATCATGAACCCCACTGACCCCGAACATTGGAAGCAGGTCAAATCCATCGCGCTTGAATTCATAGACATGACCCTGCGCCAAGAAGGGACTGTTTCCGCGGAACACGGGATCGGCATGGCCAAATCTCCCTACATCGGGAAGCAATTAGGTGAAGCCCTCGCGGTGATGAAGGAGATCAAGAAATCTCTGGACCCGAGTAATATTCTCAATCCGGGCAAGATGGGATTTGACGACGCGATCCGCGACATCTTGGACGAAAGCAGCTTCGAACAATTCATCCGCGAACCGGACAAGCTCGATCGCTTTCCGGAGGACGTGGCGCCGGAAATCGTCGCGTGTATCCAGTGCGGGTTTTGTAGAGCCGGCTGCCCCACCTTTGCCGAGAGCACGCTTGAATCACTCAACGCGAAAGGCCGAGTGACCCTCGCGTACAATATGCTGCTGGGTCGACTGGAATCTTCCGAGGACCTGGCAAAACGGTTGTACCAGTGTATGCTCTGTTTGAACTGCAAGTCCGTTTGCCCTGCCCAGGTGAACGTCGCGGACATCATTCGGAACGCCCGCCAGAAGCTCGTGGAAAAGGGGTTTCTTCCGGAAGGCTTCAAAGTGGCCCTGGCTGCTATGATCGACGCGGCCAATCCGCTCCTCGCGGCGCCTGAGAAACGAACGGACAGCTATCCTCCAGGCTACAAGAAGGCCGTTCCCGGTCAAACCGAAGCCATGCTCCATCTTGGATGCGTCGCGAGCTTCCAGGACGTGAAGATAATCCCTTCATTCATGAAAATCCTGGATAAGGCCGGGGTCAACTACGGCGCCATAGGTGAAGAAGAAACCTGCTGCGGGTACCTGGCCTACCTGGTCGGCGACATGAAGACCTTCAAGAAGACCATGGAGATGTATCTGGAGCGCGTGTCCAAGTATAAGCCCAAACAACTGATCACCACGTGCGCGGGCTGCCTCAAGACCTTCCGGGACCTTTACCCGAAGTATGGAGACAATGGGAAGTTGGAAACGCTCCACGGCGTGGAATTGATCGAAAAGCTCATTGGTGAAGGCAAGCTCCCGTTCGATGAGCAAGCGCCGGCCATGAAGGTCGTTTACCACGACCCATGCGATATCGGACGCCACATGGGCGTGTACGAGCCTCCCCGCAACGTGATCAAGGCCATACCTGGCGTCGAGCTGCTGGAATTCCCGCTGAACCGCGCCCAGGCGAAATGTTGCGGGGGCGGCGGCGGTATGAAGGGCTTTGACAACGAGATGGCCGGGGATATCGGATACAAGCGGCTCCTTTCTGCCATAGATCTCGGCGCGGAAGCGATCGTTTCCGCATGCCCGTCGTGCAAAGGCACCTTCAATCAGGCCGCGGCAAGAGCCCGCAGAGAGAAGAAAGGCAAGATCAAAGTCCTCGATATCACAGAACTCATTGCCCAGCGGCTGGCATGATCAGTTGTGGCGCGCCTACGTGCCGATATTCCTCAGTAAGGGCAGACCCGTGTGTCTGCCCTTACTGCGAGAGTCTCCCTTGGGGGAAGACACGGGCGAGTGCTATTTTGGCGAATATTCCTAATTGCCGCGTCAGGCAAAGTATCTGCTCCCTGACAAAGAGTTCCGTGTGTTCGAAGATCTAATCGGTCGACGTTGAGTTCTCTGATATTTCCTAGCGTTGGTGGGCGTTCAACTGTTTGAGCCGTTCCTGGGCTTCCTCTTGCCCGCTCCGAGCCGCCTGTTCGTACCAGCGCACCGCTTCAGCTTTGTCCTTGCGGGTTCCTATGCCCTGCTCGTACATTGTTCCCACTTGATTTTGGGAACGCGCGAAGCCCTTTTCCGCTCCTGCCAGGTAGAGCTTGAAAGCTTGCGCCTCATCCTTTTTCACACCTTTGCCTGAGAGATACAGTGAGGCGAGGTAGTGATACGCTGCGGGAAGACCCTTTTTCGACGCGCTCTCATACCACGCGACTGCTTCTTCATAATCTTGCTCGACACCGCGACCGTTCTCGTACATCCACCCCAGGCTAACTCCAGCCCACGCATGGCCTTTGTCAGCGGCAGTCCAGTAGAGCTTCGCGGCCTGGGCATCGTCCTGGGGCACCCCTCGACCGTTCAGGAACATATTGCCGAGCATGAAGTTTGCGTCCGGTAGCTCTTTATCCGCGGCCTTCTTGTACCATTGGATTGCCTGGGCGTAATCTTGTTTGACACCCAGGCCTTTCTCGTACAATAAGCCTACGCTGACCTGCGCAGTTGCGGAACCTGCCTGTGCTGCTCTTTGCCACCAATGGAGAGCCTTGCTATAATCTTGCGGAACGTCGCGGCCCGCGACATAGATTGAAGCCAGCTCCAGCATTGCTGGCTCAAAGCCTTGTTCGGCCGACTTGAGGTACCATTTCACGGCCGCGTCAGGATCCTTGGGAACACCTTCTCCAGCTTTGTGCTTCCTTGCCACTTGATACTGGGAAGCCGCCAAGCCTTTTTCCGCCGCGGTCCGGAAAAGTTTCAAAGCCTGCGACTGATCCTTTTCCACGCCCTTCCCTGAAAGATAGAGCGTTGCGAGGTTGTGATACGCCTGGGCATTACCTTTCTTCACTGCCCTCTCATACCATGCTTTTGCTTCTTGATAGTCCTGTTCGACGCCACGACCATTCTGGTACATCCACCCCAGGTCGACCTGAGCGCTCGCGTGGCCCTTATCCGCCGCAGCCCAGAAGAGTTGTGCGGCCCGGACGTCGTCCCGGGTCACACCGCGGCCGTCCAGGTACATATTGCCAAGCCGGACGTAAGCATCCGGCGCCTCTTGCTCCGCAGCCTTTTGGTACATCTTGATCGCGTATGCTTGGTCTTTTTCAACACCAAAGCCGCCTTCGTACAGATCACCCAGCGCTGACTGCGCTGTACCGTCACCCCTATTCGCCGCCTTCTGGTACCATTTGAGCGCCTGGCTGTAATCCTTTGGCACGCCCGTACCTCGCAAGTAGAGATCGCCCAGTCTCTTCATCGCCGGCGGGAAGCGCTGCTCCGCCGCCTTCCGATACCATTTCAAAGCCTCAGCAGGATCTCTTGCGGTTCCCTGACCGGCCAGAAGAATTTCCGCCAAAGTGAGTTGGGATGGCGCAAAGCCCTTGTTCGCGAGTTCCTGATACCTCTGCAGAGCTTCAGCGTAGTCCCGTAGAACCCCCACTCCCGCTCGGTAGGCATTGGCTATATTGTGTTTCGAAGACACATAGTCCGATTGGGCAGCTTTCCGGTACCATTCCACGGCCTTCTCGACATTCTTGGTCATTCCCAGTCCGTAGCGTGACATAATCCCCACATCGTGCTGAGACAGCACGTTTCCTGCTTCGGCTTGCCTAACGTAATAGGCGGCGATCGGGGCGTACGGCTCAACATACGGGGAACTGTTTGTCCCCGATTCGATTGCGCTTTCGCTCGACATGGAGGAATTCAACTTGGCCATCCAGTGAACGCTTAGCCACTCGTCGGCAGATACCCCATAGCCGTTGCGATACATACGGGCCATGAGCAGTCGGGCCATGGGATCTCCCGCTCTCGCAGCGCCCCTGAGCCACTCGACCGCCTCTTTGTCATCCCTCTGCACTCCCATGCCGGAGTGGAGCATGTGGCCGAGATAACAAGCCGCAAGCGGATTGCCAAGCGAGGCAGCTTTTTGGAAGAGCTTCGCGGCTTGCTCGTAGTCCTGCCTAGCACCTTGCCCTCGATAGAAGTTCAACCCTGCCCACGCAAGTTGCTCCGCGCTTTGGTCATCCGCGTCAGCAGCAGCCCCAGCGGAGAGCGGGCCGAAACCGAGAGTAAACCAGACGATTAGTCCAAACGTCGCGAAGGCTCTCAAATGCGGCAGAAGTGGTGAGAATCGTTTGCGGGTCTCCATGGTTACGCTCCTCTCTCAGGACCTACGAAAAAGTCCAAACTCCCAAATCTCGGGTATGTGCGTTCTATCCCTCACGGATTACCGCGCACCAACCTCCAATTTCCCTTGTATTGGCCCGTAAGTCTCAACTCGGCTTCAGTTCCGTAAGAAGGCGGATTGAGATTGAACCCGGTTCCAAACTTTCTATCTGATGCGCCTTCCCCATCGAACCGGACCTTTTCGAAGGTCACTACCGCTCCGGAATCTACCGGTTGAAACGGCCCCAACTTGATCGAAGGCCCGAAGCTTATTGTGCCGCTCCCCTCGAAATCATGAGGTATTACGGGTTCCCGTGTTTCCATGTCTTGCCACCCTGACTTGCCGGGGAAGGCTCCCCCCAGGCCCATCGTACCACCCTGACCCACGAATTTGATCTTTACCGCTGGTCCACGCTCCTCTGCATGGACCGATGTTCCCAAGTCGGGAACATATATGGCCGGTCTCAGCTCGACAAAGACCACTTCCGTTCCCACGGAGATCTCTGGTTTCCCTCTTCCCCCGGACCTAGGGTCGGGTTGGTGTACAGTCCTAACCTGCCAGTTGGTTGACGGCTTCCAGCGGCTCTTGTCAAACGGATCCAGCGCGGAAGCGCTGTCCGGTCCGCCGGCCCCATCGCCTGGCCCCTTGCCGGGAACGGTCCCCGGCTTCGCAGAAGTCCAAGTGTCGCCCGATGCGGATTCTCCTCGAGGAGTGCGGCCGGAGGGGCTCGTGTGGCCTCCGGGTAATCCGGCAGACCCGGGCTTCGAAGCGGTTTCGACAGGTCCCACGGGATCAGTCGGCTGCACGGCGGGGCCGGGCTGGAACCCCGGGCCTACAAACGGAGGCATGCGCACCCATTGAGGGCCGGGTGGCTGCCCGAAGCCCGGTTGCACTCTCGTGATAGGACCAGGCTGTGTTGCTCCAGGCGTCATCGTCTTGCCCGGCTGCGAGCCAGGCACAAACCCCGGTCCGACAGTGGGTGGTTTGCTTATGCGAGGGATCGTGCCATCACGATTTGCTCCCATTCCTGTGTCAGCACGGGGTAACCCTTGTTCAGTTGTCCGGCCCGGTTTCCCGATTGCAGTCAATGGAGTCGGACTGAGACCTGGCGGGACCGTCACCGGTACCAGTTTGGTTTTGTCCTTATTTTTGGCGGACGGCAATTTGATCTTGTCTTTGCTCGACTGAGTAGCTTGCTGTCCCGGCTTCTTCGTATCGGTCTTTTCCTTAGGCGCCTGATACTGTCGTTGCGTCCCGGTGGAACTTGAATCACGATCCATGTCCGCAAGATGACGCGCAGCCTCTGCTTCTATTTCGTTGAATCTCCGCTCCGTTGCATAGTAATCCTCAATGATGGCCTGTCGCTGGAGCTGATTCATTATCGAACCCCATCCCGGGGCCACGCCGCCCCGCCTGGGCCCATGCCCATATTCCGACCCGAAACTGTCACTCACCGGCACCAACAACAGGAGCCACATAACCGATGCGAGAACAAGGGTCGAGGAACCGACGTTCAGACGAATCTCGAAAGGTGCTGCTCGGTGATTTATCATGGCGCGACCTCCTTCGTGTCGATGCGGTAGCAATACAGATTCTTCGCGACCTGCTCCGCTTTTCTGAGATCATTTCCAACAAACGTTGCTCGCCGGCCACCGTGACCCTAGTGTCCTGTCTCGCAACTACCCTGCATAATGGTCCGAATCAAGCCTAGGCACAGATGCCTCGTTCGGCAGATGCTTATGCAAGGAATCAGCGGGACAGCACACTATAGTGAACGGCATTGAGATTTGCGCGAAAGGTCACCCTCCCCCTTCCCCCTCCCATCAAGGGAGGGGTCATAAAGCCCTCTCCCCTGGCGGGAGAGGGAAGGGAGAGGGGGATTCTAGCCTTAGCCAAAGGCGCAGATCTCAACGCAGCCTTCTATAGATCTTGGCCGGCCAAACCGCCTACGCCTGACGGCGATCCGCTTGCATATTTAGATGCATTTGCGGTGCGAAAGGTGCGCAAATTCCGACCAGGCTGCGGCCGCCCAGAAAGGCATCTTTAGGAGATCTTGAAAAAATCACGGATTAGTTCTGAGGCAGGGATTTCAAACGGTTTCGTACCAGGCGCGCCTGAGTGGTGTGGGGATACTCTTTCACGAGCTTATCGAAGATGATCCGCGCAGATTGCCGATCGCCCATTTTTTCAAATGACTGACCTTGCTTGAGGAGCGCGCTCGGCTCCTTTTCCGAGCCGGGGAACTCTTTGATCACGCGATCGAACTGCAAGACCGCTTCGTTGAAACGACCTGCCGCAAAATGCGCCTCGCCGGTCCAATAGACCGCATTGACCGCAAAGCGGCTCTTGGGGTACCGCTTGAGGAATGCGTCGAGGAGGCCGATCGCCTGATCAAACGAGCCTTCCCGCACCAGTGTGTAGGCCTGTCTGAATGCCTGCTCTTCTTCGGACAGCGGTTCGTTCCTGATCTCCAGGGGAACCCCCGGCACAGGCGCGTGTGATATCTGCGGAGGCCGTCCCGGGGCCTGCCCGCCGACCGCGGAAGGCGCAACGGCCCCTGGTGGTTGGAACTCACCCCTGGCAGGCGCGGTTTGCTCCATACCCAATTGCCGCTCTATGAAAGCTACCCTGTTCTGAAGCTCTCGAATTGCATTCTGGTCCGCGCCGGATACTTGGAGGCGCTCCACCTGGTCGCGAAGACGCTGTAAATCGGTCTCCAGCGCTTCCATACGCGCGACAATCTGCAAACGCGCGGGGTCCACCTGCGGGACAGACTGGGCGGGTTCCACAAAAGGCAATCCGGGCGCGCGAGTTCGGCTGAGACAGCCCGTGGCGGAAACCGCAAGCAGCGTTGCCAGCGCCAGGGCGAGTCGTAACCCGGCAGAGGACGCAAAAATACTTCTGGCGGGATGCGGTTCGGACAGACGGGTTCCTGTGGAAGTTATCGGCAAAGCGCCCCTGGTTGGGTCTACGTATGGGGTGGTATGGAGGGGAGATGAGTCTCCCTTCCAAATCATTGCGCAGTGTGACGCTCTTGTCGCCGCGCTCCGAGGCCAAGCCCCGGAGCGCGGGCCGGAGCCGAGAACTTTCATGATTCGTTGTGGCTTCTTAGTTATGGCCGCCAAAATCACTGCACGGCTCGTAGATAGACCCGCCGGTTCTGAGCCCAGGCAGCCTCGTTGTGACCGGGATCCGCAGGCAGCTCCGAACCGTACGAAACCGTCGATATCCGCTGCGGGTCAATGCCGAGACTGGCAAGGAAATTGACCGCGGAGCGAGCTCGTCGTTCGCCAAGCGCGAGGTTGTACTCGGCGGCGCCGCGTTCGTCGCAGTGACCTTCCGCCACGATCCTCACATGGGGCGCCTGTTGCAGAATCTGCGCGTTGTATTGCAGCGCAGCCTGGGCATCGGGAACGAGCGTGTACTGATCGTAATCGAAATAGATTACCTTGAGATTGGCTTGAACCGCCTGAAGTTCCTGTTCCGCGACCGGTCCCGCTCGATGGGCTCCGGAGAATCCCGGATGAGGCGGGTTGGGTTTGACGACCTTCTGGGCGCACCCCGCGGACAAGGCGCAGAGTAGGATGAGACAGAGCAGTGGATAGAACGGCGATTTGATGCGGCTTATTCTTCCGAATAGAGCGAATGACACGGGTCTCGTCAGCGGACTTCCGGCCCCCACGCGGGCGCTTTGCCTGGTACGGGAGAAATCGGCGCCTGCACCACTCCACGGGCATCCATGATCCAGATACGGGACTGCCCGTCCCGATTGGACCCAAAGACGATCATTCTCCCGTCCGGAGACCAGGCCGGGGCTTGATTGGAGCCTTCCCGGGTCAAGACCCTCATGTCCGTGCCGTCCGTCCTGATGGCGCATATCTGGAACCGCCCTTCGATTCGAGCAGTGAACGTGAGAAGGTCTCCCCGTGGAGACCAGTCCGGGTCCGTTGCGTAATTGCTCTCAAAAGTGAGCCGCCTGGGCTGACCGCCAGTGACCGGAATCAAATAGATTTGCGGTGTTCCGGCCTGGTCGGAGACATAAGCGATAGTGGACCGATCAGGCGACCATGAGGGTGAGATATCATTTCCCCTTCCGTTAGTCAACCTTTTTAATATGTTACCTTGCGGACTTATGATAAATATCTTTGGTATTCCTTCATGATTTAGCGATAACGCTATCTCCCTCCCGTCCGGGGCGTAGCGAGCTGCCGCATTCAGACCAGGCCTCCCGGAAATCAACGCCTGTCTCCCCGTCGCGGTTTCCAGCCACCAAGTCTCCGGCCGACCTCTCATGTACGACGTGAAAAGGAGGCTTCGACCATCAGGAGACCATCTGGGCGAGAGGTTGATACTGCCGTTGTTGGTAAGCTGACGCAGGTCATGCCCGTCAAAGTCCATAGTAAAGAGTTCGCGAGGGTTCCCCGCGCCCGCGAACGCGATCCGGGTGGAAAAGCAGCCTGGGATACCGGTGAGTTGGCCCATGATCCGGTCTCCGAGGCGGTGCGCGATCTGTCGGGCTTGCCTGGGCCCCGCAGTGAATCGTTTGCCCAGTTCCTGTTTCTGGAGGGCAACGTCGTAGAGCCGGGCTTCCAGGACAAGCTGATCTCCCTGCACATGAACCTGTCCGCTTACCAGCGCCTGGATCCCCATCTCAGACATTTTTTGGAAGTCCGGGCCGCCGTTGGCCGCGTACGGCAGCGCAGGATCGATTTCCACCAGTTGAAAAAGCCCGGTCAGGTACAGGTCGTTCTTGAGGATGCGCGCCAGTTCCGCTCCGTTGACAATCCCCGGTTGATCCGAAATAAAATCGCCCACCGCGATGGGCATGCGCACAAGGCTGGGATCGTTCACATCGATCACAAGCTTTGCGCGAGCGAAATCGGGCATCACGGCAAGAAAAGGCATGAAGAGGAGCAGGAAGAGGAGCGCCCCGGATCGAGTGCGGCAGGCGAAACGCTTATCAATCTTGCGACGCCCGATCATGCTGTTCCGAGACTTCGCGTCCACGGCCGACCCTTCAGCGCCAGGCTCTAAGACCCTTTTTCGCTTTGTCACTGCAGGCCTCTTGGGGTGAATCTCAGGGCGAGTCCGCCCGCCGTACGGATTTTTTCGCTTATCTCCGCAGATATTCTCGGGAAGGGAGCTGCCTGGCGCACCGCCCTCATTGCCGACCGATCGAAGACCGTGTCACCGGAACTCTGATCGACGGACGCGGCAACGAGCCGACCGTCGTCGGTAATTTGTATGCCGATGATGGTGACCTTCCCGGGGCCGGGATCGTGCCCGAGCATTGACCAATTCTCGTTGATGCGCCGCCTGACCATGTCGAACCAGCGCAGCAGCTCATGATCTACAATGCCCGTGGCCGGCCCCTGCGCCGCCGCCTGGTCGCTCATGGCGCCGGAGGCGTCCGCCGGCGGGGTCGGAGGCCTGGCGGCCCGCTTTTGATCCACATCCTGTCGTATTTCCGCAAGCCTCTTCCGGAGGATTTCCTCCGGGGTTTCCTTCTGCTTCGGTTTCTTGCCCGCCTCATCTTCAGGCTTCTTCTTGGGTTTGGGCTCTGCCTGTTCCACTCGTTGGGGCGGCTTTTTCCTCTTCTTGAGCTTGATCTCCTTTTCCGGGACCGTTGTCACCGACGCGCGGTGGATCGCTTCCCGCGGCTTGGCAGGCTCAGGCAGAGGCGGTTGCATGGGTTCGATTTCCGGCGGCGGAGGGATGTGCGATTCGCGGGTCGGCCCCTGGGACGCCTTCTGCGTGGCCGGCTCAGTCTGCTGCGATTCCACAAGCTTCACGTGGGTCACGTCCCCGCGGATAGTGATGGGCTTGGTTCTCGAGGACGCGTACATATGGATCAGCGCGGCCAGCGCAACCCCGTGAAGGATTGCGGAAACCATGAGCATCCACGGTGAAATCGAGCGAGCTGACCTGAGAGGAAAATCGGTCATCTTTTCAGAGGTGACTCATGTTGGGGAGTGGTGATCATTCCCAGATTGGAAATACCCGCGCTTTTCAAACTGGCGATGATGCGCACCACTGACCCGTACGGAACGCTCTTGTCCGCACGCAGGTACACGTCCGGCGATCCTTGGCCCTTGAGCTTTTCTCTCACCGAATCCACCAAGGATTCTTCCGTGACCGCGGAGTCGTTGACGAAGATCTTGTCCGCCGCGTTCACGGATATAACTATTTCCTGGGTTTCGGGCTTGGTAGCCACAGGCGCGCCTTTTGCTTCGGGCAGGTCCACTGAGACGCCTTCCTGCATCATGGGCGCGGTGACCATGAAGATGATGAGCAGCACCAACATCACGTCCACCAGCGGCGTCACGTTGATATCGGACATAGCGGCGCGATTTCTGCCGCCGTTTGTACTGAATGCCATGGCCTGATTCCTCTCGGTTGCCTGAGTTCGTGGCGCGTTCGCGGCCGCGGGCGCCTACTTCCTTTTCCAGTAGACTCGTTCGATGATGTTGATTAGTTCGGCCGAGAAGTTGTCCATTTCGGTCGCCATGGTGTTGATGCGACTGAGAAAGTAATTATAGAAGATTACCGCCGGAATGGCCGCAGCCAATCCCGCGGCGGTGGCGATGAGGGCTTCCGCGATACCTGGAGCGACTACTGCCAGGGAAGCGCTCTTCGTGACCCCGATGCTCCGGAAGGATTCCATGATCCCCCAGACCGTCCCAAACAGTCCGATGAAAGGAGCGGATGAGCCCGTAGTGGCAAGGAAGTTCACACCTCTTTCGAGGCGGGTTCGTTCCGCGGTGACCGCCTGCTGAAGGGATCTGGTAACGTTGTCCATTGCCGTGCGTTCGTATTCGGGCTCTTGCGACCCCTCCGCGCCGTTTCTCGATTGGCCTGACTGTAGGCGTGACAGCCTGTTCAATTCCGCGTAACCCGCCTTGAATACCTGGGCGAGTGGGCTGAAAGTCAGTTGTTTAGCTTCAGCATAGAGGATGGAGAACTTCCGGGACTCTCGGAATGCGTCGAAAAAGAGCTGGGTCTGTTTTTTCGCACGGGAGAGGGTCAGCGATTTGGTAAGGATGATTCCCCAACACGCAATCGAAAAGACGAGGAGCATGATCATCACTCCCTTAACGACCCACCCTGCGCCCATAACAAGCGCCCATATGCTGTGGTTGGATAATGTCGGTGTATTCAAGGCCGTGGCGAGAGCCTCGGGCATGATGGAAGTCTCCTTTCTGCATTTCATCTGTTTTCTTAATCCATAATTCTAAACAAGTCAAGTTTTCCCTTATTTACGCTATGTTATCGATCTAAGCTAAAGTAGCCGCGCGACTGAAGCGGGGACCCGCTGTGCCAGATCACCCCATGATGGAGGGCAAAAGCCTAAATCAGCTCGTGGCGGCTTGGGACGCGCTTCACGACCCGGGGCGATCTCCCGCATGAGTTGGGCCCGGGAGAAGCCTGCGCTCAATCGCCCTTGTCCGCGAAGTCTGGCTGCCCATTTGATTGACATGAACGGATTGAGCGTCTACAGTATTGTGAGAGACAGTTCGTTCGAGATATTGTTCCATTCCTTCAGGTTTGCTGGTTGAAGTTTCGCAAGCACCACTTGCAAATAACTTGACATCTCCCCTCAATTCGTTGTATTTTCTAAGAAAAAAAGCGAGGTTGTCATGCCTCACCGGATAGTGGTCGCGGATAAGGATCCCCGAAGCCGGGAAGCCGTGACTCGCTTCTTGGGCGACCAGGATAATGAATTTGTGACCGTTTCCAGTTCCGGCGAGCTCAAAGACGCTATCAAACGTTACCGGCCGGACCTTATCATCCTCAACGCCGTCTTGGAAGACGCGCCTGGATGGCGCATCGTCAAGAAGATAAAAGACTCGAAAGATTATGGCGATGTGCCCATCCTCCTGATGACCGGAGATCCGGGAGGGCCGCCCGCCGGCAAGATCCAGTCAGCCGGCGCGGACGGATACCTGGCCAAACCCATCGAGGGCGCGGCTCTGAAGAACGCGGTCGGGTCTCTCCTGGGTTTGCCCGGCGGGGGTGAGCTGGACATTGATGAGGAGATAACACTTCATTTTGACGGTGAAGACGAAGACGTCACGCTCGGGAGGGCCGTTGGACGACCTGCCGTAGCCGCGTATGACACTCCCAGCCCGGTTGGTGACACGGTGGAGATCGATACGGGAGGAATGGCCTCGGAACTCGACGCCGATACGATCCAGAACGTTACGTCGGAGTACGAGGACACGGTGCGGCTCAACCTTGACGATATGGACCTGGAGGATACGGATGAAGAGTTTGCCTCAACCGAGCCCACCATCGAACTGGTGACCGACATTGCGGTGGAGCTTGATTCAGGAAGCGAGGAGTTGGGCGTATCCGGTGAGCGGGTGAGGGGCGAGATATCGCTGGAACCGGGTGATATATCCGTCGAATCCGATGAGGCTCTGCCTGACTTCTCTTCAGACCTTGACCCTACACAAAGGGCCTCACGCCAGGCCAAGGATTCAGTCACCGTCGAGATGGATGTTGAAGACCTGGACCTGGGACTCGAAGTGACAAGTGAAGATGAGGCAATTATTGCCGAGACTTCCATAGGACCTGACAGCACTGATTTGGAAAAACTCCTTGAAGTGGAGGAACCCTCCGTGGTCCTTACCTCGGAAGAACTCCAGTTGGAGGACGATTCCCTCATCCGAGACATAGGCGCGGAAGCGGCGGCCGACGAACTGGATGTGATCGATCTGGAAGAGGATACGGAGATCTCGGAACTCGAGGTGGAAGAGCTGGAGCCGATCCAGAGCGCATCAGAAGTAGTGGACATGGGAGATATGGAAGAAACGGAACTCATGTCCGATGAAGACATGGCCCAACTCGCTCAGGAAAACCTGGAAGGAACCGAATTCGACGACACAGTGGACGTGACTTTGGAGGAAGGTCCCACGGTAGAGATCGATACCGCAGGCTTGGGAGTTGAAGAGATCTCGCTGGAAGACATCTCTGATGAAGCAATCGCCACGGAGGAATTTTTCGGGGAAGAACTGCCGACGGCTGAATTCGCCACTGAGGTGTTTCCCACTGACCGCACGGAAGACTTGAGCCTGGAACAAGAGATATCGTTCGAAGAACCCGAAGTAAGCCATGACTACTTCGCAAAACCCGAACAACCCGCAAAAGATACCCCTGGAGCAGGGGCGAGCTTTTCCGAGCCCTTGACCGCGGAGCCGGAAGAAGAGGAACCGGTGCTCGAAGTCACTGAGGATATCCTCCTCGACGAAATTACGTTTGAGGACGAAAAAAAGCCTTTCATCAAGCCTGAGGCCGGAGTTGCCGAAGCGCCGGCGGCTCGTGAAAAACCTCTCGCCGCATTCCGGCCCGAGCCGGGGCCGGAAGTTGGTGGTCCCGAGCCTTTCTTGTCCGAGGAGCGACCGCGGCCCACGGGCGCCGCCGCGGCCAGAGAGGCTTTTCCCTCCCTGGATCAGTTGAAGGAGGTATTCTCAGCGGTCTTGGCGCAAAAACTCGAGGCCACAGCCCTTCCCACGAGCCAATTTGCGGATACTGCGGGAGAGGCGCTGCGAGAATCCTTACCTCCAAGAGAGGATTTCCGTCGGGCCCTTGCGGGAGCTGTGGAGAGCGCGCTTCCGCCAAAGGACGAACTGATGGATCGCCTGCTGGAACAGGTTGCGGTTGCTCTGCCGAGTCGTGAGGAGATCTTGGATCGGGTCGATGCGCTCATCGTGAAGTCCCTCCCTTCGCAAGAGGTCATTGCGCGAAAGGTGGACGAGGCTATACGGAGAGCCATTCCGGGATCCGAGACGGTTATGGAGAAAATAGAGGCGGCTCTGCGGGCCGTCCCTTATGAAACAGAGGTGCGGCAGCGCCTTGAGGGAGCATTCAACGGGTTCCCCTCAGCCGAAACCCTTCTTTCACGTCTGGACGAACATGTGAAGGCCGTGATGCCGGATCGCGTGGGCTTCGAAACCGCGCTGAGAAACATGTTCCAAGCGAGAATCGAGCACGCGCTCGGCATGGCCAACATCAAAGCCTCCATCGAGTCGGCAATCCCATCCGGAGAAGATCTGCTGGCCGATCTCAAACAAGCGCTTCCTGAGAAGGAGCTTCTCCGAGAAACACTCGCTCAGAGTCTCGCGCACGCCATCCAGGACGCGTTGCCGGAGAAGATTTGGCTGGAGACCCTTTCTCGTGGTCTCTTCGACGAGAAGACCAGAAGTGTTCTTCCCACAAAGGAGGAAGTGGGATCCCTTCTGCGCGAGGAGATTAGGGCACGCCTCCTGGAAATTGTCGAGAAAGTGGTGAAGCAAGAGATAGGGAGAATCGCGGCCGAATTGGAATCATGAGGCGGTAGCCCGCAGCTTAGCCGCGATGCGGGACATCAGGCCGTAAGCCTTTCTACGTTGGGAGATCGGGGGACACCTTACGGGCCTTTCGTCGTCGGCATATAAGGCGCCCTCTCTTCCGATTCCTCGACAAGGATTCACCGGAGTCTAAACATCGGGCATTTGCTACTGTTCAAGCGCGGCCAGGATGGGGCAATTGGCGCAGGGCAGTGTGCGGCCCAGAGCTGGCGTCACTCGACTCTTGGCATTTCGCGGGGCTTTGCGCGTACGTCTTGAAATTTCCAGACAGGTTTTTCTGGTCCAGCGACCTTTAAGCGGCTTGCACTCTATTATTTCGTGCGCCTCCAACCAAGCTTGGGCATCGGTATAGACCATAATTCACTCCCTTGAGACCCCAACCATGCTCCTTAAGCCGGTAGCCCAAGAACCCTCCACCACAGCACACATTGAACTTACAGGAATTCATATTTCATTATAGAAAGGATACATGAGAAGTCAAGAAATTTCCAAACGATCCCCAAATCATACGAGAAACCGATCGCTTCCCAACACGCTTCTCATCCCCGTCTTTTCCCCCAAAATCGCGGGACTATCCTATCTCCACCCGAGGTGGATGTGGGAACAGATCTTGGAGGGTGTCTGAAAAGTACCGGCGCTCAAAACATCGTGCTACCATGGCAAGGATAGGGGTAGGAACAGCCGGTTACCCGGTGCTGCCCCCTCCGAACCGTACGTGCGGATCTCCCGCATACGGCTCTCCGGTCGGTGGTTCACCGCCGAGCGGATTGACAGGCCAGACGATAGGCTGTGGTAAGGAAGAACAACCTATGGTCGGCAAAGAAA
>Ga0194126_10003126_pt1 | contig 26465 bp, 20 predicted proteins | sample TA2KigC150mmetaG_FD_148641 | JGI IMG/M metagenome (GOLD analysis project Ga0194126, IMG submission 148641) | Freshwater microbial communities from Lake Tanganyika, Tanzania - TA2015035 Kigoma Deep Cast 150m | ecosystem: Environmental > Aquatic > Freshwater > Lake | place: Tanzania: Lake... | reverse complement strand
AAGGCGTGGGTATGCGCTGGAGCGAGGACGGTTTCAATCATCTGTTGCATCTACGGCTCGCTTGGGTCAATGGGCGCTTCGATGCCTTGTTTGCATCCGAGCCCTCCCCCAATTGGTAGATGCGCCCGACAACAACGGATTGAACGGACACTTGTCCTCTGGTCTGTCCGTTTAATCCGCACTTGTCCGTTGTCCCTCCCCGGAGCCGCTTATGCCTGACCAACCACAGCCACCGCTGACCCGCAAAGAACTCCTCGCGATCATCGCACAAGCCGAGCGCGAAAAACAGACAGAACTTGATTTGTCCGACAAAGGCATATCTGAACTCCCTGACGAAATTGGCAAGCTTGAAAGTTTGAGACATCTTTCTCTCTGGAACAATCTTCTAACTAGGTTGCCCAACTCCATCGGCCAACTCGCGAATTTGGAGGAGCTTCGCCTATGGCACAATTACTTGGCTACGTTACCCGAATCCATCGGCAACCTTACAAATCTGAAATCACTTGACCTCGGCAGTAATCAACTGGTCATGCTGCCCGAGTCCATCGGCAAACTCACCAACTTGCAGTTGCTGGACCTTAGTGGCAATCGCCTGACTACATTGCCCGCTATTTTGGCGCGGTTGGAGAAACTCTGGAATCGGCAATTACTGGATGCCTGGCTGCCTACTTTTTCGGAGGAGGATCTCAATCTCAACTTTAATCCCCTCAACCCCGTGCTCAAGAGCGCATACAAACAAGGTTTGCCCGCGCTCCGCGCGTACCTCCGCAGTCTTGAGAAGGAAGCAGAGCCACTCTACGAAGCCAAACTCATTCTCGTTGGCGAGGGTGGTGTCGGAAAAACAACTCTGCTGAAAGCGTTGACGGGACAAGAACCGCGTGCAGATGAACCCACCACACACGGCGCGAAAATTGACGTCAAGGCGTTGCTTCTGCCGCATCCAGAAAAACAAGGCGTCGAGATTCAATTCAACTCGTGGGATTTCGGCGGGCAAGATGTCTATCGCGTCACGCGCCAATTCTTTTTCAGCCGCCGCTCCGTCTACCTGCTCGTGTGGGAGCCGCGCAAAGGCGTGCAAGCATCGCAGGTGGAAGATTGGCTCAAGATCATTCGTCTGCGCGTCGGCGACGATGCGCGCGTCATCGTCGTCTCGACGCACTGCAAAACAGGCGAGCGCATCGCGCGCATTGACAAGCCCGTGCTGCTGCGCGACTTTGGCTCGATGATCGTCGGCTTTCACGAGGTGGATAGCATGGTGGACGATCCCGCGACTGGTGAAAAAGTCGGCATCGCGGAACTCAAGACGATAATTGCGGACGCGGCAAAGAATCTCGAGCAGATGGGGATGCCTTTCAATCGCGATTGGCGCGCGGCGCGCGACGAACTCCTTGCGATGAAAGCGCCGTGCATCGCTTTCGCCAAATTTGCCGATGTATGCGCGCGGCATAACTTGGACGACATTTCGACCAAGACGCTCGCGACCCTGATGCACGATTTGGGCTACATCGTCTATTACGGCGACGACGAGCGATTGAAAAACGATGTGGTGTTGCAACCCGAATGGCTGACCAAAGCGATTGGCTTTGTCTTGGAGGATCGCAAGACGCAAGAGATGGACGGCATCCTGCCCGACGAGCGTTTGAAAGAGGTCTGGTGGGATCATCCTTTCAAGGGCGAGCAAAAGTACGATCCCGCGCTCTATCCCTTTTTCCTGCGGCTGATGGAAAAGTACGATGTGTCGTATCGGCTCGAAGAAGGGAACGCGGTGCTCGTCGCGCAACACGTACCGCAAATTCGCCCCGTCCTCCCCTGGCTTGCCGATGACGAACCGACGCGCGGCAATCGTCGCATCGCGATGGTTTGCGCGATGGAAGACGCGCCCCCTGGCTTGGTCCCGTGGATGATCGTCCGCACACACGATTACGTGTACGATTCGACGAGGCACCGCTTACACTGGCAAAAGGGAATGTTTCTGCGGAACAAGCCACACGGCGAAGCGATGCTCGAACTGCGCGACCGCGAATTTCACATCTACGCCCAAGCCGTCTGGCCCGAGTTCTTTATGAACGTCCTTCGCAAGACGCTGCAAAAACTCATCACCGACAACTGGCCTGGGATGGATGGGCGCTACTATTTCGCCGTGCCGTGCAAGAATCGCGTTGATGGGAAAATATGCGATGGTCGCTTTCGCATTGATGCGCTGCGGAAATTTCTTGAGGATGGCGATGAAACGATTCGTTGTCAATCCTGCACCAAACGACAGAACATCGTGGAATTGCTTTACGGTTTCGAGGAAATGGGCTTACGCGATCAACTTGCAGAAATCCTGAAATCCGAATTTGCAGAACAGAACAGCCGCATCGCCAACTACGTCTTCGCCGTGATGCAAGCAATCGCCAGCGAATCGAAAGAAGGTCCGCGCCTCTTCACCATCACGCCAATTGACGCCGATTGGAAAAAGAAACTGTTCGCTAAACGCTACCGCTTGCACTTGTGGTGCGAGGCAGATGGTTGCCAACATCCAATCATCGAAAAGGGCTTGGGCGTTTATGAATTTGACACAAGCCAGGACTGGGTCAAGCGCGTCGCGCCGTACGCCAATTTCATCGCGGGCGTTCTGAAAACCGCGCTGCCGCTCGTCGCGCCCGCCGTCAACTCCTTCTTCGGCGCGGACACGATCAAGAAATCAGGTTTCGAGGACGAACTGAACCTGACGAAAGAGGCGACGAGCAAATTGTTCCCAGAAGTCAAACCATCGGATGCGCCAGTTTTGCGCGAGGGCGGCTTGGATGAAGTCAACCGCTCTGGCGTTCTCGCGCTCCACGCGCTCCTGCGCGAACTCGATCCGAACCACGCGAAACTGGGACTCAAGCGCGTTCCCACCTACACCGGCGATTTCCGCTGGCTCTGCCAAAAGCACTACGACGCCGCGCAGCCCAAGATTCCAGACAAGATCGTTTAGTGTCATTGCGAGGAGCGTACTTTGCGACGAAGCCGCCTGCGGCGTCCAAATCGCAGATTGGGGATTGCTTCGCCGCTACGCGGCTCGCAATGACACTTGCATAACCAAAATGGCTCTCCCAAATCCATTCACTTCTGCCGACGAACGCCACGCGCTCGCGCGTGCGTACGTCCCTGAACACATTCCCAGTTTAATGGCGGCGATTTCGCGTGCCGCGCCGTTTCTGATCGAAGACTATCTCGGCTTGGCGAAAGACAACTGGGTGATCTTTATCGGCTATCCGCTGGAAACGCAATTCGATTCAGCGCGCTGCGACGCCATCGTCGCGCAAGCCATCGCTGCGTACCATCCCGAATACTTGTGGTTCATCGGACCCGCAATTCCGCCCGCGCTCGCGCGCGCGTGCCGCGCGCGCCAAAGCGATCAGTACTTGCGCCTCGATCTCGCGTCCACGCCGATCAAAGCCGCGTTGCAACGCGAAGTGAACCAAGCCGCCAAGACGCTCACCGTCGAACGCGCGCGCGTGTGGACGAAAGAACACCAGTCGCTCACCGACGAATTGACGCGCCGCGAAAAACTCCCGCCGCTGATTGCAGAACTGTACCGCGCGATGCCCGCGTACATCGCGCAGTGCGAAACTGCGCGCGTGCTGAACGCGCGCGACGCGCGCGGCGCGCTGACCGCGTTCTTCGTCGTCGAGTTCGCGGCAGAACAATTCGATACCTACATCCTGGGTTGTCACTCCAAGCAAAACTACGCGCCGCACGCGTCCGATTTGCTCTTTGCGGAAATGATCGCGGACGCGCGCGCGCGCGGCAAGCCCAGCATCAACCTGGGACTCGGCGTCAACCCAGGCATCACGCGTTTCAAAACGAAATGGGGCGGCAAGCCGTACCTAAAATACGAATTCTGCGAATGTTTCTACGGCGTCGAAAAAATTTCCATCGTAGACGCACTGTTGAAATTATGAGTTCCAACTCAACGAATACAAAGCGAATAAACGATGCAACGATTTAACGCTCTGAATTTCTGGGAAAAACCTCTCCGAATGATCTGGCGCGTCGAGAAAAATCAGCGCGCGTCGCACCTCGTCGGCACCGCGCACTTTTTCCCGCACAGTTTCGCGCGCGCGTTCACGCGCCTGCTGCGCGACGCCGCGACCGCGCTGTTCGAAGGTCCGCTCGACGATGCGAGTTCCGCGCGCATCGCCGAGTACGGCAGGCAGGGCGTAGGCGTTCCCACGTTCGTCGAAATGTTGACGCCCGAAACGATCCGCGCCATCGAACGGATTTTGCGCGCGCGGCTCGACAATCAGAACGGCGACGGATGGTTGTTGTCGCTCGTCGAGCGCAAGCCCGTGTACTTTGAATCGTTCACGCGCGACATTCGTCCCTGGGCGGCGTTTTTTTCGATCTGGCAAACGTATCTCGGTTGGAAATATTCGATGGACTTGCAGGGCTATCAGATCGCGCGCAAACTCGGCAAGCCGATCCAATTTCTCGAAACGCTCGACGAGCAACTCGCGGTGCTCGACAACATTCCCTTGGATCGGATCGCGCGGCAGTTGAACGATGTGGAAAACTGGGAGCGCTACAAAAACGAGTACGTCCAAATTTTTCTCGACGGCGATTTGGACAAAATGATGGCGTTCACGTCGCGCTTTGTCACACGCGGTCCCGTCGTCGTCGGCGCGCGCGATCAAATTCTGTTCGATCGGATGAACCCGATCTTCGCGCGCGAGGATGCAGTGGCGTTCATCGGCTTTCCGCACATTCCCGGCGTGACAAAACTTTTCCGCGACGCGGGCTACGCGGTGACGCAGGCGCGCGAATGATCACGCCCGCCGAACGCGCGATGATTTTGGCGCGCGCCTACATTCCCGAGCATCTGCCGCACTATGTCACCGCGATCTCGCAGACCGAGCCATTTCTCATCGGCGATTTTGTCGCGCACGCGCGCGGCGAACATTTGATTTTCGTCGGCTATCCATTGCGTTTCGATTCTAGGGTTGCTGTCATTTCGAGCGAAGCGAGAAATCTCGGTCCTGCTCAACGAGATTTCTCGTCGCAGCAAGCGCTCCTCGAAATGACAAAAACAGACATACCATTTTTCGACGACGCGCCAATGCTTGCTGCGCTCGACGATGCCAAAACGCGTTTCAAGCCGCGCGTCGTCTCGATTCTCGCGCCCGCGCTGCCCACCGCGTTGGAAAACTGCGTGCCGTCCGCACCCGACGAGTACTATCGTTTGGATTTGGCACATCTCATCGTGCCGCCTGTCATTGCGACCCTGAACGGAGTGAAGGGGAAGCAATCCCCAACCAACTTGGGGATTGCTTCGGCGCAAGAATCGCGCCTCGCAATGACACAGACACGCCTTCCGCAAAAAACGCGCAATATGCTGACGCGCGCGCGCCGCGAGGTTTCGGTGAGCGAAAGCAAGTTCGGCAAGGAGCACGCGCGACTGATCGAAGAATTCTTGCGCGCGCATCGCTTTGACGACGCGACGCGTTTGATCTTCCAACGCGTCTCCGAGTACGCCAAGTGCGAGACCGCGCGCGTGATCGACGCGCGGAATGCGCGCGGCGATCTCGTCGCATTCGACGTTGCCGATTTCGGCGCACAGCATTACGCGTTTTATATGTTCAATGTTCGCTCGCGCCAGCACAATCTTCCTGGCGCGTCCGATCTGTTGCTCGCGCAGATCATCGAACGCGCGCGCGCGGAAGGCAAACGCTACGTCAACCTGGGTTTGGGCGTTGATGCAGGCGTCGCGTTTTTCAAACGCAAATGGGGCGCGGCGCCGTTCCTGAAACATTGCGCGTGCGTTCAACGCGCGCCGCGCGCGGCGTGGCAAATTCTATTGGATCACGATGTGCGGTCATAGCCGAACGACGAAAGACGAAAATGCGTCGCCCGTCGTCGGTCACCTTCTCAGGGGAACGAATGACTCTGGTTGATTTTTCTAGCGCAACCATTCTGAGCGGCTTGATCATCACCGTCGCGCTCATCATCTTGGTGGCTGATTGGCGCGTCGCGCTCTTTGCGTTGCTCGCGCAGTACGTGCTGTCCGCGTCGTTGCTGGCAGGACTCGTGCCGCTCCCGCTGGCGATCGTCCGCGTCCTGTCCGGCGCGTTCGCCGCGGCGATTTTGTATTTCACGTTTCGCCGCGCGGCGGACAATCATCGCCGCGATCTCGCGCAAGCGGAAGACGACGCGGCGCGGCTCGTCGTCGCGCGCTTGTACCGCTTGCAAGTCTTCGTCGTCGGATTTCCGTTTCGCGTGTTCGCGCTCGCGCTCGTCGCCGTCGGCATCGTCGGCATCGCGTCGTCAATGACGTTCCTGGGTTTATCGTCCGATCTGTTGTTCGGCGGTTTGTGGCTCATCGCGGCAGGCGTGCTCGTCGCGATTCTTTCGCGCGATGTGTTGCGGCTGGGTCTCGGCATTTTGCTTTTCACGAGCGGCTTTGCGATTTTGGAAACGGCGACCGAAAGTAGTTTGCTGTTGTACGGCTTGATCAACATTTCCGATCTCTTGCTCGCGCTCGTGTGCGCGCATCTGGCGGCGTTGCCGCCGACGGACGGCTTGCGCCGCCGCCGAGGAGAATTGCGATGAACATCGCATTGCTGATCGCGCTGTGTCTCATCGCCGGAATCGCCGTCCGCTTGTTGCGGCGCTGGCAACGCCTTGGGTTGAGCGCGACGCTCATCGGCGTTGTGCTGCTCAGTGGATTTTTCGCGGCGATGCCGAGCGCGCCGGTTGTCGTGTTGGGACGATCGTTCGCGTCCGATTCCGCGACGCGCGTCTTTTTGGGGAGCATTCTCAGCGCGGCGAGCGCGTTGGCGGTGTTCGCGCCATTGGCGTTTCAGCGCGCCAGCGCCGCGCCGGCGCGTGTCGGCGCTAATTCGCAAGGTGCGTTTTTTTTCTGGGCGCTCGCGCCGCTGATCGCCGCGGTGACGCTGGACAGTTTTCCGTTGGCGGTCTTCGCCTGGGCGATCGGTTTGATCGTGCTGATGCTATCGGCGCGCCCGCAGAGCGAAGGGCGCGTTGGCGGCGCGGCGCAATTCTTACTGCTGATCGTGATCGCCAGCGCGAGTCTCCTGCTCGCCAATCGTTTTTTCGATCTCTATCCATTGACGCCCGAAAATCTCGACCTGGTGCGCGATGCGGTGATCTTTCTCGCGCTCGGTTTCGGTCTGCTCTTGGCGATTGCGCCGTTGCACATCTGGCTCGGTCCGCTTGCCGATGAATTGTCGCCGCTCGGGCTCGCGTTCCTCGTCGGCGTCGCGCAGCCGGTTGGCGTGTGGTTGTTGTTGCAACAAATGGGCGAGACGACCTGGCTGGTGCCGCGCTCGTCGTTGTTGACGGTGTTGTTGCTCGGCGGCGGATTGACCGCGCCGCTGGGCGCGCTGTTGCTCTTGTCCGAACGGCGCGACGCGCGTTGGCTGGCGTACCTGGGTCTGATTCCGTTAGGCAGCGTGTTGATCGGAATGGGGTTGGGGACGCGGCTCGCGCTGGCAGGCGCGTTGCTCGCGCTGGTCAATCGCGCGTGGGGCATCGCGCTGATCGCGGGCGGGCTGAGTTTCGCGCGGCATCATCCGGCGCGGCGATGGCAGCGCGTCGGCGCGAGCGCGATCTTGATCGGCGGGCTGGCGTTGGCGGGCGTCGCGCCGCTCGGTTTCGCCGCGAACTTTGCGATGTATCGCGATCTGAGCGCGAGCCATCCGATCTTGTTCGTCGCGCTGCTCGGATCGAACGGGTTGGCGGTGCTGGCGGTTTTGCGCGTGGTGTGGCGCAGTGTCAACGAAAAAATCGAGACAGAGGAAACGAACGCGGCGCGATTGATTCTGTACGCGGGAGTGTTGGTCGCCGCGCTGTTAGTCGTCGCGCTGATCGGCGCGGGAATTTTTCCGCAAGTGCTTGCCGAGCCGTTGCTGGAAACGGTGGGCAAGGCGAGTTACCTCAAATAGGAGCCAGGGGACAGGGGTCAGGGTACAGAAACCTGATCCCTGTACCCTGACCCCTGTCCCCTACTTTCCCCAGAAGAACCGCAGCATCTCGCCGATGTGCGCGCGCCAAAATCCCCACTGATGTCCTTCCGGATATTCCGCGCTTTCGACCGCGTAACCTTTGGCGCGCAGTAATTCCGCCAAGCGGTGTTGCGCGGCGACGAGATCGTTTTCGGGCTTGGCATCGCCGCGCCAATCGGTTTCAAATTCGCCGACGGTCAAATGGAAACGCGTGCCCAGGTTTTGCGCGGCGGCGTAATCGCGCAACAGCGCGTCCTTTTGATAACTGTAAAATCCCGACTGCCCGCCGACCAAGCCGAACACATTCGGGCGGCGGCGCGCGGCGTGCGCGGCGAGCAAGCCGCCAAAGGACGCGCCGATGATCGCGCGCGCGGACGCGTTCGCGCGCGTCGGATAATTGTCGTCCATCCACGGGACGAGTTCGTTCGTCAGAAAGCGGACGTACTGATTGTTGCGCGCGTATTCTTTCGCGCGATCATTCGGCTTGATCAAAACCGCGATGAACGGGTTGACCTCGCCGCGCTCGATCAGATAATCCATCACGCGCGGTAATTCGGCGAAATGCAAATAGCCGTCGCCGTCGGTAAAGTACGCCACGGGATATTCGACGTTGGAGGCGTAACGCGGCGGCAGGCAAATCCAAAACGTCTGCCGATCTTTCAGCACGTTGCTTGCCAACCAATGTTGTTCGACTGTGCCGCGCGCGGGCGGCGGCGCGGTCAGTTCGCGCGGCGCGCGATAAGCGGGCATTGCGATTTCAGAGTTGGGACCAAAGCCGAGCGGCGCGACGCGCGGGTTGCGCGGATCGAGGCGCGCGCGCCCGTTGACGACGACGCGATACTCCAGACGCGCCGCGCGCGGAAATCGCTCCACCCGATACCAGAGGGGGGTATCCGGCAAATAGTCCAGGTGCGCGGTCGGCTGCCAGTGCGTCCAATCGCCTTCCAGCGCGACGGTTTGCGCGTCGGCGCTGAGGTAGAAGAACGTCGCGCGCATATCTTCGATCAGCGGCGACGAATGGGCGTTCGCAAATTCGCGCACCAAGCGCGTCTTTGCCGCGACCGATTTGGCGTTTTCGAGTTGGAAGAGGAGTTCGTCGAAAGACATTGGAGTTTCAGGTTCGAGGTTCAAAGTTCAAGGTTGATCAACTTTGAACCTTGAACTTTGAACTAGATGACGCCGGCTTCTTGCATAACCTTCCGCAACGCGGCGCGGTCTTCGTCGCCGAGCGGACGGAGCGGCAGACGCGGCGGTCCGCCGTAATAGCCCTGGTTCAATTCTTCGAGCGCGGCTTTAAGCCCGGGTACGTTCCAGCGCGAGGTGACCGCCGCGTTCAGTGGCGTGAAGCGCAGTTGCAGCGCGCGCGCCTCGTCGTGCCGTCCGGCGCGGAACGCGTCGTACAGCGCGACACATTCGCGCGGCGCGACGTTGGCGAGCGCGGCGACCGCGCCTTGCGCGCCGACGCACAGCGCGGGATACAGATAGCCGCCCGACCCAGCCAGCACGGAGAAATCAGGACGCGCCGCGCGCACAATGTCCGCGTATTTCGCGACGTTGCCGCCGGAATCTTTGATGCCGACGATGTTCGGGTGTTGCGCGAGTTGAATCACGGTGTTCGCGTCCACGTCAATGCCGGTGGCGACCGGCATATTGTAAATGATGATCGGCAGCGGCGACGCGTCCGCGATCACGCGATAGTGGTTGATCAACGCCGCCGGTTTCATCTCGGCTTTGTAGTAACTGGGCGTGACGAACATCGCCGCGTCCGCGCCGAATTCGGCGGCGCGTTGCGCCAGCGCGATGCTCGCGCGCGTGGATTCCATTCCCGCGCCGACGAGAAACAGCTTATCGCGCGGAATCGCTTCGCGCGCGGCTTGCCATAGCGCGACTCGTTCGTACTCGGTCAGCATCACCGCTTCGCCGTTCGAGCCCAGGATGACGTAGCCGTGCAAGCCGGTTTGATTCCACAACGCGATATTCGATTTGAGTTTGTGCGGCAAAATCTCGCCCTCGGAATCGAATGGCGTTGGAACGGGCGGAAAAACACCTTCGAGTTTCATCGTTGATCCTTTCGTAATTGCCGATCTTACACTATAATCGGCGGAGCGCAAAATGGGAACGCGGCTCACAACACGAGCAAAACGACATACGCCGCGTACGCGAGCAATAAAAGCGCGCCGTCCAAGCGCGTCAGGCGATTGCCGTGGATCATCATCGGCAGCAAGCCAAGCGCGAAGAAAATCAGCGCGCCCAGATCGAGCAGACGCAAATCGCGCGCGGTGATCGGTTGCACGAGCGCGGTGACGCCGAGAATCAGCAAGATGTTGAAAATGTTCGAGCCGACGGCGTTTCCAATTCCGATATCGGCTTCGCCTTTGTGCGAGGCAATGACCGTCGTCGCCAGTTCGGGCAGACTGGTGCCGACTGCGACAATCGTCAGCGCGATGATGATCTGGCTGATGCCTAACGCTTGTGCGATCGCGATCGCGCCGTCGAGCAACGCGCGCGCGCCGAAGACGAGCAGTCCCAAGCCCACGACGATCAGCGCGAGATCGATCCACGCGGCGCGATGCGCGCGCGGCGGATCGTCGAGCGCGCGTCCATTGTTTTTACGCGCGCAGACGTACGTCCAAACGATGTACGCGATGCCGCCGCCGAGCAACAGCGCGCCATCGAGCCGACTGATCTCGCCGTCGCGCATCAGCGCGAGCAGCGCGAACGTGATCGCAATCATCAGCGGCACATCGCGCTTGACGGCTTGCGGGTTGCTGGCAATCGGACGAATGAGCGCGCCGAGCGCGAGGATCAAACCGATGTTCGCGATGTTCGATCCGACGACGTTGCCGAGCGCGATCGCGCTGTTGTGTTCGAGCGCGGCGCCGACGCTGACCGCGAGTTCGGGCGCGCTCGTGCCAATCGCGACAATCGTCAAGCCGACGACGAGCGGCGCGACACCCAGTCTGAGCGCGAGCGATGAACTGCCGCGCACGAGCATTTCCGCGCCGACCGCGAGGAGCGCGAGACCGATGAGAACGAGTAGGATGGACTGCACCATGGTTTAGAAAATTGTGTGTGATGTCTAGATTGTCATGCTGAACGCAGTGAAGCATCTCGTTATTGCAGAACGAGACTCTTCGCTCAGAGTGACATTGTGTTCGTGTCCCACGCGTTCACGCGCGGAATCCAGCGCGGCACGTTTTGTTTATAGGCGCGGTATTCTTCGCCAAACCGTTTTTCCAAAGTGCGCTCTTCGACGAGCGGAGTGTAAATCGCGTTGATCAACACGAACGCGCCAAACCAAACGAGCAGCGCGAACGCGCCAAACAGAATCGCTTCGCCGAGCAGAATGCAGAACACGCCGCTAATCATCGGATTGCGGACGTGGCGATAGACGCCGCTGATGACGAGATGCCTGGGTGGATCCCACGGCGCGAGCGTTCCCTTGCCAACCGTCGCGAAGAGCGAAATCGTCATCACCATCAGCGCGAGTCCCAGCGCGATCACTCCCGCGCCGACGATGGGCGGCAGCGAATTCAGCGGCGCGCTCAATCTCCACCCGATTGCGATGCTTTTGTTCGCGTTCAAAATGAGCGCGGGAATGAGGATGGTGACAGTGAAGGGGAGGGCGAGGATTGGAACCACGTATCTCAAGTGCGTCTTCTCGATTTCTACGCACGACGGATTAACAAGACTACGCCTGGGAAAACATAGTTCTTACTTTCCCCACTTGGCATCAAATTGCGTGCGCTTTTTGGGAATACCCAAGCAATCGTCGTATGTTGCAGTCTCTTGAGCTCATTCAAAAATCGCGCAAGTTCCAAGTCAAGGCGTTCTTTCTTCGACTTGTGTAGACGGGGAACAGCAAAAACAATACCGAGTTTCTGATAACCAGGTTCAGGAGTTTGCCTGCTCTCCTGGCACGCAATATTGATAGTGCTTTCAACACGGTCTATGTTTTTTCTCGTAGACGTGCCAATGTACGGCCAACATTGTTTTGCCTCCGCTAGAAATTCGTCCTTTCCGATTCCGAATTCTATATCACACCGCCCGACATATTTACGTTTGGTTCGTTTTGCTCCCGCAGGCTTTTTCTCTGTAATGAATTCCTCGAATACCCATCCGCCGCATAACCAAACAGCACCACAGAAAAAACCCAGTGATGCGCGTTCGTTATACCACCAAGGAGCATTGTTATCAGATTTTATCCAGTCCGAACCCAGTCTTTCATTCAATCTTTGCCATTTTTGCAGGACTCGCCGCAATGCCCTCGAATTGCAATTCCAAAGACCTTTGGTAAGGTTTTCCATTTTGCCTCTTCGCGTTCGTCCGCGTCCCAATTTCCTGCAACCTGAAACTTGAAACCTGAAACTACGCAACTCCCGCCACCGTCACCTTCTCACTCTCCAGCCGCAACGAAATCGCCTGCGACACGCCGTCCTCGCTCATCGTGATGCCGTAGACCGCGTCCGCGCTTTCCATCGTCGTGCGATTGTGCGTGATGACGATGAACTGCGTGCCAGCCGTCAGCGTTCGCAGCGCGTCACGAAAACGCGCAACGTTCGCTTCGTCGAGCGCGGCATCCACTTCATCCAACACGCAGAACGGCGTCGGCGAAACCTTAAGGATTGCGAACAGCAGCGCGGTTGCGGTCAGCGCGCGCTCGCCGCCCGACAACATCGCGAGATGCGCGGAGCGTTTGCCCGGCGGACGCGCCACCACGTCAATGCCGGTTTGCGTAATATCTTCGGGATTCGTCAGTTCGAGGCGCGCGGTGCCGCCGTTGAATAGAATCGTAAAAAATTTCGTGAACTCGACGTTGACCGCCTTGAACGTCTCTTGAAATTTCTCGCGCATAATCTGGTCGAGTTCGGCGACGGCAAGATTGAGTTTTTCAATCGCGTGCTGTGCGTCAGTCGTTTGCTCCGTCAGAAAAGCGTGGCGTGTTTTCAACTCGGCGTATTCTTGCGGCGCGCTCGGATTCACCGCGCCCATATATTTCAACTGATTCCGCAACCGCCGAATTTCTTTTTCGAGTCCTTCGGGCACCTCGGTCACAACAGGCAGCGCGACGACTTCCTCGCCCATCTGCAAACGCAACTGCGACGGCAAGTCCGCGTCGAAGACGATCGCCGTATCGCGCGTCGCGCCGTTCATCTCATCCGCGATCTTGATCTCAGAAACGATTCGTCCCGACGCGAGATCGTCTTCGATTTCCGCTTCGAGCCGCGCGATTTCCGCGCGCGCGCGTTCCGCGTCGAGGACCGCGCGATTGTGCGCGTCCTCGAATTCCGCCAGCCGCGCGCGTTCCAGCGATTCCTGCTCTTCCAATTCGACTTGCGCTTTTTCGGTGTCCGCGAGCCGCGTTTCAATCGGCGCAACCGTCTGATCGTTCTCCGCGAGCGCGCGCGCGGTTTTATCGGTTTGCGCTTTGTACTCTTCGCGCTGGGTCGTCGCGGTTTCCACCTCGCGCGTGAACGCGTCGACGCGGCGCGTCTTTGCCGCGATTTGCGCGTCGTACTGCGCGAGTCCGCCGCGCGCCGCCTCTTCGACCGCGCGCGCGTTTGCGACTTCGCGCTCGGCAATCGTCAGCGCGGCGCGCAGTTCGGCGATTTGGGCGCGCGCGGTTTCGAGCACGCGTTCCGCCTCCGCGCGTTTGAATTCGAGCGAGGTGAGCGCATCGGCTTGGACGCTCAACGCCGACGCCGCGCGTAGACCGTCTTCGTACACGCCGAGCCGTTCTTTGAGCGCGGCAAGTTTTTTCGCAAGCGCGCGAATTTCGGGCTGGCTCTCTTCGAGCAGCGACTCGGCGTGCGTCGCGCGATATTCCAGATCGCGCAAATCTTTTTCTTGCGCGGCGACGCGTTGCGCGGCGCGATCGCGCTCCTGCTCTTTCGCTTGCCGTTCAATCGCCGCCTGCTGAATTCGTCGTTCCTGCGCGCGTTTGGATTCGGTCAGCGATTCGGTTTCGGCGCGGGCTTCGTCGCGCTGCTGCGTCGTAAAACGCAAACGCTCTTCCAGCACCGCGAGTTCGCGCAGGTACGTCGCGTGCGTCTGCTCGAGTTGCATCCGCGCGCGCCGCGCATCGGCGAGTTGCGCGCGCAGTTCCTGTCCTTGGCGGCGCAGGTGCGCGAGTCGCGCGGCTTGGTCTTGCACGCCCGCGCGCCGCGCGGTCAAGATTTCGCGCGCGTTCTTTTCGCGCGTCGCGGCTTCTTGCGCGTGATGCTGCGCGCGCGCCCAGTGAAACGCGTACCACAAGCGCAGTTTGTCGTCGAGCGATGCCACGACCCCGTCGTAGTTTTTCGCGCGTTCGGCTTGGCGCGCGAGCGAAGGGAGGCGCGGCGAAATTTCGTTGATGATGTCGTTGACGCGGATGAGGTTCTGCTGCGTTTCGGCAAGTTTGGCGAGCGCGTTCTGGCGTTTCGATTGATACAGCCCGATGCCTGCCGCCTCTTCGAACAGCGCGCGGCGTTCTTCGGGGCGCAGCGACAATGCTTGATCGACCAAACCTTGCCCGATGACGGCGTAGGTGTTGCGCGCAAGCCCCCAGCGCGCGAGGAGTTCCATAATATCGCGCAAGCGGACGCGCGAACCATTGAGGAAATATTCGTTGCCGCCGTCGCGATACGCGCGGCGACCCAGGGTCACTTCGGAGGGATTCGAGCGGAGCAATTCGGTCACAGGATCAACTTTGGTTTTTTCCTCTGCGACCTCTGCGTTCTCTGCGGTTTCTGCGCGCGTCCACGGTTCGGGATTCTCCAGCGTCATCGAAACTTCCGCCATTCCCATTCGTGGACGCGTCGCGCTGCCGGTGAAAATCACGTCTTCGGTTTTCTTGACGCGCAACTCCAAATGTGATTGCTCGCCCATCACCCAGCGTACCGCGTCGGCAATGTTCGATTTGCCCGAACCATTCGGTCCGACAATCGCGGTGACGCCGAGATCGTAGACAAAATGCGTCCGATTGGCAAACGTTTTGAAACCGTGAAGTTCGAGATGCTTTAGATACATGGAGATTAGAGATTGGAGATTAGAGATTTACGATTGCGGGGACAGTATACAACAAGAGAGGTAGATAAACAAATGGCGAAGCATTTTTCTGAACTGCGAAAAATGCTTCGCCGCTACCGCGTGCAAACCTGGTCGCGTCCAGCTTGCTTGGCGGCGTACATCGCCTGGTCGGCGCGCTGGATCAACGCGTCCAGCGTCGCATCGCGCACATGCTCAATCGCCACAACGCCGATGCTTACGGTGAAACGCAACGGGTCGCGCGCCGTGTCAATCGTCAGCGCGCGGATGCCTTGGCACAATCGCGCGGCGCTTTGGCGCGCGGTCTCCCAATCGGTTTCGGGCAGCAGGGCGATGAATTCTTCGCCGCCATAGCGCCCCAAAATATCTGCCGCGCGTAAACTGCTTTGCAAATACGCGGCCAGTTTTTTCAACGCCTGATCGCCGATGGCGTGACCGTACCGATCGTTGATCCGTTTGAAATGATCCAGATCGATCATCAACGCGGCGAGGGGGTGGCGATAGCGTTGCGCGTGCTGGAACGCTTGCTCGCCCAGGATGAACAGATGCCGCCGATTGAACGTCTCGGTCAACGGATCGGTGATGGCGAGGCGATGCAGTTCAGCCGTGCGTTCTTTGACGATTTCTTCCAGGTGATCGCGCTGATGCCGCAACGCGTCTTCGGCTTTGATCCGTTCCGCGATTTCTTGCTGGGCTTGCTGGTACAGCCGCGCGTTTTCGATCGCGATGGCGGCGTGGCAGGCGAAGGTCTGCAAGCGTTCCGCGTCGATCGTCGTGTACGCGTTCACCGTCGCGCTGTTCGCGTTCAAGAACCCGACCACCTGATCCTGGATGATGATCGGCGCGCCGACGTACGCGCGAATCCAGGAATGTTCGGGTCGCGCAGATTTCCAGGTTTTGTCCTGCGCGACATCGGGAATGACGATGGGTTGGCGCGTCGCGCGCATCTGTTGCAAACTCGCGGCATTCACGACGTTCAACGTCGTCGTGGTGAGCGTATCGGCGGTGCCATAGTGCGCGTACCCGCGTCCGCGAAAAACGCGCGCCAGGTCCTCCGCTTCGATCATCATCACGTTGCTCGTGTCGCTGGGGACCACTCGCGCGAGTTGTTCGAGAATGTGGTCAATCACCTGATCGTAGTCGAGCGTACTGCTGAGCGCGGCGCTGGCTTGGCGCAACGCGTCCGCCCATTGATGCTGGCTCTGTTCGCTCTGCGCGAGTTGCTTGTACTGCGCGACCTGCCGCGCGTTTTCGATCGCGATCGCGGCTTGAACGGCGAGCGCGGTCAGCACTTGCGCGTCGGTTTCGCCGAAAGGGTGCGCGTGCTTTTTGTTTTCCGCTTCCAGCACGCCGATTTTGCGATCCTGGAATTTGAGCGGCACGGCGAGGAGCGAATGCGCGTGATAGCCGATCAGATCGCCGACGCGCGCGTAATAGTGCGGATCGCCACGCGCGTCGTTCACGATCACGGGCTGAGCGCGCGTGAACGCCGCGCCCGCGATGGACGCGGCAATCGGCACGGGAATATCGAAGAGGCGATCCTGATACAGCGCGACGGCGGCAAAGCGCAGCGTGTCGTTGGAATGTTCGTCCAACAACAAAATCGCCGCCGTCTCGCAGTCGGTCAATTCGGTGGCGGCGTGAACGATGTTGTGCAAAATCTGTTCGAGCGACAAGGTGGAAATCAATTCCTGGCTGATTGCCAGAATGCGTTCCATTCGGCGCAGTTGAATTTCCGTCGTCATATCATAATTATATCCACATTGGGGGAATTCGTCACATCAGATTGCGTAGGGGCGCAATTCAATTGCGTTCCTACATTATTTGTTCCGTCACCTTCAGCGCCTCGTCAATCGCCTGGTCGAGCGTCATCTGCGCGCCTTGCGCCCACGCGGCGTCGAATTCGGCGGGGTTGAGCGCGGCGCGCGCCTCGGCAATCGAGCGTTCATGCACACCCAGCTCATACGACTCCAAAATTTTTACAGACGCGGCGCGCCAGGTTTCAACGGCGGAAGAAAATCGCGCAGCGTCCGCAAATAAACCCAATCCGTTTACGATTGCGGTCAGTCCAATCAAAATATACGGTGGGGAATATTGTATTTTTAGCTCTCGCACAATCGCTATGCTTTCACGATACAATGTCCGCGCTGTTTTGTAATCACCTAGTCCAATCACCGCGAGCGTCAGATTAGTCAACGCAATAGCGACATTGCGTTGACTGCCAACTTGACGTTGCATGGCAAGGGCTTGATCAAGCCAACGGTGTGCTTCGGCATAATCGCCGCGCAAGAGTGCCAACATTCCGAGACTATTGAGTGTACCGCCAATATCTTTACTCACACCCAATACACGTTGAAGCTCCAGTGCAGACTGGAGGAATGTTTGCGCCACCGAATGTTTGCCCTGATCACGCGCGAGCGTACCAAGTTCGTTGAGTACCAGAGCGATGAGAGTTTTTTCGCCGATCGCTTGAGCCAATGCCAAACTTTCTTGCAAGCAAATTTCGGCTTGGGCATAATTCCCCTGCGTCCGCAGAGAAGTGCCAAATCTTTTGAGCATATTGGCAATCACCGCTTTGTTGCCGATCTCGCGCATTATTGCCAAACCCTCTTCGTAAAATCGTTGCGCCGATACCCAGTCATCGCGCTTGTCTACAACTACCCCCAGATTGGTTAGTGAAGATGCTATGCCCAACCTATCGCCAATTTCACGGCGGATGGCAAGTGATTCCAACAACAGCAACTGCGCAGCCGCAAGGTCACCGCGCCTATCGGTGGAAGCCGCGAGACTATCGAGTCCATCGGCGATTAGTTTCTTCTGATTTAATTCCCGTGCCAGTTTTAGTTGCTCTTTATACCTTTCTTCCGCTTGCAGCAGGTTGCCCTGTTGGCTGTCCACGTACGCCAAACCGCCCGATGCTTCCGCGATTCTCATTCGGTCGTTTGATTCACGCGCAAGTTGGAGACCCAATTCAAGCAATGTGCGTGCGGCGGCATAATCACCCTTACGACTCAACACGTTGCCTTGGCCGATTAGCGTGCGGATGCGTCCAGATAGATTGTTCAACGATTCCCAGTTCGCCTGCGCGCGTTTGTACGATTCTAGCGCTTCGACATAGTCGCCGCGTCGTCGGAACAATTCGCCAAGCGCAAACTGACTGCGCGCAATCAAGCCTGGGTCGGCGGTTTGTTCGGCCAACTTCAGTGCCGCGCGATAGTCTTGTTCGGCAGCTTGCCCGCGTCCCACCAACTCGAAAATCGCGGCGCGTTTGAGCAGAATGTCGGCTTGCTCCTGCTGTGTCATCGCGCGGAGCGATTCTGAGCGGGGCGCAGCGGAGTCGAAGGATTGCGACGAAGCAAGCTCCAAATTTGCAGGCGGGGATTGCTTCGCTTCGCTCGCAACCCTGGCACTGCCCGCCAGGGCAAGTGTGACATCGAGCAAGCGCGTGTAAAAACCAATTGCCGCATCATTCGCATACGTTTTCTCCGCCGCCTCGCCCGCCAATCCCAGATAGTGGCGTTCCTTCTCCGCGTCTTCGGCGTAGCGGTAGTGATACGCAAGTAGTGGATAGTGGATAGTGGGTAGTGATGAGATTCTCTGACCACCGACCACTGACCACTCACCACTAGTTTCATACCACTCCGCCACAAGACGATGCAACTCGCGGCGTTGCGAAAACAACAACGTTTGGTACGCCGCTTCTTGCGTGATGATGTGCTTGAAGAGATACGTCAGGTCAGGTTCGAGCGTCTCCACAAACGTAAAATCCGCTTGCGTCAGCGCGGTGAGATGCGCTTTGAGCGATTCGTCAATCATCGTCGCATACTGGGTGACGACGTGCTGCAGCGGCGTGTACGCAAACGCGCGTCCGATGACGGCGGCAACTTTGATGACGAATTGGCGCTCGGACGGCAGGCGATCAATACGCGCGAGAATCAGACCGTGCAGCGTGTCGGGAAGTGTGCGCGACGCGATTTCAAGGTCGCCGATGATGCGGACCGAGACCTTCGAGGTCTCCAAGACCTCGAAGGTCTGGATGACGCCCGTATCGCGCAAATTGAAAACGAGTTCCTCCGCGAAAAAGGGATTACCATTCGCGCGCGCCTGCACCAATTCGATCAGCGGCGCGGGAAGTGCGTCAGGCGTCACATTCAAACGATTCGCGAGCAGCGCGACGATGTTGTCGGGCGCGAGCGCGCCGAGTGCAAGCGTTTGCGTGATGCTCATCGCGCACAGTTCGGCGAACACTTTTTGCCCCACGCTGTTTTCGTCCAGCGGGCGGTTGACGAGGACGAACAGCAGCGGCGCGCGCGCGAGCGATGACGCGCGCACGATTTGCAGCGCGAGTTGCCACGACAAGCCATCGAGCCAGTGCGCGTCTTCCAGCACCAGAATCAACGGGCGTTCGTTCGTCCACGCGCGCAAGAGCGCGGTCAACACCAGCGTCACATTTTGCTGGCGCAAATTCGCGTCGAGCGATTGCGTGAGTTCATTTTCAGGAATGCCGAGACCTAGCACATCGTTCAGCACGGGCAACCGTTGCGCGTGATCGGGGATCAGTTGCGGGATAAGCGATTCGATGCGCGTGCGGCGTTCGTTCGCGTCGCTCACCGCGTCCAATTCAAAGTACGAGTTGAACACATCGCGCCACGCGCGGTACGGCGTCTGCTGTTCGATGCTTTGCCCGTTGCCGATCAGCCCCACCAAGCCGCGTTCGCGCGCCGCGCGTTTCAATTCGTCCACCAAACGCGATTTGCCGATCCCCGCTTCGCCTTCGACGATCAACACGCGCGTCGCGCCGACTTGCGCTTCGTCCAACATTTTCTCGATGGTGGCGATTTCCGCGCGCCGCCCAATGATTGTTGATTGCTGATCGCTGACGGCTGACCCTTCGACTGCGCTCAGGGCAGGCGGCTGACCGCTCGTCGGCTTGTAGACGCGCACCAACCCCGCCTTGCCCTTGACGCGAATCGGCGACAACGTTTCGAACGCGATCCGTTTGCTCGCGGCGCGATAGACGTTGTAATCGCACCGAATTTCGCCGACGGGCGCGGCTTGCATCAAGCGCGCGGCGAGGTTCGTCGCGTCGCCCATCGCGCCGTAGGTGCGGCGCGCGGTGCCGCCGTACGCGCCCACGCGCATTTGCCCTTGCGCGATGCCGACGCGCGTTGTCATTGCGAGGAGCGATCCTGAGCGGAGCGAAGCGGAGTCGAAGGAGTGCGACGAAGCAATCTCCGCCTCGCGAATTGGGGATTGCTTCGCCCCTTCGGGGCTCGCAATGACAGATTGCAGTTCGAGCGCGGCGCGGACGGCGCGATGCGGATCGTCGTCGTGCGCGAGGGGCGCGCCAAAGACGGCGTAGAAAAAACTTCCCTTGTCGCCAATCGTCAATTGCAAGACCGCGCCTTCGGCGCGATGGACGATCTGTTGCGCGCGGCGAAGGTACGCGTCGAGTTTCGCGCCGGCGTCCACGTCGTCGTCATAGTCAATGCCTTCAAACTGAACAAAGAGCGCCGTGGCGGCGCGCAGTTCGGCGGTGAATGGTTCCTGCCCCGCTTGGATGCGTTCATAGAGCGCGGGCAGGATCCACGAACCCAGCCGCGCGTCGGCGCGCGCGTCGTCGGGCAAATCGTCCCAGGGAGTTGGAGCAACCTGGGTTGTGAGTTCGCCGATGACGGTGAAATTGTCCATAGACCTTCCAGGTTTCCAAAAACCTGGAAGGTCTTGCGCGGTCGAGGGTGCAAGCACCACTTCGCCCTTTCCCGCCAGTTCTTGCGCGCGCGCCATTTGCCGAATCGTTTCGCCCGCGAGTGTGTCAATCAACTGAATCTGCGGATCACCGACGACGAAGCGGCGCGCGGGTCCCGTCGCAATACCGATTTTGATCGCGAGTTGCGGAAACGCGCGCATCGCGGTTTGCATCGCCAACGCGCACGCCGCCGCTCTGAAGGATGAAAGATGAAAGATGAAAGATGAATCCCTTTCATCTTTCATCTTTCATTTTTCCGCTTTCATCTTTTTCCGCGAACCAGCACGTCAGCGCGTCGCCCGCAAAACTGATGACGCTGCCGCGATAGTTGTGGACTTGAACGACGAGCGCGTCGTACACCAGGTTCAACTGGCGCGTCAATTCTTCCGCGCCGCGCGCCGCGCCCAACGACTGCGCGAGCGATTCGGCGAGCGGCGTAAAACCCGAAATATCGGCGAAGAGCGCGGAACCGCGCGCGCGATCAGGCAACGTTTCACCGCGCGCGAGCGCGAGGCGGCGGTCAATCGGAATATAAGAAGCCAGCACGTTCATCGCGTGAACACCTCATCCACGCCGCGCAGGCGCGTCCGCAAGATTCTCTGCGCGCGCGTAATGTCGAGCGTGCAATCGCGCGGGCGCGGCGTGGGACTGGACGCGCTCAGCGCGGGCGCGAATTTCGGCTCGACGCGCAACGCGCGCGCGAGTTTCACGCCGAATTCGTAGCGGCTGACGCGCTGCGCGCCGGCGAGGTTGAGGATTGAGAAACCTGGTTTGTCATTGCGAGGAGCATCGTGAGCGGAGTCCTGAGCGATAGTCGAAGGAAGCGTAGTCGAACGATGCGACGAAGCAATCCCCAGAGAACTGTGGAGATTGCTTCGCTCCGCTCGCAATGACACCGCAAGTTCGAGCAGCGCGTCGGCGAGATCGTCAGCGAAGATCGGACAGCGATATTCGTCGGTGAAGAGGTGCGGCATTTCGCCCGCGAGTGTTTGCCGCGTGCGCGGATCCATCGGATCGAATCCGTACACCAGCGACGTGCGGACGATGAGCGCGCTTGAATAGACCTTCCAGGTTTCCGAAACCTGGAAGGTCTGGGTGACCGCGCGTTCCGCGCGCGCTTTCGATTCCGCATACGGCGTGATCGGCGCGGGCGCGGCGGCTTCGTCGTACGGCGCGTGCTCGCCGTCGAAGATCACGTCGCTCGACAAGTGGATCAAGCGCGCGTTGAAACGCGTCGCCGCGCGCGCGACATTGCGCGAGCCCTCCACGTTCGTCGCCAACATTTCGTCGCCCGACATCAGCGCGGCGGTATGAATCACCACGGCGGGACGAAATTCGTCGAACGCGCGATTGACCGCGTTCGCATCGCGCACATCAACACAAAACGCGGCAACATTCGCGCGCGCGATGGGATGCGCGCAATACGTTGCCGCGATTTTCCATTCGCGCGGCGCGCGGCGCAAAATCCCCGCGCCAACATAACCGCTACCGCCTGTGACAAGTAGTTTCATAGTTTGATAGTTTGATAGTTTAGTAGTTTGGTAGTTTTATCGTTGCATAGTTTGGCTTGTGAACGAATCGAACTATCCAACTATCGAACGATGCAACTATCCAACTATCAAACGATGCAACTATCCAACTATCAAACGATGCAACCATCCAACTATCAAACGATGCAACTATTCAACTATCAAACGATGCAACCATCCAACTATCAAACGCTACAACTATTCAACTTCGCCTTTGAGCGCAATCAGCGCCGCGTGATCCTCGCGCGAAACTTCGGCTTGGAGGTTTTCCAGCGCGACGCGCGCGGCTTCTTGCTCCGCGGTTTGCTTGTTGCGACCCGTGCCGCGTCCGTACTCGATGTCGTTGAGAATGACCGCGATCGTGAAATCTTTCGCGTGATCCGGTCCACGTGTTTCAACTAGACGGTACAGCGGCGTCACCTGCAATTTGCCCTGGCTCAATTCCTGCAACATACTTTTCGCGTCGCGGTCGAGCCGGAGCGCGTGCACGCGTTCCGATTCCGCAGGCAAAAAACGCAGAATGAATTCGCGCGCCGCGCTCAGCCCTTGATCGAGATACAGCGCGCCGATGAGTGCTTCGAACGCGCCCGCGAGGAGCGGCGCGCGTTCGCGTCCGCGCGCGGCTTCTTCGCCGCGCGACATTAGCAAGCACTGCGGCAAGCCCAGGTCGAACGCAAAGCGCGCGAGCGTATCGCCTTTGACGAGCGCGGCGCGCAGCGACGTGAGATCGCCTTCGGGCATTTCGGGGAAACGCTGGTACAAAAATTCCGCCGCGATAAAATCCAACAGCGCGTCGCCGAGAAATTCCAAGCGCTCGTTGTCGAGGTACGGCAGATCGGAATTTTCGTTGAGGTACGAACGATGCGTGAGCGCGCGCGTCAACAGCGATTTGTCTTTGAATGTGACGCCGAGCGCGGTTCCTAGTTCTTCCAGATTCATAGTGACAAGGAGACAAGGGGACACGGTGACAAGGCGCGAGTCACCTTGTCACCCTGTCTCCTTGTCGTATTTCTATCCTTCGTATTTTTTGAAAATGATTATCGCGTTGTGTCCGCCAAAGCCGAACGAGTTGGACATTGCGACGCGGACGTTTTGCTGGCGCGCGTGGTTCGGCACGTAATCGAGATCGCACGCCGGATCGGGGAATTCGTAATTGATCGTCGGATGAATCCAGCCGGTCTCGATCGTTTTGATCGTCGCGACCGCTTCGACCGCGCCCGCCGCGCCGAGCAGATGCCCGACCATTGATTTCGTCGAGCTGATTGGAATTTTGTACGCGCGTTCGCCGAAGACGGTTTTGATCGCTTGCGTTTCCGCCGCGTCGTTCAAGAGTGTGGACGTGCCGTGCGCGTTGATGTAATCCACATCGTCCGGTTTCAACCCGGCTTTGGCAAGCGCGCGTTGCATCGCTTTGGCTGCGCCTGCGCCGCCTTCGGATGGCGCGCTGATGTGGAACGCGTCGTCGTTCGCCGCGTACCCCATCACTTCGCCCAGAATTTTCGCGCCGCGTTTTTGCGCGCTGACGAGTTCTTCGAAGATCATCACGCCGCAGCCTTCACCGAAAACGAACCCTTCGCGTTTGGCGTCGAACGGACGCGAGGCGTGCGTGGGATCGTCGTTGCGCGAAGTGCACATCGCGGTCGTGCGATGAAACGCGGCAAGCCCGAATTCGGTGATCTGCGATTCGACGCCGCCGGTGATCATCGCGTCCGCGTCGCCGCGCTTGATGATCTCGTACGCCTCGCCCAGCGCGTTCGTGCCGGTCGCGCACGCGGACGAGACGGTAAAATTCGGACCCATCATTCCGAACGTGATCGCGACTTGACCGCCCGCCATATTCGGAATCATATACGGACCCGTGAACGGGCTGACGCGCATCGGACCTTTTTCGAACAGCGTGCGGAAACTGTCTTGCATCGTCATCAAGCCGCCGATACCCGAACCGATCAACACACCGACCCAGTCGCGGTTCGCGTCATCAATCTTCAAGCCCGATTGTTTCATCGCTTGCGCGGTGGCGGCGACTGAGATTTGGATGAACCAGTCCATTCGGCGCGCTTCTTTATAATCAATATATTCCGCGTACTCTTCGACTTTGAAATCTTTGACCTGCGCGGCGATCTGCGCGGCAAAGCGCGTCGGATCGAAACGCGTGATGCGCTCGATGCCGCACGTACCCGCGAGCAACTCGCGCCAAAAATCTGCGACGGTGTTTCCAAGCGGCGAAACGACGCCCATTCCGGTGACGACAACGCGTCGCTGGTTGTTCGACATTGATCTCCCCCCTTGAGCGATTAGCAGTCAGCGGTCAGCCATCAGCGAATTACGATCCTGACCCCTGATCCCTGATCCCTGATCCCTGCAGTCTCTCCGACAACCCAATATTCAATCTGCCGCGATTTGAGCGCGCGCGCGAGCGCGTCGAGTTTTGTTTCCGCGACGGCGATCAGCAAGCCGCCCGACGTTTGTGGATCGAAAAAAATTTCGAGCAAATCATCGTCGAGCGCGCGTGTCAATTCGATTTTGTCGTCCAGATACAATTTGTTGCGCCCCGCGCCGCCGGGGATCATTTGCTGGCGCGCGTACTCGCGCGCGCCGTCGAGCAGCGGCAGCGCGTCGGCGCGAAATGTCAGCGCGACATTCGACGCGTGCGCGATTTCGTACGCGTGTCCCAGCAAGCCGTAGCCCGTGATGTCGGTCGCGCAACGGATGCCGATCTCTTGCATCGCTTGCGCCGCGCCGCGATTCAAGCGCGCCATCCATTCGATTGCGTTTTGCAGATGCGCGTCCGATGCGACGCCATTTTTCGCGGCAGTCGTAATCAAGCCGCTGCCTAAAGGTTTCGTCAGCACCAACACATCGCCAACGCGCGCGCCGCCTTTGGTGATGACGCGATCCGGATGCACGATGCCGGTGACGGACAAGCCGTACTTGGGTTCCTTGTCGGTGATCGTGTGTCCGCCCGCGATTGCCGCGCCGGCTTCGGCGACCTTGTCCGCGCCGCCGCGAAAAATTTCGCTGAGCAATTCGAGCGGCAGATCATCGCGCCACGCGGCGAGGTTGAGCGCGAAGATCACTTGTCCGCCCATCGCGTACACGTCGCTCATCGCGTTTGCCGCGGTGATCGCGCCGAACGCGTACGCGTCGTCCACGACCGGCGGAAAGAAATCGAGCGTTTGGATGATCGCGGTCGTATCGTTGACGCGGTACACCGCCGCGTCGTCCGGCGCGCCAAGTCCGACGAGGAGCGCGGGAAAATCGCGCGGGTGGAATTGATCGCAGAGTGGGCGCAGAACCTGCGCCAGTTCGGCAGCGCCGAGTTTGGACGCTCAGCCCGCGCACGCGGCGTAGGAGGTGAGGCGGATTTGTTTGGCGGTAGTCATTGGGATTTGTGTTCTTTGAGTTTAACACCCCGCGCGCGGTTTGGATGCGTCGCGCGCGGGGACTGCACACGGATACGACAAAGGCGACTTCATCGTTGAAATCGCCTGCGTGGTGTGGGCGAAACAGGGGTCTTGCCCTGCATTAGATATTCACGTCTTTTTGTCACCGCTATTCTAACTCACTTCCGCTTCAATTGCAAACATATTATCGCGCTCAACCAGACCGCGAATCTGTCGGAAGAGCAAACGGAATGCGGATTTAGGTTTGAGTGCAACTAGCCGCTTCATCTCGGGATCACAGATCAGATCATCCAAGATGGCACGAATCATATCGCGCTGTTCTTCCGCGGTGGCTTCTTGCCATACCCGCGCCATGTTCTGCAAATAGTCCGCGGCGTTGACGATTTCTGTCACCTCGGGTGACCTCAACGCGGCAAGCGCAGTTTTGATTTCATCGCGTTTCCGTGCGTATTCCGTTGTTTCGATATCGCCCCACTCGAATTGCTGTTTCAGGCGTCCAAGTCGTTCCGTCAACGTGCGCCGCTCATTTTCACTGTTTTGCGGCTTGCCGTTCTGTTACGAGCCGAATTGATTGGTGGTGCAAGTCCGAGATAAATGGTGACAGGATTGGACAAAAAGCGGGCTCTGGCAAGGCGCCGCGAGCCCGCGAGCGGGACGTGTCCGCCATTTATTCGTGATCCAGGTCTGCAATCGCCTTGCGCAGCGTGCTTTCATCCAACAGCTGTTTCTGATCAATCAAGCCCGCCATCAGTGCCGTGGTGCAGAC
>Ga0194126_10003125_pt1 | contig 26467 bp, 19 predicted proteins | sample TA2KigC150mmetaG_FD_148641 | JGI IMG/M metagenome (GOLD analysis project Ga0194126, IMG submission 148641) | Freshwater microbial communities from Lake Tanganyika, Tanzania - TA2015035 Kigoma Deep Cast 150m | ecosystem: Environmental > Aquatic > Freshwater > Lake | place: Tanzania: Lake... | reverse complement strand
TCCAGCGCCTCGCGCTGCCCAGTGAGGAAGTAGTAGTCCAGGATGCCCTCAGTCCACTCGTGGGATGGCTTGGCCCCGCGCGTCACGTGATAGGGCGAGTGGATGCCCAACCCCCCTTCAACCAACGGATCCGGGTGGTAGTGACACAGATCCACGTCCAACCAGTGCCGCGCGCTGGCGAGGGCGGAGTCTAGCACCCGGCGCTGACCGGTCAGGCAGTAGAACAGGGTGCAGCAGTGAGGACGGTCGTATTCATTGTTGACCCAGACCATCTGTCCGCGGCCGGTGCCCTCGGAGTACCCCGAGTCCGGCGCGTCACCGACGTGGAACATCCCCATGGCGTGTGGCCGCTGATCGTGCAAAGCGCTGAGAAAGCTGATCAGGCGATTGGGGATCACCTCCGGGAAGAAAGCCTCGCGCCAGGGGTTGTTCTCGCGATACCAGGCTCGCGTCAGCCGCGGCCAGTCGGGCATCTGGAATTGCAGGCTCCGCACACTGCACGTCTTCAGCGGCAGGTCGGGCGCGTGAAAGTGGAGCTGCAAGGCATGGGTCTTGGCCATGCCCCGCAGGAAACGCGCGGGGGGCGCATCGGCCGGAAACAGCCAACAGGCGATTCCCCCCGGTTCCACCTGGAGAGCTTTCGGGAAGTTCCGCTGGGCTTGATGGATCGAGAGAGCCAGCCCTGCTGTGTCGTCTCGCCAGTCGGCCCAGAAGTCGCCGGAATAGGAATCTATGAAGCCCATCGGCTCATAGAGCATGCGTTCCGCCGACAGGGCCAGTGCCAGGCAGTCCTGGCTCTCGGTGATACGGGTGGTCGCGATCCCCTCGCCCAGCGCCAGCCGCGGCGAGCCGTTGGCACGCGCCCGGAACCTGAGCACCACCTCCTCGAGCGATAGTTCTGAGGGTTCCTCACGATGGATGAACTGGTATTCGACCTGGACATACGGCTTGCCCGCATAGGCAATGACTCGGCCACGGAAATCCAGGTAGGCGGCGCCATCCGGCTTGCGATGAGCACCGCTGACCAGGATAACCGCGCGCAGCGGCCCTGCCTCCTCCACTTCGAGGCGCACGCCCGCCGATCTTGTGGAGGCTTGTTGGCCGTTGCAGCGGATGGCGAAGCCATCGAAAGGCATGTCGGTCCAAAGCTGTTGGCCAAACAGAGCGATGTCACGGATCGGCAGGAAGCCGTCCACAGGAACCCGGAACGAGAGCGGCCCTGTGTCCACGCGGATGCCTGCTGGGCCCTCGCCGACGCGCACCTGGACTGCAGGGGCCGGTGGTGGGGTGAGAAGCGGAAGCACTTCGAAGTGCAACGTCTTGTCGAGGTTGCCCGGCAAGTCCGGCTGGAGGTGCACGAGCAACCACTTGACGCTGCCGTCCCCCCAGGTAGCCAATGCCCGAGCCTGCACCGGCTGGCGGGAATCCCCATCCCAAACAGCCAGGTGCTGGGGATCGGGGAGCCGGCCGCGCGCAAAGGGGATGCTGACGGTGACCGGCTCGGCGTGCCGGTCGAAGCGTGAAATCTTCTCGAAGTAGAGCGTGTTCACGGCGGCTCCGCTGGAAGGTTCAGATCTTGATGGCGCCGGTAGCCAGCCCCTCGATGAAAGTGCGCATCGCCAGGAAGAAGAGGACGATCATCGGGATGGAGGCGATTACGCTGCCGGCCATCTGCACGCCGATCTCCGGCGCGGCGGGCGAACCGGTCAGGTAGACCAGGCCAATCGCGATGGTCTGGATGCTGTCGCGGTTGAGCACCATCACAGGCCAGATGTAGTCGTTCCAGGCCCCGATGATTTGCAGCACCGCCAGCGCGCTGACGATAGCCCACGAAAGCGGCATGGTGACCCGGGTGAAGATCGTCCAATGGCCAGCGCCGTCGAGCCGGGCAGCCTCAAAGAGCTCCTCCGGCAGAGAGGCGAAGAACGTGCGCAGCACGAAGATGTTGAACGCGTTGGCTCCCAGCACGCCGGGCAGAATGACCGCCCATAGGCTGTTCAGAAGCTGAAGATCGCGCACGAGCACGTAACGCGGCACCAACGTCGTGATGCCTGGGATGACCAACAGCCCCAAGAGCAGACTGAAAAGGAATCCCTTGCCTGGGAAGTCGTGTCGGGCAAAAACGTAGGCGGCAATGCACGAGAGGAACATGCTGCCGCAGAGGATCGCCAGGGTGACGGTGATGGAATTGAGCATGTACCACCGGATACCCAGGCGCCAGGCCTTGGCGAAGTTCTCAAGGTGGAACGGCAGACTCGGCATCAGCGGATTCGTGACCACCTGGTAGTAGTTCTTACCCGAGATGAAGGCCATGATCAGGATGGGGTAAATCTCGAGAACCGCCAGGGTGATCAGCGTGGTATGAGCGACAATGCTGAAGGTCTTGGAGTTTCGCATGCCAGGTTCTCCCGTTCAGGCTTCGTCGTACTCCTGGCCGCCCCGGATGAAACGCTGATTGATCAGAGTCAGGGTGAAGATGACGATGAAGAGGATCACGCCGATGGATGAGGCATACCCGAGCTTGAAGTCCACCATGGCCGCATCGTACATGCGCAAGCCGGGCACCATCGTCGCGTATCCTGGACCGCCTCGCGTCATGATGAGCGGCGCCTGGAACCCCTGGATCGTGCCAATGAAGGTGAGGATGACCTGCAGCTTGAGCTGCCCGCGCAGGAACGGCATCTCTACCAACCAAAAGCGCTTGAGCCCGGTGGCGCCGTCCACGATCGCCGCGTCCAGCACCTCCATTGGGATGGTCAGGAATCCGGCCAGGTAGATCAGCATGGTGATGCCGCCGACCCACGGAAAGCCCATGAACATCAGGGCGTACAGGGCCGTGTCCGGGTCACCCAACCAGACGCGGGTCCAGGACTCCAGCCCCACCCCCCGCAAGAGGAAGTTGATCACGCCGTTGAGGGAGTAGAACCACTTCCAGAGGACGATGTTGACGAAACCTGGCACGACGATGGGCAGGACGAACAGCACGCGATAGCGATAGCGCTGCCCCTCGTCGCGCAGCCGATAGATGAGGTAGGCTACCAGCACCGGCAGGGTCATGACGACGATCAGGTGAAAGATCAGCAGCTTGCTGACATTCACCCACGAGATCAGGAGGCGCGGATCGGTCAAGAAGAACTCGAAGTTGTCCAGCCCCACGAAGTGGGCCCGCCGGCCATCCCAGGCGTAGAACGAGCGGTAGAGCGCCGTGAGGGCCGGGTAGTACTGGAAGAGCCCCGCGCCGAAGAAGACAGGCGCGATCAGGAGGTAGAGCGTGCGGTTCTTCCAGATACGCAGCCACAAGCTGTGCTTTCGGACCGCGGTGGCTGGCGAGGTCTTGATGCCAACCACCGCCGTGCGGCCCAGTTCTCTTTCCTGTAACATGGTGCTTTCCCAAGTGGCTTTGCTTCTGCGGGGCCGGGCCCTCACCCCCTGCCCCCTCTCCCGCCTTCCGGGAGAGGGGGCAGGGGGCAACAAGCACACCAGTCGGGAGATCGGGATTTCGGCGCCGCGGTGCAACGCCCGAAGAGGTGCAACCCTGTGCCCGACCCTCCCGCACCTACCGGAGCGCGCAAGGCGCCATCACGGCTTCGGCCATTCCTTGACCTTCCAAGTGGGGTTGTCGGTGATGCGCTTGTCGGTGATGCGTACCCACTCGTCCTGCATCTGCTTTCCATACTCCTCGAGCCCAAGCTTGCCCACGGAGTAGTCCACGAAGAGCCGGCTCAAGACGTCCATGATCCCGCTCCAGTGGATGTCACGCGCCATCCTGGCGGCGGTCATCTCCGGATTGAAGAACCCGTAGTGCACGGCAAGCTCCTTCGGATCCTTCAACGTGTCCTCCAGCTTCTTGCCGGGCGGCAAGCAGGGCGGTGTCTGGGCGGCGCACCACTTCTCGTTCTGCTTGCGCGCCGAGACATACTGCAGCAGGTCTTTCACGAGAGGATAGGTTCCACGTTTGACGATATCCATTGGCGCGACATAGGCCGCCAGCGAGCTTCCCGCTTCCGCCGTGCCAAGGCGCCGAATGGCGACACCAGTCGCGTATTCCGACACGGCCTTGTCCACCGGCGGCATGTAGAAGGTGCCCACTTCGAAGTCCCTCTGCGGAGCATCACGGATCCCCTCGATGTTCCAGAAGCCATCGTGCTGGAGCGCCACGCGCTTGAGGAGGAAGTAGTTCACGTTCTCCGGCGCCGTCCAGTCCCTGATCCAGAACTTCACCATATCCTTCATGAGGCGCAGCGCCTCGAGCAGTCGCGGATCGGTTGCTTTGACGATGCCGTTCTTGATGGCCCAAGCCCATATCTCTTGCGTGAAGGCCTGCGCGTTCCAGGCGGAGAGGATCTGGTTGAAGGTCAGCTCGAGGAATTGATCGCAGAGCACCCGCACCTCCCACTGGAATTGCATGGTCTGCATGAACATGGGCGTAAAACCCGCCTTCAAGAGCTTCTCGCACATCGCGATTAGCTCGCTCCAGGTCTTGGGAGGAACTTGCGCGTCCGCCTTCTTCAGCATGTCGGCATTGTAGATGTGCGCAGTGTAGCCGAAGCCGCCGGTCTGCGTGTTGCCCAGGAAGAGACGGCGGCTCTCGCCGACCCACGGCGCCCACAGGTTGGTGATCTTGGTGCCAAGCGGGAACTCCTCTTCCCAGGTCGGCATGTAGCCGTAAGGGTTCTTCTCCTTAAGCTCCTTTGCCCAATCGTAGAACAGGTCTATGTTGGGCGCTATCACGTCGGGCGCGACGCCAACGCTCCAACTGATCAGATCAGGCAGCGTGCCAGCCACCATCTGGGTCTGGAAGAGGCCCTTCGTGTCTTGAGGCTTGGGCTCGAATTGCACCTGGACGCCGGGGTGCGCGGCCATCCATTCCTTGATGAGGAGATAGGCCTCGCGATACGCTGGCATGCCCACTTTCTTGCCCTTGGCTTCCTCGAACTCCTTGACATCGCCCCACCACTGGATGGAGATCTTGCCCTTTGGTGTCTCCTCTGGGGCAGCAACGCCGGAAACCCCGGCAGCGGCAGGCTGACAATAGAGTTGCTATCTCGGCGTCGTATCCGATAGGCGCCTCCTTTCACGCCTTTCCGGGCGCAGGCTTCTCACCGTGAAGCAACACATATCCGTTCGTTGAGGTTGCGGAGCAGGCGGCCTTGACAATGCAACCGGGATGGTGTATCTATAGCTCGGTGAGTTGGTCGCGCCACCCGCGCGCTTAGTATATCACGGAAGAACGCGTCCCGCAATGTCTCTAGTCCGTTTGCAGTCCGTTTCCAGTCTGGATGAGCCTGATGCCCGGAGATATCGCATCCCCTACCTTTGAGCAATTCACGCGCTGGGTCCATGAAGTCCTGCACCACCTGTATGACTCGGCATATTTGCAGACGCACCCCCTGACGCGCCTGATGCTGGGCGACAGCGAAAGGACAGCACGCCGGAGCCAGGATTTGCGGCGAGTCGTGCTGGATGCTATGCGTGCTTTGCGGCCTTCGGATGATGCGCCGGCTCAATCCGCCGATTGGCGCGGCTATCGGATCCTCGAGGTACGATACATCGAAGGGCTAAGTCCGACTGATGCGATGAACGAGCTGGCCCTGGGCAGAAGCCAGTTCTTCCACGAGCAGGGGCGCGTGGTTCAGGCGCTGGCCAGTGAGCTGTGGACAGGTTGTGAGAAAGCCCGAGAGCAGGACAGGGCCGCCAGCCCACGGGAACAAAATGCCTGGCAGACCCTGATGCGTGGCGAGGCGGAGCGCCTGTCGGACAGCGCCAGCCGTGACGCGGTCGAGACAGCCGCGCTTCTCGAAGAACTGCGTCCGATCGTCGAGTCACTGACTCGCACCAAGTCAGTTTCGGTGCGGTTCGACCTTTCGAGACTGCCGGCTGTGCTCTATGCCGATCGCGTGATTCTCAGGCAGGCGCTGCTCTGCCTGGTGAGCCATGCTATCAACCTGGTGTCGGCTGAAATCATAGAGGTGCGCGGCTTTGCCGGCCAGTCTGAGATCGGTCTCTGTGTGCGGAGCAGCCTGACAGATGCAGACGCCAAACCCTCCGTACCAGTACAGCCAGATCAGAGCGGATTGGCAGTCTGCCGCCAATTGATGGCCGCGATGCGTGGGACGTTGGATCTGAAGACCGGCAGCAGTGGATTCGAGGCGCGCCTGACGTGGCCCGTGACCCCACCCGGCATTCTGCTGGTGATTGACGACAACCAGGATTTCGTGGGGCTCTTCCGACGTTACCTGGCCGGTTATGACTGGGAAGTGCGCGGCGCGGGCAGCGCCGAACAGGCGCGGCAGGTTATGGCCGAAATGCGCCCCACCCTCATCATTCTGGATGTGCTCCTGCCGAAGGAGGATGGCTGGGAGCTGCTGATGGCTCTGCGGGCTGATGATCACACACATGACATCCCTATCATTGTCTGCTCTGTGCTGAAAGAGCCGCACCTGGCCCGCTCACTGGGCGCATCTGCATATCTGCTAAAACCAGTGGCACAGAGAGCGTTTCTGGAGACGCTGGCTCCCTGGCTGCATCCTCACCCCATCCCACCGCCAGGATGTTGAGCACCGCTTGCACGCAATCCACGATCTCACTCAACCGAAAACCGCGCGCGCGGCTGATCCAGATGGGATCGGCCAACGCCGACCCCAGGCTTTCGTGCCCCCTGGCAGACACGATGATAACTGGGATCTTTGCCAGCCCAGGCTCCTCAGCCATGCGTCTGAGAACCTCCTGCCCGCTCAAGCCCGGCATCACCAGGTCCAGCAGCACCACGTCAGGGTGTTCCGCTCGCAGCAGAGAGAGCGCCTCTTCACCATTGCGAGCTTCCAGGCACCTGAGTGTCCGGTCGTGGTTGCGCACGATCCGGCGGAGCAAGCGCACCATCTCCGGGTCATCATCGGCGATGAGAACGCAGCGCAGAGGTCCGTTCAGACGTCCCAGTGCTGCCAGGAGATCCTCGCGCGATACGGGCTTTACCAACAGATCCTGGGCCCCAAGGGTCTTGGCTGCTTCGCGCAGGCTGGGCAACGGACAGACGATCAGTGGAACGTCACCTCCGGTCAGATCGGCTGCCTGAGATGTCTCTGTGAGCAGGGCGATGGCTTTGAGATCGTCGGCCAGAGCCCGGCCGTCGGCCATGTTCGATGCTCCCAGCACCCGGTAGCCGTCCAGATGACGTTGTAGCAACAACGCCACTCTGGGATCATCGTGCACGACCACGACAATCCTTTCGGCAGGCCCGAGCCGGCCCAGTGGTTGCGATCGGCTCCGGGCGCCAGGCGTCGGCGCGGAGACTACGGGCGGTTCGCCACAGGGCAATGTGAACCAGAAGCGCGTCCCCTGCCCTGGTGTGCTCTCTACGCCGATACGGCCGCGATGGAGTTCCACGTACTTCTTGCTGATTGGCAGACCGAGTCCAGTACCACTGTGCCACCCCGAGATCGCTGGCCTCGACGAACGATACTCCCGGAAGATCTCGGGGAGGTCTTCCACAGCGATCCCCATTCCCGTGTCCGTCACGCGTACGGCTACTTCGCCATCCAGTGTTTCAGCCTCTACAACGATCCGCCCCCGCTCCGTAAAGCGCGCGGCATTGACCAGCAGATTCAGAAGCACCTGGCGGATGCGGAGGCGATCCAGCCAGAGCTCAGGCAGGCTTTGGGGGACCTGAATCGTCAGCTCCAGACCCTTGGCCATCACATAGTCCTTGACCATGTCGGTGGTCTCGCCGATCAATGCGGCCAGGTCCACGCGATCGCGCGCGAGCGCCAGCTTGCCCACATCAATGCGCGCCAGATCCAGGACATCGTCCACCAAGGCCAGCAGATGCCGGGCATTGCGGTAGATGGCATCCGCGTCACTGCGGTAGGGTCCGGGCAACGTCACGCCGCCATAACTCTCAGGCGCAACGCACATCATCTCGCTGAACCCAGTGATGAGATTCAGAGGGGTGCGCAACTCGTGGCTAACGTATGCTACAAACTCGGCCTTGAAGCGCTCGGCTTCGTCCGCGGTTTTCCAGGCAGCAATCAGCGCCGCGTTCGCCCGCTCCAGTCGGTAGTAGGCCTGGTCCAGGTCCTTCACCACGCGCGCCAATTGGGCCCGATGCCGTCGCGCCTCTTCCAGCGATGCCTGAGCCTGATTGAAGCTGTAGATAGACCACTGGGTGATGGTGTAAAGCACCCGGCAGGCTGCCCAACCGACAGCGCCGGCAATCACACCGCCGACCGCGATGCCAGGCTGCTGAACGATGGACAACTCTCGGAGGACCGGGATCTGGAAGGGCCATAGAGTCAGCGCGACAATCAACGCCTCTGCCAGCAGGCCTGCGCGCCAACCCACTGTGACCGTGGCGATGAAAGGCAACAGGGCGTAGAAGAAGGCGATCTCGGGCTGGCGGCCGATGAACAGCCCGAGGGAGATGGCCACAGCCAGCCCGCCCTGCCAGATGGCGTGAGCCAGCAACAGGTGTTTGTCCAGCACAAGCCAGGCCCAGCCGAAACTGCCTGCCAACAGGAGGCTGATGGGCCAGATCCGCCACGATTGCTCGGCTGGCACATTGATGGTGAAGCCGAAGTGTGCGACAGCATAGAGCACGCCGATGACCAGGATCAGTTGACGTGTCGTGGACCGCACCAACTCCGTTGTCGTGCTGACGAAGCTGGCGTCATTGCGCGATGAGGCGCCGAGCGTAGACCACATGCTGTCCTCCAAGAACCATGACTGTCCCCGCTGCAACGCGACCGAGAGGTCAGCCGAAGTCTCGGAGCCAGGCGCTTGCCTCACTGGGCAGGCGAGGGACTTCCCGTCGTCAAGTGGCGCTGTATGATTTCCGCCAGCTGGTCCACCAGGCGCACGATGGCCTCCTCGCCCCGCACTGCCGTGGCAAGCCGGCCATCCACGCCGAACTGGGCAAACAGCGGCTGAGCCGCATCTATCACCACGCCGGGCACATCGGGTTCAGCCGGAGCAATGCCGGCCGGCCAACTGTCAGCCGGGTCGCGTCCGGGTCGCAACGCCCGCATGTCCATCAGCTCAGGCAGCAGACAAAGCCCATACGAAGTCTCCTCGCGACCGGCGTGATCGCCAGGCAGGAGCACGTCCGGCGCGGCGATGTTCACCTCGGTGCCCCAAATGAACAGCACATCGGGATGGGCCTGGCGCGCCTCCGGCAGCCGGCGGTTCAGCAATTGCACCCAGGGGTAGTGTCCCGCCAGAAGCAAGATCGCCCTGAAACCGAATGCGATGAGCTGCTCCACCATGCGGTTCAGGATCGCGTCGGAGGCCTCGAGCGGCTGGTAATGGGTCCACAGAAAGCGGTCATGACCGCCCAGGCACCCCCACCACATCGTGGGCAGGAGTACTCCGCCCGTCTTCTCGGCGATGCGGATGCAGATGCGCTCTGCCTTGAGACCATCGAAGCCGACGGGCAGATGCCAACCGTGGTGCTCGATCAGTCCCAGCGGCCAGAAAGCGACCGGGGCCGTTTTCACGAGCGCGGCCAACTCGTCAGGGCGACACTCGATGTAGTATCTCCATGATGTCGGTTGCGCAGGCATGTTCGATCCTCCTGTGGGAAATCGCTTGCGTTTGCTTGCCCAAAGCTGGGATACTCCCATTATAAGCGACGCTCGGTTCCGGTCAAGTCGGCCAAGACGGTCGCCGCGGCACAGACGATCCGCCAGGCGCGCCGCGCGCAGAAAGCGAGTATATGACGGGACTGTGCAACCTGATGGCGTGTTCCTGGCCTGGCTCTCGCTCCATGGGTAGTTCTACGCAATAGCACGGTTTCCTAGGCGTCCTTCATCGTCGCACCTCCTGTTGAGTGAGGGCAGGAGCCTCAAGTGCATCGTGTCAGCGCCAGATCAGAGGGAGGTAGACCGGGAATCGCGTGACAGGCACAGCACTCGCGGCCTCGTACGCGCCGCTATCGCAGGCAGCGCCGCCCTGATTAGCCCCGCCCGCGCGCGGCGCACCCTGCTGGTCAGCGCTGAGCCCCGCCTCGCATCCGTTGACGCCAATAGGGATGGTGTCGATGGCCGGGCTGCCGGGCAGCAATGCGCGGGTATACGTGGGGCCGCCATTGTCCTGCAGCGGTCCGACCAGCTTCTCGAAATCAACCTCCTGCATATCGCCCCCGGCGTCGAACCCGCACCAGGTTTCTGGCTCCAGGTTGTAACCGTGCGATACCGTCGACCGTGAGGACCAGCATCCCTCGAACGATGCTGTTCGTGATGTGCACCGTGTCCTTGGCGAGCGCTGCGTTGTTCAGGGTCGTTGCCCTACTGGCGTAGTCCGAGACGATGGTGCTGCTGCTGATGTTCACCCTGTCCGCTTTCCCGATGTTCACGTGCGTGGACGCCGCTCCAGAGATGGTGCTGTTGCCGATGTCCAACATGGCGCCGGAGAAGTAGACCGTGAACCTAAGTTTTGTGCAATCAGATGCGATTCGATAAAAAACGGCTACGGACTCAAAGATTGCTACTTGTCAGGTACGGGCTGGTTTTGGGCAGGTAGTTGCAGCACCAAGCCAGCGAAACAACTTTGCTGACTGAGCTTTAACACTTTAGTTTCCGGTAAGTCAGCCCTGACCGGGGATGCTCAGGGGCAAGTCGAAGCCCCCAGGAACAGCGCCGCCGCTTCTGGCAAGGACTTCAGGGGCCGATTTTAGCTCTCCGAACCGGTTCTTAGGCGGTCGCGATCGCTTTGGTGCGCCGGTGACCCAGGATCCCCATGGCCAGGTGTGCGAAAACGCTGGCCTTCTTGCGAAGTCGTGCTGGCAAGGGGTAGTTTTCGGGGAAAGGCTGGCCCGCCAAGCCTCGCCGGAACCGCCCTGGCGTGGGTTTGGGCTGGCGATCCCAGAAGCCGGTCGGGATCGCGGGCGTGGTGGCCGCCAGGTAGGTCACCACTGCGCCCGCTAACAGCAGCAGTTCCGGCAGCCGGTAGCGCGCCGCGGGCGCAAAGACGAATTGGCGCGCCCCGCCGAGCATTTGCTTGCCCGCCAGGGGGATCTGTTCCACGGGCCAGCGGTCGCGATACAAGCCCCGCCAGGCCGGCCCGCTGAGCTTGACCGGCGCGGCCAGCAGCCAGGGCGTGCGAAAGCGCGGATCATAGATGGCTGCGACGTTGAACGTGGCCGCCGTGGCGCTGACTTTGACGTCCGGCAGCACCAAGGCGTCCCAGTACTCGGCACGCAACGCCAGGCCATCTTCGGTCCAGCTTGCGCTGCGATCCGGCGGCGGCGCTGGAATCAGCTTGCCTTTGCGGGTGCGGGCCAGCGGCCGCACCAGTTCACCGTATTCGGCGTCCGGGCCTTTGCCCTTGGCAGGGGGCGGCGTATTGCGGCGAGCGGTGAAGTTCTCGGCCAAGCGCACCACATACCGGTCAAGGCCGGCGGCCTGCAAGACCTTGATCTTGAAGCCGGCATCGAACACCGGCATTTCATCGGCGGCCAAGGTCGCTTTGACGTGCGCCAGCAGCGTCGCTTGCAGCGCCCGTTCCGTGGCATCGGCGGTCTCCGGGCGGACGATGGCCGTCGGCAGGGCGATGCGGCGCTCCGTGATCCGCCCGACGCGGGCAATCAGTCCCACGACGATGGTTGGCAAGGCTTTGCCAGCCTGGGGCTGATAGTGCTTGGTTTGGCAGTCCCGCAGTGCGGGCCGCCAGAACGCTGTGGTATCCACCGCTTTCGGCACGTAGCCCTCATAGTGCGTTGCTTGCCACTCTTGTGCGGCCACCACATGCGCGCCCCAGGTCGTCAGCAAGTCCGCGATGTGCCAATCGCCGGAATGCAGGGCGGCCCAGGCGCGGCGCACCGCCGGCGGGACCAGCCCCACGGCTTGCAAGGCTGGAAACACGGCCCCGCGGCTCGGCAGCAGGGCCCCACTGACCAGCATCCACATGAAGTGTAAAAGCGCAAGATTGGTACCGATAGTCACATTTTGCGTAATGACGCACAGCGCCATCATTGTTTGCTGAACGATCTCGAGCATTGGGTGGTCCTTTGCATAACTTGGGATGATTGAACTCCCGCTATTCTACCACACCTCTAGCCCATTGGCACAAACCAGTTGGCGGAAAGTAAAGTTAAAGAACCGCGCCAAGTATGCAGGTGCGCGAAGGCGTGGAGATGCGGCCCCAAAGAGGATCTTTTTGGCCTTGCTGGCGGTAAGCGCGCTGCGGATCATTGACATCGACCACAACCTGCGCTACCATATACGAGCCGCCCCCCCCCCGCTTGCTGCATGGCTTGAATGCTGAAGGAGGTCAAGATGACCAGGCGTCTTCTGCTCGTGTTGATTGTCGGCTTGCCGATCCTGTTGCTCGCCTGCGCGCCGGGCCAACGCTTGCGCGGGGACGCTTTCCTGCCCCCAACCGCCACGCCCTCGTCCACGGCGCTCGTCCAGACCCCGCAGATCGCACCCTCGCCCACGGACCCCTTCGCCGCGACCCGGCTGGCCATGGTGCGCGATCAGATCGCGGCGCGCGGGGTTACAGACCCGGCCACACTGGACGCGATGCGACGCGTGCCCCGCCACCGCTTCGTGCTCTCGCAACACCTCGACTCAGCCTACGCCGATCACCCGCTGCCCATCGGCTACGGCCAGACGATCTCCCAGCCCTACATCGTCGCGCTGATGACCGAAGCGATCAAGGTGGGTCCCGGCAATCGCGTGCTGGAGATCGGCGCTGGCAGCGGGTATCAGGCCGCGATCCTGGCCGACCTGGGCGCCGAAGTCTACACGATCGAGATCATCCCGGAGCTGGCCTCGTCTGCGGCCGCGCGGCTGCGCGAGATCGGCTACGACAATGTAAAGGTGCTCAATGCAGACGGCTACTTCGGTTGGCCAGCGCACGCGCCCTTCGACGCGATCATCGTGACGGCCGCGCCCGATCACCTGCCGCAGCCATTGGCCAACCAGCTCGTGGAGGGCGGCCGGCTGATCATCCCCATCGGCCCACAGGGCAGCTTCCAGACCCTCTGGCTCTTCGAGAAGCGCGGGGGCGAATTAGCCGCCGCCAACCTGGGCGCAGTCGTGTTCGTGCCGCTGACGGGGAAGCGCTAGAGGCTCTTGGTGAGAATGACGCCGGCTGCGGCATAGCCTATCGCGCCCAGCCACAACACTGCCGTGAACCCGAAGCTGAGGGCCAGGATCGCAGCCAGGACCGCCGCGATCACCGAAGCGCAGCCGTTGACCGCCCAGGCCCATGGGATCAGGCTGGCCGCGGCTGGCCGTCGTGCTTCGGCCCAGGCCAAACCCAACGGGAATGGCAACCCCATCAGGAACGCGAGTGGCGCCAGGCTGGCGACTGCCAGCGCAACCCGGCCGGCCAGCGGCCATCCCAGGGCGATTCGGACGAGTTGAGGCCCACCGAGGATCGTGAGGACGATCAGAAAGATCAGCGCGGGGAAGACCGCTCGCCGCGGCAGCCAGGATGCGTGCGCGGCCAGGCTTCCAGCCCCCGCGCCAACCAGCACTGCGAATACCACGACCGCAAACGCATAGGTCGCGTGGCCGAACGCCAGGATCCAACGCTGGATGAGCGGGATTTCCACGAACAGGAAGGCGACCCCCAACAGGCCGAAGTAGAGCAACGGACGGCTGATGCTGCGAGTCTCCCCCCACGTACCAGGCACTTCGGAAGTGCCTGGTACGTGGCCGGTTTCATCCCCCGCGGCGCTGGCCGTGGCATGGGTAACTGTCCTGGAAACGGCCAGCGGCGCGACGATCAGGCCGATGCTCAGGACGAGCGCCAGCGCCAGCAGCGCGAACAGCACGAAATAGCCGCTGCCGCCGAACGGCTGCCAGGTGCGACCCAGCAGCGCCAGCGTCTGCCGCGTCTGCCCCCAACGGAAAAAGTGGAAGAAAAAGGGCCGATCATCGGTGGCGGGCGCAACTGCATAGGGGTAGCGACGATAGAACTCGCTGCGCTGCGCGGCGTCCAGCAACTCGACTGTCGCTTCATGGTCAGCGACGGCCGGCAGGCGGTTGAAGCGATTGAGCTCGTCGGGCCGCACATCGGGCGCCCACACCAGGTCATAGCGCCGCGACTCGGTGAACTGACGCACCTGCTCCAGATCTTCCGCGGGCCAGCCATCGGGCCGCGCCAGGACCGTGATCGTCTGGATGCCCCGATACGCCACCAGTGCGTCAGCGGGCCGGCTGACGCCGCGGCGCTCCAGCGCCTCGATCAGCGTCGCCATCAGCCGCACGCTCTCGCTGGGGGGCGTTTGGAGCCAGCGGGTGACGGCCAACACGCCGGCCGGCGCCAGCCGGCCGAGCGCATCCTCGAACATCTCTCGCGTCAGCCCATAGGTCTCGGCGAGGCTGTACGCGCCGCTGGTCACAGGCCGATAGGGCACCGTCAGCGGCAGGTACACCACGTCGTAGCTCTCCTGCGTGCGGCGCAGGACTACACGCGATGGCTCGTCTGCGGTGCGCACGGCCGGATGCGCGAAGGGGTCGTGTGCAGCCGCGGTAACCGCCACTGCGCGGCGGGCCAGCGGTTCTTCCAGGACAGCGGTCGCCTCCTGGGCGCCGGCTGCCAGCGCCTGCAGCACGCCCAGCCCTCCGCCCGACGCCAGGACCAGCACGCGGCCGGCCGGCCGCAGCTCGAACGCCAACGCCTCCGGCAGAAAAGCCGCCGCGTCGAAGTCGCCGGGAGCGACCAAGGTAATCGGCTGTAGCGCATCGGCGTCGAGCGCCAGCCCGAGCTGCGGGGGCGGCGTGGACTTGTAGGCGTAGCTGAGGCCGGGCAGCGCCCGCATTCCCGCGCCAGCCACCACGTCAACGCGGGCGATAGCATCCCACCGGCCGAAGACCAGTTGCGAGCCAGGATAGCGGCGGGCATGGGCCAATCCCTTGTAGGGCGAGATTGCCATGCCCAACGGCGCCCGCTCACCCAGGTTGAGGAGTGTGAGCGCGATCAGACAGGCCAGGCCGACCAGAAGCGCTGTCCTGAAAACCGCCCGCCGCTCTGGTCTGGAGGCTGTGCGAAGCCTCCTTTCAGGATCAGCCGGTTTCTGCCGCCGACCACCAAACCGGCTAAAGCCTCCAAACCGGGACATTTTTCCACGGGCCGTGGCGCCGCGGCCGGCATGGGCATCTGTCCTGAAAACCGCCAGCCCGATCAGCGCGCTCGCCAGGACCGCGCCGGGCACGCCGGCCAGCCAGAGCAGAGCGGGCGCCAGCAACACCCCGGCCGCGGAGCCGAGCAGGTTGGCCGCATAGATGCGGTGACCGCGACCTGCGGCGCCGGCCAACGCCGCGCCGATCCCCAGCCCTGCGCAGAAAAAGGGCAGGGTCAGCGCCAGGTAGTAGAGCACGAAGTAGAGAATCTGCCGGCGCTCCCAGGCGATGCTGTAGGAATCGAACGGCAGCAGGTTCACCGCGGCATAGGCCAGCCCCACGCCGGCCGCGAAGCCCAGACCCGACCATGACAGCCAACGCTCAGGCCGCAGCAGAGCTCCGCGGCGACGCGCTGCCAGGCTGAGCGCCGTGCCGCTGGCGCCGAAGCCGAGCAGCGCCAGACTGACCGCCAGGAAGGCAAAGTGGTAGAACTGCGCCACCGCCAGCAGGCGAGTCAAGGTGCTCTCTAGCAACAGCGTGGCCGCGGCCAGGGCCGCCACGCCCAGCATCGAACCGCGTGACATGACCGCCAAACCCTTGTACTGAAAACCGCCCGCTCCGTCTGCTGTGCCCGGTCTGCGACCGAGCCACCTCGTACCATGCCACAGCGGGCATGGTCAGGAGACCGGCCCGAGCAGCGTGCCTGGCACGTGGTGGGTTTCATTCGCCGCTGCGCACCCGCCCCGTCAGCTCCAGGTGCGATCCCACGAACGCTCCGTGTCCCAATAGTCGGTCGGCTGATCGAAGAAGACGGAATCAGCCGAGTTGAGATGCTCCCGGATCAGCTCTTCGTTGACATCGCTGAAGCCCAGGCCAGGGGTCTCTGGCACAGCAATGTGACCATCCTGCACCAACGGTTTCGGCAGGCCGACCACCAGATCATCCCACCATGGCACATCGGTCGCGTGGTTTTCCAGCACCAGGAAGTTCTCGGTGGCGGCCGCGCAATGCACGCTGGCCAGGGTGGCGATCGGCGAGGCGGCCATATGCATCGCCATGGCCACCCCATGCTCCTGCGCTAGATCGCCGATCTTCTTGGTCTCCAGGATGCCGCCGGAGCTTGCCAGATCGGGATGGATCACACCGACGCTACGCGCTTCGAGAAGCGGCTTGAAGCCTTCTTTGAGGAAAATGTCCTCACCGGTGCAGATCGGCGTCGTGACGGCGCGCGCGAGAGCCACATACTGCTCGGTGTACTGCCACGGCAGCATATCCTCGTACCATGCCAGCGTGAAGCGATCGAGCGCCTGCCCCAGGCGGATGCACGACTCCAGGCCGATGTGCCCGAAGTGATCGGCCGCCAGGGGCGCATCGTAGCCCACCGTCTCGCGCACGGCCGCCACGTAATCGGCCAGGTAGCGAATGCCCTTCTCGGTGATCTGAATGCCGGTGAACGGGTGCTGCACGTGACGCGTGGCCAACATACCCGGCGGCGCAACCAACGCCCGTGGCAGATCGCGCAGCAGGTCAATCCCGACATCCATCTTCAGGAACTTGTAGCCGCGCGCCAGGCGTTCGCGCAGCCGACGGCCCATCTCGATCGGATCGGGCGACGACGGGGTATCGCAATAGCACAAAACGCGATCACGGAACTTGCCGCCCGCGAGCTGATAGGCTGGCGCGGCGTAAGCCTTCCCCGCCAGGTCCATCAGAGCCATCTCGACGGCCGTGACGCCGCCTGCCTGCCGCGCATGATAGCCGAACTGCTTGATCTTGCGAAACAACCTGTCCACGTCACAGGGATTCTCGCCGATCAGCCGGCTCTTGAGCATGAGGGCATAGGTCTTGCTGGCGCCATCGCGCACCTCGCCATAGCCGGAGAGACCTTGATTGGTGTCGAGGCGGATGATCGTGGCGCGGAACGGCGCGCCGACGATGTTGGCGATGCGCATGTCGCTGATGCGCAACTGGGATGGACGCGAGTGCGTGTTGATGTTGCGAAGAACGGTTTCAGACATGGTGAGATCGCTTCCTTAACAGGACTTACGCAGTCGCACGTCATTGCGAGCGCATCCTTCGACAAGCTCAGGACATGGTTTGCGAAGCCCTGGCCTGAGCCAGGACGAAGGCAATCTCCCTCGCCAAGCCGGAGATTGCTTCGTCCTGAAGGATGCTGGCGCAATCGCACACTACGCTCCTCGCAATGACCGCGCCGAGGAGCCCACTGCGTAACTCCTGTTCCTTAATGACAGGACTTACGCAGTGGCGCCGAAAACCAGCCACGAATGACACGAATTGACACGAAAATGGGTTGACCAGGCGGCTGAATTCGTGAAATTCGTGCAATTCGTGGCTACTCCGCACGGCACTGCGTAACTCCTGTTAATGAGAGTCGTTTCCGTAGTGCACGCCTATTCTAACCACAAAGGCCCAAAGGCACAAGGCAAATGGTCTGCGCCTGTATCGCGCCTCACTTGACAGCCGGCCAACATCCGGTACAATCAAGGTCATAGCCTGATACCACAGGATGATGGCTGCCAGCCAGAGCCTGGATGGGCTAAACTACACTCTGTTGACAACCAGCGGCCCCGCGCCGCTTCGAGCGAAGATGAGATGACTACAGCTACCCGGTTGGTACCGGCCCCGGCCTTGCTGCCGGCCGTGAACACGCCCCGTGCGCGACTGACGCGCGGGGGCGGCATCTGGACATTGCTTTTGACCCTCACGCTGGTGCTCAGCATGACGCTATCAGTCACTGAAGCGGCGTGGGCCGACGGGATGTCGGCTGTCTCGGCCGCGGCATTGGTCAGCACGCTGCTGGGCTTCCTGCTGGCGCTCACGCGTTGGAGCGGCGTGTTCCCTGTGTTCTACAGTTTCGTGGCGAGCATGGGGTTGGTGTCACGCATTGTGATCGCGGCAATGCTGCCCGACCTGACCCTGCACGACGGCGTGTTGGAGTTCATCCAGCGCAATGTGACCTGGAACATCGCCCTGTTCAGCGGCGCGCCCAGCGCCGACAACTTGATCTTCGTGACCCAGCTATCATTCCTGGCCTGGTGGATCGGCTATTTCGCCATCTGGAGTCTGATCCGCCATCAGCGCGTGCTCCATGCAGTCATTCCCGCGGGCATCGGATTACTGGTGAACACCTACTACTCCCCCGCCAATCTGACGGGGTATCTGGTGCTCTATCTGTTGGCGGTGCTGATGCTGGCGATCCGTGTCGAACTGGCGCGCAACGAAGCAGCGTGGCAAGCCCTGCGTATCCGCTACGCGCCCGATATGTACCTCGACTTCTTGCGGTCAGGTTTCATCTTTGCGGTCGCGGTGATCGCATTGGCCTGGTTTATGCCAGGCGTCGCCAACGAAACCGTGATGGAGCGCCTCGGCCGGCCATTCGAGCAGCCCTGGAAGCGGGTCGAGTCCACCTGGCAGCGCATGTACCGGTCGCTGAACTACCGTGCGCCGGCCGTGCAGGTCACCAGCTATGGCCGCACCATGAGCTTCGGAGGGCCAGTCAACCTGACCGATCGACCAATCTTTCTGGGCACGACGGCCGAACGCACCTACTGGCGTGCTGCGATCTTCGATCTGTATACTGGCGCCGGCTGGGAGAATACCGATGCAAATGTGCTGATCGTGGAACGCAACCTGCCGCTGCCGGAACCGCCCTATTCGACGACACGCACGATTACGACGACGATCCAGTCGCTGGAAGCAAAGCAGGATGTGATCTTCGGCCCGCCACAGATCTCCAGGGTCTCGCTGCTCTTGAACGCCGATCACACCAGGCTGACCGACGATAGACGGCTGATCACGGTCTCCATGCTGCGCAGCCGTGTAGCCTTCAACCGCGATAGCACCTACCAGGTGGTCTCTCACGTCAGCGACGCGCCGATCGAGGCGCTGCGAGTTGATCACACCGACTATCCCCTCTGGATCGAAGAGCGCTTCTTGCAGTTGCCAGACAACTTCCCGGGCCGCGTGCGCAGCCTGGCGCGGAGGATCACAGCGCCCTTCGACAACCCCTTCGACAAAGCCACGGCCATAGAAGCCGAGCTGCGCAAATACAAGTACAACCAGAACATCGCTGCGCCGCCTGCCGGGGCCGATGGCGTGGAATACTTCCTGTTCGGTATCCGCGAGGGCTATTGCGACTACTACGCCAGCGCCATGGCCGTGATGCTGCGTTCGGTCGGCATCCCCACGCGCATCGTGACCGGCTACACGCCCGGCCAGACGATCGAGACCCCGACATCCGATCCCAAGGCGCCCTATACATTCCGGGTGTTGGAGCAGAACGCACACGCCTGGGTAGAGGTCTTTTTCCCGACCTTCGGCTGGACCGCATTCGAGCCGACGGCGTCCGAGTCGCTGCTCACGCGTCCCACGGCCAAAGGTCCAGAAACTGCGGGGTCGGCGTCTGGCCCGCTCGGCAGTGACAGGCCGGACGAGATGGACGATCTGCTGATGGACCGCGGACGCTCAAGCGGCATCGGAGGGTTGCCGGTGGATCCGCCCGTCGTGCGCTGGCTGCGCCGCCATTGGATCACGCTGACCGTCGTCACGGGTTTTCTGGCCCTGGCGGCCGGCGCAGTGGTGTGGAGCCGAAGACAGCGCCACGTGTTCTTCAGCGCAGCAGACCTGATCGGCCGGCTCTTCGGGCTGCTCGAGACCTGGGCGAACCGGCTTAACATTCCCTGGCCCGTCAGCCACACGCCGTTGGAGCACGCGGCCGCGTTCGGCGGCGCCTTGCCCGAAGCTGGGCAGCCTGTCGCTCGCATCACCGACGTTTTCGTCGCGCAGCGATATGGCCGCCAGGAACCGTCGCCCGACACCTTGAGCAGATCCGCTGACGACTGGCGCTCGCTGGAGGTGGTGTTCTGGAAAGGTTGGGCCAAACGGATTGCGAATCTGGCGACCAGCCGCTTCAGATCGGGCTGAGCGCGTTCGCCAGGGGCTGCGTCCTAACGAGGCCGTGCGAGCGGTCTGCTCGCACGGCCTCGTATTGCTTGCCTGTCGCCTAATTGCCCTTGAGCGCCTGCAGCTCTCGCCGGGCATAGTCTGCCGCGGCCGGGTCCTGCGCCGGGCCGAGCGCCAGAAACTGCTCGAACGCGGCGATCGCCTCAGCCTTCTGCCCCTTCAGCTTGTACAGCGTGCCCAGCCCGAAGTATACCTCAGGCAGGTCGGGTTTGCGATCACGCGCCTTCACCAGCAGCTCCTCGGCCGCCGTCAGGTTGTTCTCCTGCAGGCGCACGACCGCCATCAGATAGAGCGTCTGCGGATCATCAGGTTCAATACTCAGCGCGGTCTGGAACTCGGCCGCGGCCCTGGCAAGCTGACCCATCTGATAGTAGACGACGCCCAGGTTGGAGTGCGCAGAGGCCAGGCCGGCGTCCAGGGCGAGCGCGGCCTTGTAGGCGACCTCCGCGTCGGCCAGACGGTTCATGCGCACATAGACGTTGCCCAGCCCGAACTGCGCCTTCGCCGACTTGGGGTCGAGCGCCAGCGCATCCCGGAATTCCCGTTCGGCCAGAACAAGGTTGCCTTGATCCAACGCTGCCTCGGCCGCCCGTAATCTGCTGGGCGCATCGCCGCTGGGGCGCGTCGCGGGCGGCTGAGGCGCAGGCGGCGATGGCCGCAGCGGAGCCGGCGCCGGGCGGGTCGGCTCAGCCGATCCACAACCCACAAGAGCCACCGTGATGATGGCCACACAGAACCACGGAAGATACCTGCTCGCGATCACGTTGGCGCTCCTCTCACCTGGAAGATCCACCTCAGCCTTGCTTGCACTCCAACACCACGACCTGTGTCTGCTCTGGCAGATCGGAACGAACCACGCGCAGGCTCTCTTGCGCCGCGTGCTCGGTCACACCCATGACCTTCAGGAATTTGCTCAAGGGGTCGAGTTTGAGGTTGACGAGGGGCGTGTGATAGTGCATCGGGATCACGATGTTCGGCTCCAGCAGGCTGATCACCTGGGCTGCTTTGTCCGCGTCGAGCGCGCCGCCTCCGCCCACCGGAACCAGCAAGACGTGGATGTTGGGCATGGACTCGACCTGCGCCTGCGTCAAAACGCGCGCCAGGTCGCCCAGGTGACAGACGGTCAGGTCGCCGAACTCGTAGACGAAGACCGTGTTCTCCTCGCGCGCCGCGCCGGACGCGCCCGCGCCACGCCAGGTCTGGATGCCGGTGATGAACACGCCTTTGATCTCATACTCGCCCGGTCGGGTCAACACCTTCGCGTCCCCTCTGATCGCGCTCGCGCTGGCGTGGCCAGGCGCATCATGGCTCACGGTGATGATGTCAGCCCGGACGCGCGGGAGAGTATAGCCTATGCTCTTGTCATACGGATCGGTTATGATAGTCACGCCTGCTTCGCGCAGCCGAAAACAGGATTGGCCAAACCAGTCAATGTCCACGGCGACCGCCTCCAACGCATGATGTACAGGGATTATAACGCAAGGTGGGGGTTAAGCAAAGACAGGGCCATTGAGGCCCTGTCTCGAAGTTCTGTCCGGACGCGGCAGCCGCGTCCTTCCGGCGACCAGTGGGGTAGGCGCTACAAGACCGTTTCGGTCAACGGGTGGAAATCGGCGCCGATTCGGATCACGGCTCGACGCAGGCGACGATCGTCGGTCAAACGATACACAGGCCCGGTCACCAGGATGCTCTCCACGAGCAAACCTTTGCCCGCCAATTGTAGGAGGGTCTTCGCGACATAGCCCGGCGGCTGCGCCAAAGTCGCCGCCAGGGCTCCCGGCGAGCACCAGCCATCATAACCGGCAAAGAACACGAGCGCATCCCATTCGATGCGTTCGTGCGCATAGCACTGCGAAAAGGCGATCAGGTCGAATTCAACCTGGTCTTGCGGTACGCCGATCAAGGCGTCTGGAACGTAGCTGGACTCGCCCATGCCCAAACTGAGAATCATCCCCTTCCCTCCGCGCAGGAGCACGCTGCTTGTCTGGCACGATCGCTCTCCGTGCTGATAGCACAGTATCATATCCTGGAAGCCCGGTCAATGGTACCGTGCGCCCATTTACCGGCTGCCTTCAGCAGCGAAGGGGCAGATCACAATCGCTCCAGCCGGATCCGTGATCCGGCGGGTCATGGACCCGCCTGGAGCATGAATCTGTGATCCACTGAGACCAGTCAGTTGCTCTACGGTGGGATCAGGACAATAGCTCATTCCGCGGCTGGCGCCAGCGTGCCCCGGCTGCGCCAACCGGCCAGGGGGGTTCACCCACATCCCGGCGCGTAGCACAGCACCAGATCCTTCGCCGCCCTCACCTCGTCCAGACGCTTGACCGGCGCGGTGTGCGGCGCGGTCTTCAGCAGTTCAGGCTGCGTGCGCGCCTCTTCGGCGATCTGGATGAGTGCGTCCGCGAACGCATCGAGCGTCTCTTTGCTCTCGGTCTCGGTCGGTTCGATCATGAGCGCCTCGGGGATGATGAGCGGGAAGTAGACCGTGGGCGGATGGAACCCGAAATCCATCAGCCGCTTGGCGATATCCATCGTGCGAATGCCGGGCGCAGCCTTCAGGATGCCTTGGGCGACGAACTCGTGCATGCAGACGCGGTCGCCATGCGGGATGGGGTAGACGCCCTTGAGCCGCGCCTGCAGGTAGTTGGCGTTGAGCACCGCATTTTCGCTCACCTGCCGCAGGCCCTCCGCGCCGTGCATGAGGATGTAGGTATACGCGCGCACCAGGATGCCGAAGTTGCCATAGAATGCCTTCACCCGGCCGATGGACTTCGGCGGCATATACCATCGTAGAGATGAGACCTTTGAGGTTTCGGCAACCTCAAAGGTCTGCGACTCATAGCGCGCCACGATCGGCCCTGGCAGATAGTCGGCCAGGAAATCGCGCACGCCGACCGCGCCTGAACCAGGCCCGCCGCCGCCATGCGGCGTCGAGAAGGTCTTGTGCAGGTTGTAGTGCATCACATCGAAGCCCAACTCGCCCGGCCTGGCGATGCCCAGGATGGCGTTAAAATTCGCGCCATCGCCGTAGACCAATCCGCCCGCCTCGTGCACCAGGCGCAGAACATCCTGCACGTTCTCCTCGAACAGGCCGAGGGTGTTCGGGTTGGTCAGCATGAGACCGACCAGCCTGGGGCCATGCTGGGCGATCAGGGTCTTGAGCGCCGCCAGGTCAACATTGCCGCGGCGGTCCGAAGGGACTTCGACGACGCGCAGGCCCGACATGCTGGTGGTGGCAGGGTTGGTGCCGTGCGCCGAATCGGGCGTCAGGATCACGTCGCGCTGGCTCTCGCCCTGGTCACACAGATACTTGCGCATGATCAAGACGCCGGTCAGCTCGCCATGGGCGCCGGCCGCGGGCTGCAACGTGACGGCCGCAAAGCCGCCGATTTCCGCCAGCAACTCCTGCAGCTCGTAGATCAGCGCCAGCGCGCCCTGCGCCGAGGCCTCGGGCTGAAGCGGGTGCAACATGGCAAACCCCGCAATGCGCGCCGCGGCCTCGTTCACCTTCGGGTTGTACTTCATCGTGCACGAGCCGAGAGGATAGAAACCGGTGTCAATGCCGTGGTTCATCTGCGACAGGCGCACGTAGTGCCGCACCAGATCAATCTCCGAGACCTCTGGCAGCGGCAGCTCCTCGCGCTCACAGCCCGCGGGCAGCGGCGTCTGGGGCACGTCACACGCGGGCAGGCTCACCGCCCGCCGGCCCGCCTGGCAAATCTCATAGATCAATGGCTCAGTCATCGGCCGCCTCCTCAGTCGGGCGATCGAGGTTAGGTAACTCTTCCAACGCCTCAGCCAACGCCTCGATCTCGGCCCGGCTGTTCATCTCGGTGACGCACAGCAACATGTGATCCCGCAACGAAGGGTAGTCGCTCCCCAGGTCGTACCCGCCGATGATGCCGTACTCATCCAGCAGGAACTGGTTGATGCGCGCGACCGGCTGCGGGCAGCGCACGACGAACTCCTTGAAGAACGGCCCCTGGCTGACCACCTGGTAGCCGGGGAGCTTGCCGATCAGGTCTGCTGCAAAGTGCGCCTTGTGATAGCTCAGCTCCGCCGCAGTGCGCAGGCCGTGCTTGCCCATCGCGGCCATGTAGATGGCGGCTGCCAGAGCCATCAACGCCTGGTTGGTGCAGATGTTGCTGGAGGCCTTCTCGCGGCGGATGTGCTGCTCGCGCGTGCTGAGCGTCAACACGAAGCCCCGCTTGCCCTCGGCGTCCACGGTTTGGCCTACGATGCGACCGGCTGATTTGCGCACGTCGCCCATCTTCATGGCAAAAAAGCCCAGGTAGGGTCCGCCGAAGTTGAGCGGATTCCCCATCGGCTGGCCTTCGCCCAGCGCGATATCCGCGCCGTAGCGGCCCGGCGGGGTAAAGAGCCCCAGGCTGATCGGATCCACCGCGACGACGAACAACGCGCCGTCCGCGTGCACCTTGTCGGCCAACGCCTGCATCTCGGCCGGCGTGTAGAGCCGGCCCAGGAAGTCGGGGTTCTGGACGATCACGCAGGCGGTCTCTTTGTCCACGGCCGCGGCCAGGGCATCGAGGCTGGCCGACGCCGGGACGTCGTCGCCCACCACCTGGATGCCCATGCCCTGGGTATACGTGCGCACCACCTGGCGGTAGTGCGGATGCAACGTGGGGCTGAGCACGACCCTGCTGCGCTTGCCGCGGCTGATCTGGAGCGCCATGATGACCGCCTCGGCGGTCGCGGTCGCAGCATCGTAGTGGCTGACGTTGGCGGCCTCCATGCCGGTCAGCGCGCAGATCATGGACTGATACTCGAAGTGGGCTTGCAGTGTGCCCTGGCTGATCTCCGGCTGGTAGGGCGTATAGGCTGTGAAGAACTCCGAGCGATGGAGGAGAAAATCCACCACACTCGGCACAAAGTGGTTATACGCGCCTGCGCCCAGGAAGCAGCTCAACTGGCCCAGGTGATCGTTCTCCTCGCTCAAAGCCTGGAGCTCGCGGAGCGCCTCCATCTCCGAAAGGGCTGGCGGCAGATCGAGCGCCGGAAAGCGGCGCTCTTCCGGGACATCCCGAAACAACTCCGCCACCGACCGGGCGCCGATCGTCGCCAGCATTGCGGCCCGATCAGCGTCGGTATTGGGAATGTAGTTCATTCATGCCCGCCCTTCTCTTCTTCTTCCTGAACGTACGCCTCGTATGCCGCGGCGTCCATCAGGTCATCAGCCTCACCCAGGTCGGTCGGCTTGATCTTGACCATCCACGCCTTGCCGTAGGGATCTGAATTCACCCATTCAGGGTTGTTCTCAAGGCCGGCATTGATCTCCACCACTTCGCCGCTGATCGGCGCGTAGGCATCCTCGGCCGCCTTGACCGATTCCACCGTGCCCAGGCTCTCGCCCTTCGTCAGCATATCGCCGACCTCTGGCAACTCGACGTAGACGACATCGGACAGCAGGTGCTGAGCGTAATCGCTGACGCCGATCACTGCGCTGGCACCCTCCACGCGCACCCATTCGTGCGATCTGGCGTAACGGGCCTTGGGATCGAACTTGTAGCTCATGTGATTCCTCCGTTGGTAGATTGGTGGTTGGTAGGTTGGTAGGTTGGTAGGTTGGTGAGAGCTGGGTTTCGGGAATGAAAAAGACGGGATCGTCAGGCCTTGCGCCCGCGTCCCGTCTCTGTCATGCGACCTGAGAGATTGCCATGCCTATCCGAACCTGCAGCACAGCTTCGGGAAAGGTGCGGCTTGCCCCGTCGGTGGCCTGTAATACGAACAGGCGCTCTCCAGAGTACTGTCCCAGCGCGATCCATTGGCCTGAGAGATTGTCTGTTGCCCCTTCGGCGATTCCGGCAGATAAGGTTCACTATCGGAATGCTCTCTCGCGCTGTTCTTCCAGTGATATGGAATTCGATCGGCAGGCGTAGTGTAGCATAGCCTTGCGCAGGTGTCAATGCTGCGAATTGACTCACAGCAATTCCCGTGTAAGTCGTTGACCACTTGACAACCCGCGGCGGGTGATGATATAAGGGACTTGCGTGCGTCATTCCCTTGTCAGACGAACTGGTTACAGAGGTGGTGCACCGGTGTCCTGCGGTTGGCTCTGCCCGTTGCGTCTTGCGTTCGTTCTCTTGCTGGCGGTGCAGGTCGCGCTGCCCTATCGCCTGGTGTTATCTCCTGCTGTGGCGCAGGCCGGCAATCCCGCCACCACCTCCCCATAGGCATCAAGCTAAGCCTTTCGGCAGCTCACCGCCGGTCTGTGACCGGCGGTCGGGGCGCGGCAACTGCTCGCGGCAGGCAGTGTACTTCCCGGTCGAGCAGCGCCGACGCCCCATTGCTGGCGACGGTCCCGCCAGAAGCGGCCAAACAAGCGGTCAAGGCGGGGTCGCAGACCCCTTACAAGCGCGCGATGAGACCAGAACGACCTTAGCTTGATGCCTATGGGG
>Ga0194126_10003124_pt1 | contig 26471 bp, 22 predicted proteins | sample TA2KigC150mmetaG_FD_148641 | JGI IMG/M metagenome (GOLD analysis project Ga0194126, IMG submission 148641) | Freshwater microbial communities from Lake Tanganyika, Tanzania - TA2015035 Kigoma Deep Cast 150m | ecosystem: Environmental > Aquatic > Freshwater > Lake | place: Tanzania: Lake... | reverse complement strand
GGCATCTTTGTTCATAGACGCCTCCTTAGCCGCCTTAATGATATGCGCCTGCCTTGAGGATTGTCAAGCACTTCCCCGGCGGGGCGCTTTGAAGACCTTTGAATTTCGCGCCTATCATATTTATTTTCAATACGATGAATGAATTCAGGCTCGTCTAGCGGGAAACCTCGCTCAGAACGACCCTGAGCGGACTGAGGGCCTCCCCGACGGCGACGATCTCGATGGAATTCGGTCCTACCCGGGGCGACGCCGGGAAGGCCAGGGCGCCCTCTTCCAGGAACCCCTCCCGGACGACACGGCCGTTGAAGACCACGGCGACCAAGGGGCGGGCCCCGGCTCCCGGGGACTCGAATTCGATCCGGAAGGTCCGCGGCCGGCCGTCGAGGACGAGCTCGACCGTTCTCGCGCCCCCCTTGTCGATGGGTTTCGGATCGAGTTCCACAATGGCGGGCGACAGAAGGGTCCCGATCGTCCGGCGGGTCTCGGCCGCCTTCGGACCGTCGCTCAGGCGCTCGTAGCATCTTTCGATCCCGAGAAGGGCCTCCAGGTCGTTCGGGGCGATCTCCAGGGCCTTGCGGAAATAGTCTTCCGCCTCATAGACGGAATCGAGCTTGAGGCAGGACTCCCCGAGCAGGCCCAGGATGCGGGCGTAGGCCGGCCGGCCGGATTCGGGGATGACCAGGTAGCTCGAGGACAAGAGGTCGCCGGCCCTGACGATGTCCCGGTACCTGTTCTGCCTGAAGTCCAGGGTCATCCGGAAGGCCAAAGCCCGCAGATCCGCGATCCCGGCCGATCCGGCCTCTCCCAGAAGGCCTCGCTCCCGGAGGAATCTCTCGAAATCGCTGAGGACCGGCACCTGGTCCTCCAGATCCAGGAAGCGGGCGATCGTCCGGTCCGGGTCGTCCAGGCTTCGGGTCCTCTCGATCTGGTCCTGGGCGAGGAGCCGGAGGACCGCCTTATGGACCGACAGGAATTCCTTCGGATCGATGAGCTCGAGACCGGCGAGGGACTGGTAGAAGCGGATGGAGTCCAGCGACCGGAGACAGGCGCGCAGGTGGTTCGAGGCCTCCGTCCCCTGGTAATAGTCGAGGGCCCTCTCGCCGCGAAGCAGATCGTTCTTCGCCCGCAGGAACTCGAGGTGTTCGGCTCGGGCCAGGGAGGTCTGGCGGACTTCCACGAGGAGCGATCTCTCGCCGAGGAAACGGGCGTAGGCCCTGAGATGGGCCGCGTCCCGGGGAATGACGCGGTCGATGACGGCGGGGTCCCCGCCGCCGAGCCTCCAGGTCTCGAGCAGGCCCGCGAGCCGGTCCTCGCTCTTTCCGGCCATGGCCCGGCCCAAGATGTCCAGAGCGAAATCCCGCTCCTCGGCGGATAGGGATGCCCAGCGGGACAGCAGGACCCGGCCGACCTCGAAGAAGATCTGGCTGTTGTGCCCGGTCAACGAGGCCGCCTTCTTGTATTCTTCGAAGTAAGGGCTCGGGAAAGGAAGCGAAAGGTAGCTCATGTAGAGCAGCGCCTGGGCATAATGGAAATGGACGGCCGCCGAACCGGGATTGAGACGGAGGGCCGTCTGGAAGGACCGGGAGGACCGGACCAGGGCGGCGTCGCGCACGCCGGGATCGGCCAGGGTCTCGGCGGCCTGCTCGAACAGGGTCCGGCCGAGCTCGAAATGGACGAGGTCGTTCCAAGGATAGACGCGATTGGCGAGCTCCAGGGCCTGAACGATCATATTCGGTCCCGAGGCCCGGCCCTGGGCGACCGCGAGGAGATGGGCGTTCCAGGCCACCGAGACCTGGAGGACGCCCAGGAGGGCGAGGGAGGCGAGAGGGGCGATCTTTTTCATGTTCCTGGCTCAGGTTTTCCGATGATAGGCCATGACCAGGGTCAGCGAAAGGACGACCGTGAACAGCAGCATGTTGGCCGGGATGTGGAGGTTGAAATCCGTCAAGGCGTGGACCCCCGCGCCGAGGAGCGACACCAGGCCGCCGAGGGCCAACCCCCTGGCCTCCGGGTCCCTCCGGCCGCGCCAGGCGAGATAGGACCGGACGACGATGAACAGGACCCCTCCCAGGAGGAATAGGGACCCGACGAGCCCCAATTCGGAGACGTACTCGAGCCAGTCATTGTGGGCATGGACCAGGAGCATCTCGGCCCCGGCCCTCTTCTCGTAGGCCGGGTAAACGGAAACGAACGTGCCCAGCCCCGTTCCGAAGAGCGGGAAATCCTTGATCATGCCGGCCGTATTGGACCAGTACAGGGGCCGGTCCTCATGGAGCAGGTCGTCGAGAGCGAATCGCTGGATGGTCGAGCCGATGCCGATATAGAGGGCCAGGATGGTCAGGACGACGAACGTCGCCCGGACGAAGTTCATGACCCAGCGCCGCCGGGGGCCGGACCGGCTGAAGACGAGGGCCGAGAAGCCGAGAAAGAGGAAAAAGACGAAAACCAGGACGAACAACCCCGAGCGCGAGCGCGAAAAGACGATCCCCAGGGACATGATCACGATGGAAACCATGATGAGGACGTTGCCGAGAACGCCCTTGGAGGCCCAGAGGAGGAGCCTCTCCCGGAGCCCCTTGGCCCCGAACGTCAGGAGGTTCATCCTGGCCGCGGCCAGTCCGATGGCCAGCGGGACGATCATCTCCAGATATCCGGACAGGTGGTTCCGGTTGACGAACGTCCCGGTCACCGAATCGGGGCTGAAAAGCTTCTGGTAAAAAAGAAGCCGGGGGGATTCCGTGGTCAGCTCGTAGAGGCCGTAGAGGGCCTGGAAAACGCCCGAGCCGACGAGGACCAGGATGATCGCCCGGATCCGCCGGCCCCGGTTGACCGTCCTGACGATCAGGAAGCCCAGCAGGAAATAGGCGGCCAGCTCCAGGCCTTCCCGGAATGTCTGGGAGGGAACGAGGGACAGGCTCATGAGCTTCATGTCCGCGAAATCGGGGACATAGAGCTTCCGGAATTCGTAGGCCGCCGGAGAGAGAACGCGGACGAGGCCGACCGGCAGGGGCAGGACCTGGAACGCGAGAAAGCCGAAGAAGCCCCAGACGAACGGGCGCAGGCCCCTCAAGACCGGCGGGAGATGGACGTTCAGGGCGGGCTTGGGCTCGATGAGGACGTAGGACGCGGCCATCAGGACGGCGCCGAGCTCGAGGACCAGGAGCGACCATTCGCCGACGGACGCGGCCGGGAGCGGGCTCCAGAGAAGGAGGGCGAGCAGGCCGTACTCGACGACCTTCCGCGGGCCGGAGCTGTCGCCGGGCGCGGACGGGCCCGGCCGCCCGGGCCGGACGGGGTCGGTGAGGTCGGTCATGTTCTCCTCTGGTCCCTATCTCTTGTCGGCGCGGCCGGTCCCGGTCAGCGATCCGGGCGCCTCCGCGGGACGGTCCGGCTTGCCGGCGCCCGAGCCGACGCTTTCGTTGGCGCTGTACTCATATTGATAATAATGATAATAGGGCGACGCTCCGCCCTGCCGGGTGAGACGGACCTCGTTGAAGACGACGCCGATGATGTCGGCCTTGGACTTGCGGACCTCTTCGACGGCCCGGGCGAGAGGCCGCCGCGCCGTCTTCCCGGCCCGGACCACGAAGACCGTCGAGTCGACCATGGCGCTGACGATGACCGGGTCGATGACCGCCAGGACGGGAGGCGTGTCCAGGAGGACGAAGGTGAACCTGTCCTTGACCAGGGCCAGGAGCTCTCTCATCCTCCTGGAATTCAGCAGCTCGGCCGGGTTGGGCGGATGGGGGCCGCTCGGGACGGCCCACACGTTCTCGATGCCGGTCAACTGGACGACCTCGTCGAAGGAGTTGTTCCCCGTCAGGAAGGAGCTGAGGCCGATGTTGTTCCTCAGCTTGTAGACCTTGTGGAGGCGCGGCTTGCGGAGGTCGGCGTCGATGAGCAGGACCTTGCCCTCGAGCTGGGAGAAGGACACGGCCATGTTCGAGACCGTGGCCGTCTTCCCTTCCTGAGGCAGGGTGCTGGTGAAGCAAATGGTCCTCGGAGCGCTGTCGGCGTGGGAGAACAGGATGGAGGTCCGGACCGTCCGGTAATCCTCGGCGATCGAGAACTTGGGATAGAGGTGGTTGATGAGCTCGATCTCCCGCATCTCGGGCATGGTCTCCTCGGGCCGCTCGGTCTCCGCTCCGTAGGCCCGGTAGCTCCCGTACGGGTCCGGCCTCTTCTTGAGGCCGTCGGCCGCAAGGAAGGGAATGATGCCGAGGGAGGGCAGCCCGGTCAGCTTCTCGATATCCTCGGGCCCCTTGACGGTGTTGTCGAGGTATTCCACGAGGAAGACCAGCCCCAGGCCGGCGAACACGCCCAGGAGGAGGGCCATCATGAGGTTCCTGCGGACGTTGGGGGTGAAGGGACGGTTGGGGACCAGGGCCCGGTCGACGACCTTGATGTTGCTCGTCCGCAGGCCGCCCATCTGGCTCGAGACCTGGATCTCGTTCTGCTTGGTGACCAGGGTGCTCAGGAGCGTCCGCAGGTTCTCGACCTCGGTCCGCAGGGTCCGGTAGAAAATGGCGTTGTTGTTCATGCGGGCGACATCGGCCCGCTGTGTCTCGAGGAGCCCGGACAAGCGGTTCTCCTTTTGCAGGGCGGTCCGGTACTCGGCCTCCGCCGAATCGACGGCCTTGTTGATCTCGTCCTCGAGAGCGTTCTTCGTGGCGTCGAGGCGGGCTTTGAGCTTGGTCATCTCCGGGTAATCCGGCTTGTAGAACTGGCTCTTCTCCTCGAACTCGGACTTGACCTGGGAGTAGGTGTTCTTGAGGGCCTGAATGGAGGGACTGCTGACGGATTGGGGCAGGGCGTCGACCTTGAGGTTCCTGAGCTCCAGATAGACCGATTCCTTGGAGTAGCGGTCGATCTGGGCCTCGGTGAAGGCCGCGTTGACATCGGCGAACTTGTTGACGACCGAGCTTTCGTTGTCGCTGAGGTAGAGCAGGTTCTTGTCCTGTCCGTACTTCTGGAGGTCCTGCTCTTTGCGCTTGAGGTCATCCCTGAGCTGAGCGATCTGCTCGGTCAGGAACTCCGAGGTCTGCTTGGTGGCCTCGTAGCGCGTCTCGACGGAAAAGTCGACGAATTCCTCGACCAGGGTGTTGACGACGTCGGCGGCCAGGAGCTGATAGGGCGACGTGTAGCTGACGTAGACGAGGCGGGTTTCCTCGACAGGCTGGATGCTCAAGCCTCCCAGGACCACGAACGCGTAAGCGGCCTGGGCCAGCGGCGGGCCGCCCGTTCCATCCTCTCCGGTCGAGGACTTTTTCCGGCGAGCCTCGGAGCGGGCGCCCTGCCCGGAGCGCATTTCGGGGCGGCCGGCCAGGTTCATCTTGCGGGCCACCCGCTCGGCGAGCGACCGGCTGGTGATCAGGCGCAGCTGGGTGTTGAAGTACGTGCCGAGATAGTCGGTCCGGTAATACCCGCCGTAGTTCAGGATGTCCTGGATGTTGAGCATGCTCGAGCCGGGCTCGTCGATGAGCAGGGTCGCCGTGGCCCTGTAGAGCGGCGCCTTGGTGAACGACAGGACGGCCGCGAGGGCGACCAGGACGGCCGCCGTCGTCACCAGCACCCATTTGCGCTTGAGCACGATCCTCCCGTATTCGAGGAGGTCGATCTCCTTCCTGTCCGTCTTCCCTGTCGTTCCGTTCATGGCACAAACTCCCCCGTCCCCCGGCCTAGAAGAGGCTCTCCGGGACGTAGACCGTATCGTTCTCCTGGAGCGGGATGTCCTTGACCTTGCCCTTGAGGATGTTCTTGACGTTGACGACGATCTCCAAGTCCTTGCCGGAGGGGTCCTTCCTCCGGACCTTGACCTTGCTCTTCACGGCCCGTTCCGAGAACCCCCCGGCCTGAGCGATGGCCTGGGTCAGGGTCGGCAGGCTGGACACGCGGACCTGGAGGGCCCCCGGGTTCCGGACCTGCCCGAAGACGTAGATGGAGACCGTCTTGTCGACGGGGACGGTGACGACGTCGTCGGGCTCCAGCGCGATGTTGAGCCTGGCCTCGCCCTTCAAGAACAGATCGTCGATCGGGATGCGGATGGCCGTGCTGTCCCCGCCCGCGAGCTGGCGGATGACGATGATCTCCTTGCCGGCGTCCCTTGTCAGGCCCCCGGCCTGGGAGATGATCGACAGGACGGTCTGACGGCCCAGCAGCTCGAAGGGGCCGGGTTTTTCAACGGCCCCGAGCACCGAGACCCTCTTGCTCAGGTATTCCTGGATGAAGACCGTCACCTGGGGATTGCGGACGTACTTTTCGCCGACCAGCCGGGTCAGCTCCCGCTCGAGCCCGGACCGGGTCAGACCGTCGACGTTCACTTCGCCCAGGAGGGGCAGAGTGATCCGGCCCTCCTCGGAGACGCGGACGACGAGCTTGTTGATCTCCGCGACGCCGAGCACGGTGATCTCGAGGAGGTCCTTGGCCCCGATGCGGTATTCGCTGACGGCCTGGTCGCCGGCCGCCGCGGCTGCCGCCAGGGCCAGGACGACCCCGATGGATGCGATGATGACGAGCGTCTTTCTCATTTCCGTCTCCTTAGAAATCATAGGTCAGCGAGGCCCCCAGGAAACCCCGGTCGATGTCGAAGCCCGGCGCGTTGGACGTGCGGTTGTAGAGATTGTAGCTGAGACCGAGCCCGGTGTTCTCGGCCACCCGCACGACGAGCCCCAGGGAGCGGGTCCATTGAACGTCACGGCGGTCATGGACGGTGACGGGCGCCCCGTCCTGCCAGATGACCTGGGCTTCCGGGTAATTGAGCACGCCGTGCCGAACCTCCGCGTCCAGCCTCAGGAACGGCGTGAGATAGAACGACAGGCCGCCCCGGAAACGGTCCTCGACATAGTAGTAAGCGGTCTCGTAGGAGGAGTAATAATTGTCCCGGGCGTAATCCAGGTTGACCCCCAGCCTCCAGAACCGGAGACTGACGTCCGTGGCCGAGACGAGCCCCGAGAACGCCTCGCGTTCCGGGGACTCGGGCGTGAACCCCTTCCAGCCCAGCGAAACCTGACCCCTGGCCCGGCCGAGGAGGGGCAAGCGGATCCCGCCCATGGCCTGAAAGGACCGGGCGTTCCGCCACGAGGACCCCGGGTAACGGAATTCGTCCCGCGTCGGTCCGGCCGAGACGAACAGGAAGCTCCGCGAGAGAACGCGGTAGTAGAATTCGAAGAGGATCGAAGACTCGCGCCGGTCGAGGGTCCGGCCGTAGGTATCGTCCGGGGCCTCCGAGGCGAGGTCCCTGTACCGGAATTCGTCCGAGGTCCCGCGGACCCCCAGCGATGTCCCGCGGGCGGTCTCGAAGAACAGGCTCCCCTCCCAGCCTTCGACGGTGTCCTCGAGGAGCTGAGTGATCTCGCTTGTGGGCCGTCGGGTATGTCTTCGAACATGGTAGCCGGCGGAGAGAGAGAACCGCCGGAGGGCCAGGAAACGGAGGCCGGACGAGAAGCTGTTGGTGAAAGCCCGCAGGCCCTGTTCCCTGAGATAGAACAGATATTCTGGAGTGTCGGTGACCGTCAGGATGAGGGAGTCGCCGACCAGCCAATAGCCGTTGAACTCCCCCGCGAGCATCCCCGTGAAGTCGGCCACGACGGCCTCTTCTTCGGAACCGAAATAGACGTTCGAATCGCGCCCGACGTCATGGACCCGGAGGGCCGGGGCGATCTTGAGCGGTCCGAGGCGGAACCCGGCCGCCGACCGGATGCCTTCCCGTTCGTCCGCGAAAGTCCTGTAAGTTTGTCCGGCCAGCCGGGCGGACGTCAACAACAGGAGCAGCAGCGAACAGCTCGTGATCCGTGTTCGTTTCATGGCCGGGTCTGCCTTGTCAACCTATCCAAGATGGGGGCTCGTCGCGGCCGCTCAGGAAAGGGCCCCGGGGCCGGGAGAGAAACGGTCCCTCGCATCGCGGAACAGCCGCATGAAGGATAGTCGCTGGAGGAGGGCGAAAATGAGGCCGCTGTGCCATTCGAAGTCGGCCCGCTCCCGGATGATCGGGACGATGCCGTCGGTCCGGGCGAGATGGAAGAGCCCTTCGATCTGCCCGTCGCTCAGGCGGGCGCACAGCTTCCGCGTGTAGTAGCCGACGACGATCTCCTTCTCGAGGGCCTTTCTCCAACGGCGCTCGTATTCGGCCAGGCTTGCGGCCCCGAAAGCCGAGGTCCGGAAGGCGTTCACGACGGCATCGGCGGCCAGGTCCGCGCAGACGAGGCCGTAGCTGATCCCGCCCCCGGTCGTCGTCTTGGTCTGACCGGCCGCTTCCCCGACGGACAGGACGCGGGTCCCGAACGTCGGAGAGAGCAGGCCCTGGGCGACGGGCTTGGTCCGGATCGGCATCTCTCCGGCGGCCGGGAGGAGGGTCGCGAAGCTCGTCTCGATCATCCTTCGAAGACGGGCCTTGGGCTCCTTCTTGGTCAGAAGCCCGACGCGGACCTTCCCTGCCCCGGCCGGGACCGCCCAACCGAAGCCGCCCGGAGCGACATCCCGCCCGAAGAAGATGGTGGTCGCATCCGGGCCGTCGAGGGCGGCCTCGACCTGGGCCCCGTTCAGGAAATCCCGGGGCCGGCCGAGGCCGCATTTCTTCTGCAGGCCGGGGTCGACCCCCGAGGCGACGACGGCCATCTCGGCCGCGCGGCGGACGGGCTCCCCGCTTCCGTCGCGGGCCTCGACGACGAGGCCGTCGGACCGGACGTCGATGTCCTCGACCGTCACCCCGAGCTCGATTGCGGCCCCGGCCGCCCGGGCGGCGTCGGCCAGCCCGCCGTCGAACATCTCCCTGTCGACGACGCTGGCGAACGGGCGCGGATGCTCGTAGGTCAGGTCCGTCGAGAACGGCGAGACGAGCCGGACCGTGCGGATCTCGCCGACGACCGAGCCGCGGTCAAGGCCAAGGTCGTCGAACAGCTCCCGGCCGACGATCCCCGTGCAGATGACGTTGGCCCCGATACGGGCTTTCCTCTCCAGGACGCGCACGTCCAGGCCGCCCGCGGCCAGCCGGCCGGCCACGCGCAGGCCGCTCGGGCCGCCTCCGATGACGACGACGTCGGATCGCTTCATTGTCTTTCAGCCATTTTCTACCAACGATCCCCCGGAGTCAATTTGCTCTTCAAACCTTCGGTCCCCTCGATTCCCATTTTCCGCGGAACGTGATCCAGAAGGACAGGGCGATGAGCTTGAGGTCGAGACAGAAGCCGCGCTTGCTGATATACAGAAGGTCATAACGGAACTTCTTCCTCCGAGGCGTGTCGCCCGGCAGATAGACCTGGGTCAGGCCAGTCAGCCCGGGCCGCACGTCGTGGCGGCGCTCGTACCCCGGGACGTCGGCGATCGATCCGCTCCCCGGGCCGCCGTTGACCTCGAGCTCGCTCGGCCTCAGGGCCCGGGGCCCGACGAAGCTCATGTCGCCCTTGAAGATGTTGAGAAGCTGGGGCAGCTCGTCCATGGCCGAGGCCCGCAGGAGGCGTCCGACCGGCGTCACTCTCGGGTCGTTCTCGACGGCCTGGACCGGGCCCCGGCCGGCCTCGGCGTCCTTGATCATCGACCGGAACTTCAGGGCCTTGAAGAGGCGGCCGCGGCGGCCGACCCGCTCCTGGGCGTAGAAGACCGGTCCGCGGTCCTGGAGCTTGACGGCCGCGGCGATGGCCAGCCATAGAGGCGCGGAAAGGGCCAGCCCGAGCGCCGAGAGGGCGATGTCGAACGGCCTCTTCAGGAACAGGCCCCGGCGGAAAGGGCGCCGGCCGGCCGGCGCGGCGGGGCCCGCCCCCCGTCCCCGTTCCCGCCGGGCGATCACCGCCAGGACGGTGACGATCCCGGCCGTGTCGATGGCCCAGTCCAAGGGGCTTCCCGTGCGGGTCGGGACGAACGACTGCAGGAACTCGTCGATGAACCCGTAGCCGATGGCCACCGCTCCGGCCAGGACCAGCGGCCGGCGGGACCCCTGCAGCCTCCGGATCGCGCGGAAGGCCCGGTAGAGCAAAAAAGCGAGCAACCCGTACTCCACGAAGTGAAGGCTCTTGCGGAACACGATGTAGGCCAGCTCGAGGGCCGGTCCGGAGGCCCGCGGGAAGACCCAGGCGAACACGGCCGCGAAGGCCTCGTAGATCTTGCTCGAGCCGAGGGCCCGGTTGCCCATCGGAAAGATGAAGGCCATCAACAGGAGGGGAGGCAGGAAGTACTTCACGGGCGTCTTCAAGGCGGGTCGCTCGCTGTTCATCGGCACATGGACCTCAGGGTCTCCTCGTAGGACCTCAGGATGCGGTCCTTGGCGAAAGCCCGGACGACGAAATCGCGGGCTTTGCCGGCGGCCGCCCGACGCGCGTCCGGGGACCGTTTGAGCTCGACGACGGCCCGGCCGATGCCTTCGACGTCGGCCGGCGGAACGGACATCCCGCCGCCCGTCGCCCGGAGGATCGCGGCGACCTCGGAGCCCGGCGTCGTCAGGCCCAGGATGGGCCGCCCGGCGGCCATGAAGTTGTAGAGCTTCGAGGGCACGGACAGCTGGGATTTCTCCTCGTCGAGCGGGACGAGGAGGACATCGCTCGAGGCCAGGAGCGCCGGGAGGTCCCGATAGGGCTGGAACGGGAGGAAGGCCACGTTGTCCAGCCCCAAGGCCGCGGCCCTGGCCGTCAGCGCCCCCTTCTTCAGACCCTCGCCGACGATGACGAACAGGACGTCCCGCTCGGACGCCAGGGCCTTGGCGGCCTCCAGGACACGCTCCAGGGCCCGGTTGCCGCTGATGCTGACGGTCCCGGAATACATGACGACGAACTTGTCGCGCAACCCGAGCTTGCGGGACACGGCGTTGTCCTTCGGCAGGGGCTTCAGGAAATCCGTGTCCACCCAGTTGGGGATGATGTCGACCTTGGGCGCCGGCACACCTTTGGCCAGCAGGTTCCGCTTGAAGCCCTCGCTGATGACGACGATGCGGTCGGCCAGCCCGTAAACCCATTTTTCCAGGCCCTTGGCGAAGCGGATCCCGGCCGGGTTCCTGAGAATGCCGGATTCGATGGCCAGGTCGGGATGGATGTCCTGGACGTTGACCAGGGTGCGCGTCCCGCGCAGGGCTTTGGCCCAGAAGGCCGGCACCCCGAGCTGGAGCGGCGGCGTCCTCAGGAAAAGGAGGTCGCCTTTGCGGACCGAAAGGAGGTTGAGGAGGGCCCCGGCCGTGAAGATGTTCCAGGCCAGGAGACGGCCGAGAGCGTGCGGCGCCGCGTTCGCCCAGAACCTCTTGACCGTGAAGCCGCCGCTGCGGTCCCGGGAATAGAGCCGGGCCGGGAATTCCGCCGATCTCGTCCGCGGCAGGGTCGTGACGACCTCGACCTCGTGCCCGGCCGCGGCCAGATGGACGGCCAGCTCGTTCATGAGAATGGGCGCGCTGCCGAAATCCGGCAGGTAGTACATCGTGTGGAGGAGGATCTTCATGGCAGGGGGTTCCTCCGGCTCCAGACCTGGATGTAGGCCATGGCCGGCATGAGCAGGAGCAGGTCGACGCCGTAGAACGCGGCCGTCGACTCGAAGAAGCTCCGGGCGGTCATGAAGCCGACCAAAGCCACGGATTCGGTCATCAGGAACCCGGGCGGGCCCTCGATGGACGCGAGCCTCTGCAGGACGCGGTTCCTGACCAGGAGCCACCACAATCCGAACATGGCCGCGCCGAAGAGCAGAGCCCCCAGGACACCGCTCTGGATGAGGGAGTGGAGGTAGGCCATGTGGACGTGCTCGCCCTCGACCATCAACCGGTCGGCGTGGAATCCGTGGCCGGTGAGAGGCGAACGCAGGGAGATGGCCAGGACCCTGCGCCAGGTGGTCTCGCGGCCGGTCAGGAAGAACGCCGTTTCGAAGCTTCCCTTGAACCGCCAGACGAACCAGGCGTTGTAAAGAAGATAGAAGATCCCCGGGATGCCCAGCACGAGCCAGGAGTATTTCCGGCTGACCAGGACGATCAGCAGCGAGCCGGCGACGAAGCCCAGGATGGCCGTTCGCGACTGGGACAGGGCCAGCGAGACGAGAGACACGGTCAGCAAGACGGCCCACGGGACCCTGAGATACAGCTCCCGGTGCCGGAGGCGCGAGAGGGCGATGAGGGCCAGGACTCCGGCGAAGCGGCCGACGCCGTTGGCGGTCTGGACGCCGAGCCCGAAGGGCAGACTGTAGAGCCGGGGGTTGGGAGCGCCCATGAGGATGGGCCACAGCGGGCCCGAAAAGTAGAACAGGACGAGGACCGCGACGAGGGCCACGTTGACGGCCATGAGGATCCGGACCTGATGTTCCGGCTCCTCCTGGTTGACAAGCGCCCACGCGGCGAAAACGGCCGACAGGAAGAGGGCGCCCCAGTACAAGGAGATGAACGGCTCGGGCGACAGGAAGAAAAAGAACATGCCGATCAGCCCGTAGGCCGAGATGGCCAGGATGGGCCCCCGGGTGAACGACAGGGCGATCCGGCCGGACTTGACCAGGACCAGCAGACATCCGACAACGGCCAGGAGCGGCATGAGGGGGCGCAGGGCCAGCGCGAAGTCCATCGGTCCCTCGAGGAGCCGCTCCGCGCGGAAAGCGGAGATGTCGCTGTACATGCCGCCCCAGACCATGAGCCAGATCAGGATGGTGATGATCGGCATCGGGCGCTCTCAATCCTGGCCGGCGGCCGCTCGCGCGTAAATGTCGCGCAAGCGCTCGCCGTGCTTGTCCCACAAATAGAATTCCTCGGCTCTCCGCCTCCCGGCCCGGCCCATTTCCCGGATCGACCCCGGGCTGTCAGCCAGCGCAGCCAGGGCCCGGGCGATCTCGGATGCCACGTAGGAGCCGCCCCGGGGTTCGATCCTGAATCCCCAGGCGGGTTCGACATGGACCCCGGGCCCGCCGGAGTCGATGGCGACGACCGGCAGGGACGAGGCCATGGCTTCGACGACCACCGCTCCCCCTCCGTCCCTGAAGCTCGGGAACAGGAAGACGTCCGAAGCCCGCATCCGCCTCAGGAGCTCCGTCCGGGGAAGCCAGGGCTCGATGCGGACGGAGGCTTCGACGCCGAGCTCCCGGACGAGCCGCCGGAGGCTTTTCTCCTCGTCTCCGCTGCCGACGATGACGAAGGACGCCCCGGGATGGTCCCTGAAGAAAACGGCGAACCCGCGGATAGCCAGGGCGAACCCTTTGAGACGATGGAAGCGCCCGGCGGTGAAGACGCGGAGGGGCCCGGCGGGCCTCTCGTCGACCGCGGCCGGGCCGAGGTCTTCGCGGGAGATCCCGTTGACGGGGAAGAACACGGCCTTGTCGACGAACGGCCTGGGGACCTTGGCCCGGGTCTCGTTGTTGCAGACCAGGACGGCCCGGGCCCGGCGGAGGCAGCGCCTGCGGACCGGGTCCCGTCTTCCGAGCCATTGGGCCGCGTTCCGGCCCCGCTCGGCGAGACGCCCGGCGAGGGTGTATTCCGCCATCAGTCCTCTGGGCGTTCTCTGGCCCCCGCCCACCGGACCGTGAACATACGGGACAGGAAGGAACGCCCCGATATAGCTCGGGATCCAGTCGTTGCCGAAGGTCGCGTGATGGGCGATATCGAAGCCCACTTTCCGGTGGAGACCGCGCGCCGCCCGCCACGCCCGGATCTGCCAGAGATAATAATAGATCCGCTCGCCGAACGCGACCTTATAGAGGAGGCCGAGGGGACGAGGCAGATCGAGATAGTGGAAATGGATCCGACCGGGCCCGCTCGCGGCGCCCAGGGCCTGTTCGACGCCCGGCCGGTTATAAGCGTGGGTCAGGACCCAGACCTCGTGGAACCGGGCGACCTGGTTGACGAGCCGCCACCCCGTCAGGTCCTCTCCGGGGTGCAGGGCTTGAGAGCCCAAAGGATTGCACGCGTACGCCGAGATGAGGACTTTCATCGGCGTCATGAGCCGCCCCGCTTCGCGATGACCGAAGGATGTTCCAAAAAGGAGCGGGCCAGGCCTATCGCGTTCCCCCACGGCCGGGCGAGCGACGCGAACTTTCTCTGCTCGGCCGCGGCCGCGGCGCTCATCAGCATGCGGAGGACCAGGGCCGCGCGGCACTTGGCCCCCGAAAGCTCCGGGTTCTTGCGAACGAAGCGGACGCGGTTGAGGACCTCGCGCAAGCCGAAGACATACCCGCTCCCCCGTCCGCCTTCCGCCGGGAGATGGCGGTAGCGGGCCTCAGCCACGACGGCCAGCCGGAAGGTCTTGCCGACCCTGTAGCTGAAGTCGAGGTCCTCGAGATAGCTGTATCCTCCGAACCACTCGTCGAAGCGGTGGTCCCGCAGGAGCTCGCGGCGCCAGACCGAAGCGCCGCTCGGCAGCCAGTCCGTCCAGGTCGTCCGTTCGACGACGCCGACCATCGTCTGGAAGCCCGAGGGCGCGACGGCCCCGGGCCGTCTCGCGTAGAGGCCCAGCGACTCGGCAAGGCGCGACCTCTTGAGCGGCTCCATGTCCATCGGCGGATGGTTGACGAGGTTGAAAGCCGCCCCGCCGACGGCCCCGTCCGCTCCTTCCCAGAAGCGGAGCATCTCCTCCACCGCGTCCTCCTCGAGGACGGCGTCGTCGTCGAGGAAGCCGACAAGGTCCGTCTCAGCGCTCACAGCGTCCAGTCCCAAGTTGCGCTGGCCGGCCGCCGAGGGACGCTCCGCGCGGATATGAGCCGCGGCGAACGCCGCGGGCTCGAGGTCTTCCCAAGGGGACGGCCCGGAGCCGGCATCGACGATGACGACCTCGTCGGGAGGGCGCGTCTGCCGGCAAAGGCTGCGCCACATGCGCCGCAGCTCCTCCGGGCGGTCCTTGGTGGCGACCACGAACGCCAGCTTAAGCGGCGCCGGCATGGTTCTCCTTCAGGAACGCCCAGACGAGCGCCCTCATCTCTCGGACGAAGCGCTCAGCGGAAAAAAGACCGGCTCGGGCCCGAAGATGGTCCCGAAGCCAGGTTTGCTTCTCGGGGTCGGCCAGGACGCGCCGGATCTTAACTACCGCCTCGTCCCGGCCCGCATAGATGAGCTCGGGATGGGCGACGATCTCGGTCTGCCCCCCGCCGTCCGGGACCCAGACCAGGCACCCGGCCCTGACCATCTCGGCCACGGCGACGCCGAAGGCCTCCTGTCGGCACCCGGAGATCCCGAACTTGTGCCCGGCCAGGAACCGGGCCTTGTCGGCCCCGTAGACCTGGCCCTCGAGGAAGACCCAGTCCGCGTTCTCACGGCGCGCCCTTTCGAGCTCGCGGTAGTGCCCCGCGTCGTCCCGCCGGCCGAGGATGTGGAGGTGGACGTCACGCGACCTCCGGACCTCGCGGAGCGCCTCGATCACGGACAGGACCCCCTTCTCGGGGACCAGCCGGGCCATCAGGACGAACCCGTCGGCGCGCTCGCTCCAGGAAGTGAGGGACATCTCTCCGGCAACCGGAGGATAGATGACCTCGGAGGGCACACCGAACCGGGTCCGGAGAAGGTCCCGGGTCCACTGGGAATTGGCCACCAGGAGGTCCTTCTTCCAGGCCTCCCGGCTCCCGCCGGAAAGCGCCCGGCCCAGGGCGAGGTACAGGGACCGCGGGGCCGACTTCCGGTAGAACAGGGACCGTCTCCCTTGGCCCTCCCCGTGGAGCTCCCGCCGGAGGCCGTCGTCGAACGAGAAATCGCCGATCCTCTGGATGGCTCTCCTGCCGAAATCGAAATGTCCGTAGGCCGAGATCACGGCGTCGAACCGGCCGGAATGGCGCCGGACATACCGGGCCAGCCGGAAGATGCGCAGGGCGTCGAAGCGCTTCCTCATGCCCAAGGGGACCCGGAGAGACCGTATCTCGATCCGGCTCCCGTCCAGGCTCGTCCCATAGTTTTCGTCGAGCGTCGGCAGATCCGGGCTGTCCATGGTGATCAGGGTCAACCGGCATTCGTCCTGGAGGGCCTGAAGGGTCCAAACCGCGCAGGCCTCGGACCCTCCGCCCGGGACGAGCCGGGGATGGACGACGGCGACGCGCGGCGTGAGATCGCTCATCCTTCGCTCATGTCTTCCCAAGCTGCGCGCCGGGCCGGAGTCTGCCGAGCAGGAATCCCCGCTCCTCCCCGTCCAGGATACGGAAAAAGGCCGCCCCGAGGAACAGCAGGGCCAGAACCCCCGCTCCGGCGATCCCGAAGCCCAGGGCCGCGTTGACCGTCAGGCCGAGGGCCAGAAGCCCCAGCCCGGTCAGGACCCCCGACAAACCCTTGCGCCAGACGAAGCCGAAGCGGATCCGCCCCGGCTTGAACGAAGCCGCGAGCAGAAAAATGGTGAAAGCGACCAGCCTCGCGGCCGAGGCCAGAGCGACGCCCTTGATGCCCCAGAGCCTGGCCCCGGCGATGGCCAGGGCGGCGTAGGCGGCCAGCTCGACGGCCTGGTATTTCGGGGCGATATCGACCCGGCCGATGCCCAGGAGATAGTTGTTGGGCACGGCGATCACGGCGTTGATGAAGAACCCGGCCGCCAGGAATTGGACCACCAGGCCGCTGGCCGCGGCGAAATCCGGCCCCAGCCAAAGGGTCAGGAACCCGCGGGCGAAGAAGATCAGATAGAGAAAGAGCGGGCCGGTCGTCAGAAGAATGAACTTCATCGACCGGGCGAAGAGGGCCTCCGCCCGGCCGCCGTCGCGGCCGGCGTCGAGATAGCTGAAAGCCGGGAAGAGGACCATCGACAGGCTGCCGGGGATGACCCCCACCCGGTTGATGGCCTCATAGGGCGCGCTGTAATAGGTGACCGCTTCCACCGTGATGAGAGACCCGATGACCAGGCGGTCCATCGAGGATGTCACGGCGTAGAGGACGCTGGACAGACCAAGCCACCCGCTGAACGAGAACAGCGTCCTGACCAGCGATCTCTGGACGGCCGGCCTGGCCCGCAGGACGGGGTGGACCCGGACGCTCAGGGCGCCCCAGACGACGAGCGCTGCCGCCCGGGAAACCAGCAGGAGGACGACGATCCCGGGCAGGGCCAAGCCGAGGGCGACGCCGACGAGAGGCAGGACATAGAAGAGAACGTTGACCGGGACCTTGACGGCATTGACCAGATCGAACCGCTGGCTGGCCTCCAGCACCCCCCGGAACGAGGCGGAGACGAACATGACCGGGAGCGAGAGCCCGACGAGCCGCAGGGTCAGGACGGTTTCCCCGACGAACCCGGCCGGGATGTTCAGGAACCGCCCGGAGATGACCGGGGCCGCGACCCACAGGGCGGCCGCGGCGGCCAGGCCCATCGCGGCCTGGAGGGCGACCGTCGTCCAGAGATATCCGGGCAGCCTCTCGGTCTGCTCGCGGCCGAGGGCCTCGGAGATGTACTTGGTCGCCGTCCGGCCGAGGCCGAGGTCGAAAAGGCCGAAGTAGCCGAAGACGACCCAGACGAGAGACAGGATCCCGAAGCGTTGGGTTCCCAGGGCCCGGACGACCAGCGGGATGCTCAGGAACCCGACGGCCAGAGGAACAACGAGCCCGAGGAAATTGAGGGCCGTGTTGCGGAAAATGAGTTTGTTGCGGAGGTCCATGGCGTGAGAGGAGCGATATTTCGGCAGGCTACCGCCGATGCATAAAAGTCCGCACCTCGCGGTCGGAAAAACGGACGTTTTATCGGCTACTGATCGAAACGGATAGGTGTATTATAACCGAACGGCCGGCAGGAAACGAAACCCTATCCGCGGTCTTCATGACGGGGCCATCATAAGGGGGCGCTTCGGCCTGAACAATCGTCCGGCCGGATGAATCCCGGGGTGAAAATCCACCCCTCCACCTCACCTTTCGGGGTGGGGAAGGACGGGGCCTGCTCACCCCCCGTCCGGGCCCCGGGGCGGGGACGGCTTCCTTGACAGTCCCCGGGGCCTCCTCTATACTTGAGTTTCCTCGAGGAAGCGATCCCCGGATCGACTCGCCATGACGCAGATCGAAAAGGCCCGGAAAGGTGTTCTCTCGGCGGTCCTGAAGACGGTCGCCGAGGCCGAGCGCGTTCCCGCGGAAACGCTGGCCGGGCTCGTCGCCCGCGGGCTGGCCGTCATCCCCTTCAATCCCCGCCACTCCCCCGCCCGCCCCGCCGGCATCGGCCGCGGGCTGAGGACCAAGGTCAACGTCAACATCGGCACCTCGCGCGACTACCCGCGGCTCGCCGACGAGCTCGCCAAGGTCATGGTCTGTCTCGACCACGGCGGGGACGCCTTGATGGACCTGAGCACGGGCGGGGACCTCGGGAAGATCCGGCGGGCCATCCTTCGCAAGGCCCCGCTGCCGCTGGGGACGGTGCCCATCTATCAGGCCGCGGTCAAGACCATCGACCGCCGCCGCTCCATCGTCGACATGAGCGAGGACGACCTGTTCGAGGCCATCGAGTCCCAGGCCTTGGAGGGCGTCGATTTCATGACCGTCCATTGCGGCCTGAACCTCAAGGCGGTCGAGCGCCTGAAGAAGCAGGGCCGGGTCGCCGACATCGTCTCCCGGGGCGGCGCCTTTCACCTGGCCTGGATGCTCCACAACGGGAAAGAGAACCCGTTCTACGCCCGGTTCGACCGCCTGCTCGCGATCGCCCGGCGCTACGACGTCACCCTGAGCCTGGGCGACGGTCTCCGGCCAGGCTCCGTTCTCGACGCCACCGACCGCCCTCAGATCGAGGAGCTCCTGACCCTCGGCGAGCTGGTCAAGCGCGCCTGGGAGGCCGGGGTCCAGGTCATGGTCGAGGGTCCGGGCCACGTCCCGCTGGACCAGGTCGAGATGAACATCCGTCTCCAGAAGCGCGTCTGCGAGGGGGCCCCTTTCTACGTCCTGGGCCCGCTCGTCACCGACATCGCTCCCGGCTACGACCATATCGTCTCGGCGATTGGCGGGGCCCTGGCGGCGGCGGCCGGGGCCGATTTCCTGTGCTACGTGACGCCCGCCGAACACCTCGGCCTGCCCACCGTGGACGACGTCCGAGAGGGTCTCATCGCCTCGAAGATCGCCGCCCACGCCGCCGACATCGTCAAGGGCGTGCCGGGCGCGCTCCAACGCGACCTCGACATGTCGCGGGCCCGGAAGCGCCTCGACTGGGAGACCCAAAGAAAGCTGGCCATCGACCCCGCCAAGTTCGCGGCCGTCCGCAAGAAAAGGAGATCCAGGTCCAAGGCCTGCTCCATGTGCGGGGATTTCTGCGCCATGCGGATCGTCAGCGAATTCCTCGGCCGCGAACGGAGAACCGATGGCCAGTGCTCCTCCTAGGGGCCTTCTTTTCGGGACCGCCGGGGTCCCCCTATCGGCCTCCGACGATTCCACCCTGTCCGCCATCGAGCGCATCCGCGCCCTCGGGCTGGACTGCCTGGAAATCGAGTTCGTCAAGGGCGTCAAGATGGGCCTCGACACGGCCGGAAAGGTCCGGGAGAGGGCCGCTTCGCTGGGCGTCCGGCTGAGCGTCCACGCCCCTTACTTCATCAACCTCAACTCGGAAGATGCCGGAAAGCGGCTGGCAAGCCAGGAGCGGATCCTCAAATCGGCCCGCGTCGGGGCCGCCTGCGGGGCGACCAGCGTCGTCTTCCACGCGGCCTTCTACGGAGCGGACCCGGCCGACAGAGCCTACGCCACCGTCAAGCGGGAGCTCCGGACCGTCATGTCCATCCTCCGGTCCGAAAGGCTGCCCATCACGCTGCGCGTCGAGACCATGGGCAAGAGGTCGCAGTTCGGCAGCCTCGACGAGGTCCTGTCCCTCTGCCGGGACGTCGACGGGCTGCAGCCCTGCCTCGACTTCTCGCACCTCCACGCCCGGGAGGGGAAGGTCAATTCCTACGAGGACTTCCACCGGGTCCTCGGCAAGGTCGCCCGCAAGCTCGGCCCCCGGGCCCTCAAGAACGTCCACATCCACATCGCCGGCATCCACTACGGCGACAAGGGCGAGATCAAGCACCTCGACCTCGAGGAGGCCGACTTCCGCTACGACGAATGGCTCGCGGCCCTGCGCGACCTCGGCGTCGAAGGGACGGTCATCTGCGAGAGCCCCAACCTCGAGGGGGACGCCCTGATGCTCAAGGAGCTCTACCGGGCCCAGGCGGTCAAAGCCCGGCCGGAGCAAAGATAGCCGTCGGCCGGGATCGGCCGGGGGCATGTCCCCAGGGACGTGTCCCCGGTCCTCAAGGCGAATTCCCTGTTTGACCGCATGTTCCGAGGGGCTTATAATAGCGCCTTATCAAAAACCGGTAAGGAGAGGCACATGGTCGAAATCCGTTTCCACGGGCGCGGCGGCCAGGGCACCGTCGTCGCCTCCAAGGTCCTCGCCGACGCCATCGCCAAGGAGGGCAACTGGGTCCAGGCCTACCCCGAGTTCGGCGTCGAGCGCCGGGGATCGCCGGTCGTGGCCTTCATCCGCATCGACGACAAGCGCATCTACGACAAGAGCCGCATCTACGCCCCCGACCATGTCGTGGTCCTCGACCCCACTCTCGTCGAGGCCATCGACATCACCGAGGGCCTCAAGGAGGGCGGGACGATCATCATCAACACCGACCGGAAGCCGGACGAATTCCCGTTCCGCGGCCGTTTCGATGTCCGGACGGTCCATGCCACCGAGATCGCCGTCAAGCACAAGCTGGGGAACCTGGCCGCCCCGATCGTCAACACGGCCATCACCGGCGCGGTCGTCAAGGTCCTGGGCCTGACCAAGCTCGAGTCCCTGGCACAAGCCATCCGGGAGGCCATCGCCATCAAGCCGGAGGACAACGTCAAGGCGGCCCAAGAGGCTTACGAGCGGGCCTGAGGAAGGACGCGCAATGAAAGAGAAGAAGGCCAAGAGAATCGTCTACCGGTCCGAGAGAGAGATGCCGTTGATGGTCATCTCCGTCGGATCCCAGACCCACAACCTGACCGGGGCCTGGCGGAACATCCGGCCCGAGATCGACCTCGAGAAGTGCCTCAAGTGCGGCATCTGCTGGAAGTTCTGCCCCGAACCGGCCATCGAGATCGTCGACGAGCGGCCCGTCGTGGACTACGACTATTGCAAGGGCTGCGGCATTTGCGCCGAGGAATGCCCGGCCAAGTGCATCGTCATGGCGGAGGAGCGGAAATGAAGAAAGTCATCATGGGCAACCACGCCCTGTCCTACGGGGCCATGTTGTCCCGGGCCCAGGTCATCCCGGCCTATCCGATCACCCCCCAGACCCAGGTCGTCGAGCTGCTGTCGGAGATGTGCGCCAGCAAGACCCTCGACGCCAAGTTCATCAAGGTCGAATCGGAGCACTCGGCCATGGCCTCCTGCATCAGCGCCTCGGCGGCCGGGGCCCGGACCTTCACCGCGACCTCGGCCCAGGGTCTGGCCCTCATGCACGAGATGCTCCACTGGGCCTCGGGCGGGCGGCACCCGGTCGTCCTGGGCAACATCAACCGGGCCATGGCCCCGGGCTGGTCGATCTGGACCGACCAGAACGACAGCCTGTCCGAGCGGGACACGGGCTGGATGCAGTTCTACTGCTCCTCGAACCAGGAGGTCCTCGATTCCGTCATCCAGGCCTACAAGGTCGGCGAGGCCTTGATGATCCCGGCCATGGTCATCCTCGACGCCTTCGCCCTGTCCCACACCTATGAGGTCGTCGAGATCCCGGAGCAGGACAAGGTCGACGCCTTCCTGCCGCCGTTCAAGCCGGAGATACGGCTGACGCCCGACGACCCCCACGCCTTCGGCGGGCTGACCGGTCCCGAGCACTACTTCGAGCTCCGCTACAAGCTCCAGAAGGACATGGAGAAGGCCCCGGCCTTGATCGAGGGGACGGGCCTCGAGTTCGAGAGGCTTTTCGGCCGCCGCCTGGGGCTCGTGGACGAATACAAGTGCGGCGACGCCGACCTGCTCTTCGTCTCCTCCGGGACGGCGGGGTACACGGCCAACGTGGCCGTCGATCTGCTGCGGGACGAGGGGATCAAGGCCGGCAACCTGCGGATGCGGGTCGTGCGGCCTTTCCCGTTCGAGACCGTCCGGAGGATCTTGGGCAAGGCGAAAAAGGCGGCCGTGGTCGACCGGAACATTTCCTACGGGCATCACGGCATCTTCTATCAGGAGGTCAAGTCGGCCCTGTACGGAGTGAAGAAGGCGCCGCCCGTTTTCGGCTACATCACGGGTCTGGGGGGCCGGGACATCACTCCGGACACGTTCAAGGAGATCGCCGCCCACGCTCTGGCCAAGGACGGCCCTGACGAGGAGATCGTCTGGATCGGAGTCAAGAGATGAAAAAAGACAAGAAAATGACATTGACCCTGCCCGCGGAAGAGCTGATGAGCCCTGGCCACCTGGCCTGTCAGGGGTGCGGGGCGACGCTGGCCATGCGCTACATGTTGAAGGCCCTGGGGCAGAGGACCGTTCTCTGCATCCCGGCCTGCTGCTGGGCGGTCATCGACGGGCCCTATCCCTATTCATGCTTGGATGCCCCCATCTATCACTGCGCCTTCGAAACGGCCGCGTCCACGGCCACCGGCGTCAAGGCCGGGCTGGAGATGACGGGCGACACGGAGACGACGGTCGTCGCTTGGGCCGGAGACGGCGGGACGTTCGACATCGGCATCCAGGCCCTGTCGGGCGCCGCCGAGCGCAACGACGACATCATCTACGTCTGCTACGACAACGAAGCCTATATGAACACGGGCATCCAGCGGAGCTCGGCGACCCCGTACGGGGCATGGACCACGACGACCCCGGTCAAGCACTTCAAGGACCGGCCAAAAAAGGACATCGTGGCCATCATGGCCGCCCACCGCATCCCGTACATCGCCACGGCCAGCGTCTCTCATCCCGAGGACTTCGTCAAAAAGATGAAGAAGGCCAAGGCCATCAAGGGGACGCGCTTTTTCCACGTCTTCGCGCCCTGCCCGACGGGCTGGAAGAGCCGGCCCGACGACTCCGTCAAGCTGGCCCGGCTGGCCGTTCAGAACGCTTATTTCCCGCTCTTCGAGATCGAGGACGGGGAGAAGGTCACGATCAATCTCAAGCTCAAGGAGAAGAAGCCCGTCGCCGACTACATCCGCTTGCAGGGGCGCTTCCGCCATCTTTCGGAGGCCCACATCGCCGCCATACAGGACGAAGTGGACGCCCGCTGGGCGCGCCTCCTCAAATCCTGCTAAACAAGAAGGGGTCAAACCTACTTTTTACGTATTTTAGCAAAAAGTAGGTTTGACCCCTTCTTCGTTTTACTCTATAATTATTATCGAGTTTATAGGAGACTGAGGAGATCGACCCCATGAGAATATCCGCCCGCAAGCTCGCCAACATGACCTTCATCGCGGCTGTCGCCGCGTTCTTCCTGACCCTGTCCCCGGCCTGCGCCAGGGGCCAGGAGGAAACGACTCCGGCCCCCGACTTCTCCCTGAACGACGTCGACGGCAACCCCGTCTCCCTCGCCGACTACAAGGGCAAGGTCCTGGTCCTCAACTTCTGGGCCACCTGGTGCCCTCCCTGCCGGGAGGAGATCCCCGACTTCGTCGCGGCCTACACAAAGCACAAGGACGACGGGCTGGAGATCCTCGGCCTGTCCGTCGACCGGATGTCCGCCGACCAGGTCCGCGCCTGGAGCGAGAAGGCCGGCATCAACTATCCCGTGGCCATGGCCACTCAGCGGGTCATCGTCGACTACAAGCCCGGCGACTACATCCCGGCCACGATCATCATCGACCGCCAGGGGCGCATCCGCCACCGCCACGTGGCCCTGATGGACGAAGAGACCCTCATCGGCCTTTTCAAGCGCTACTCGAAGTGAACCGGCCGCCGGCCCGTCCCGGTCTTCCGCTTTTCAGGCCGGCGTGTTAGAATCCTGGCGGATCATGCGCAAGGCGCCGTTTCGCATCGTTGCCCCTCTGGCCGTCGCCTCCCTCTGTGTCGCCCTGTCCGTCCCCGCTTCCGGTCAGCTCGTCCTCGGCCAATACGAGAATGAAGCCCCGCTCGCCACCTGGAACGTCTTCGGCGCCTCCACGGCCGCCGGACTCGGACTCGGCGGGATCCGTCTTTCCCGGGCCTGGGACGCCTCGGTCGCGTCGACCAACCCCGCTCTCCTTACCGCCCTGCCCCGGTCATCCGGGTCCCTGACCGGCGCCTACGTCATCACCGCCCTCTACCGCTTTTCCGCCGTCAACACCGGCGTCCTCTCGAGCGCCTCGAACTTCTCGACGGGTTATCTGGCCCTCGAGTCCGGCTCGTTCTCCTATCGCTTCGGCGACTGGGCGGCCGCCTTCACGGCCGGGCTTCTCGAGAGCTACCAGCGCCCGGGCATCGACCAGAGCTATTCCGCCCAGGGCCTCGTTCGCTACGCCCTCCGCCTGGAGCAGACCGGTTTCTTGAGAGGCTACACCCTGGCCCTGGCCCGCCGCTTCGGCCGCCGCCTGTCCTTCGGCGCCGGGCTGAACCTGGTCCGCGGCAACCTCGACCGCGTCCTCGTCGAGGAGTGGCCCGTCGAGGGCATCACCATCGCCGATACGAGAGCCGAGAGGTTCGAAGGTCTGTTCCTCAACGCCGGCCTCCATCTCGCCCTGTCCCGCGGCCTCTCGGCGTCCCTCGCCGTCCGCGCTCCCTACTCCAAAAAATCCGACGCGGAGAGCCTTCTCCGCTACACGGCGTCCGGCGGCGACACCGACATCCGCATCGAGGCCGAGGCCCGCAACAGCTACCGCCAGCCCCTGGTCGTCGGCGCCGGCCTCGACTCCCGCTGGTCCGAAGCCTGGAGCGCCGCCGCCGAGATCGCCTATTTCGGCTGGTCGCGATACGAGGTCCGCTATTTCGACGAGCCCCTCCCCCGGCCCTTTCGCGACGTCATCACCGCCGCGGCCGGCGTCGAGTACTCCCTGAAAGGCCGGTTGGGCGCGCGTCCCGCGCGCTTTCCCATCCGGCTGGGCCTCGCCTACGACCCTCAGCCCATGGACAACGCCCATTCCTCCTATCTGTCCCTCGCTTTCGGCCTGGGCCTGCGCCTGGGCTCGCTGGCCGCCGACCTTGGCGGCCGCGTCGGCCGCGAGAGCGGCTCGGGTAACTCCCTGAAAACCGGGCGCGTCGCCCTGAGCGTGAGCTGGTTCTCCGATGACCGGTAGCCGGCTCCGGAGGTGGCCATGAAGAGATCGCCGAAGCGGACCGCGGTCATCATCCTTCCCGTCGCCCTTTTTCTGGCCCTTGTCCCGGCCCTCCTCGAGGCCGCGGCCGACCCCGCGGACATCGTCTCCTTCGACCGGCGCCACTTCGAGTCCCGCGGCCTCGTCCGGGACGGCCTGGACCTGCTCTACGAGAAGGACGGCCGCGTTTACGCCGTGGTCACCCCCGAAGACATCGCCTCGCTCGTCTCCCGCGGCGTTGCGTTCACCATCGAGACCGCCCGCTTGGCCCCCTCCGCCGGGCGTACGGCCTCCGCGGCCGGGGGCCTCAACGGCGCCTTCCACTCCGCCTATGAGCTCGACACGGAGCTGCGTCTCCTGGCCGACGCCCACCCCCAGCTCGTCCGTCTCCAGGAGATCGGCACCAGCCTCGAGGGCCGGCCGATACAGGCCCTCAAGATCAGCGACAACCCCGGGCTCGACGAGGGCGAACCCGCCATCCTCTTCCTCGGCTGCCACCACGCCCGCGAGTGGATCTCGGTCGAGATCCCCCTGCTCCTCGCCCGGCACCTGCTCGAAAACTACGCCCTCGATCCGGAGGTCCGCAGCCTCGTCGACCGCGGGGAGATCTGGATCGTACCCCTCGTCAACCCCGACGGCCTGGAATATTCCATCCACGTCTACCGCTACTGGAGGAAGAACAGGCGGGCCAACTCCGACGGGACCTTCGGCGTCGACCTCAACCGCAACTACGGGTACCAGTGGGGATACGACAACGTCGGCTCCAGCCCCGTTCCCGGCTCCGCCGTCTACCGGGGAACGGCGCCCTTCTCCGAACCGGAGACCGAGGCCGTCCGCCGCCTGTTCCTCAGCCGGGATTTCCGGGCCATGGTCTCCTTCCACAGCTTCTCCCAGCTCATCCTCTACCCCTGGGGCTATGTCGACCTGCCGACGGGCAAGGAGGCCGAGCTCTCGACGCTCGCCCATACCATGTCCGCCCTCATGGCCGCCGTCCGCGGCGCGGTCTACGTCCCGGGGCGGGCCTCGGCCGCCCTCTACACGACCAACGGCGACACCGCGGACTGGACCTTCGGCGTCTCCGGCGTGCCGTCCTTCACCGTCGAGCTGCCCCCCGAAGACACGGCCGGCGGCGGCTTCTTCAACGCCGAGGCGGAGATCGAGGCCATCTTCCGGGAGAACCTGCCGGCCATGCTTTACCTCACGAACTACGCCTTCCTGTCGTCGCCGGACGGCGGGATCCGGCCCCGGCTCCCGGGCACGCTCCGGAGGTCGCCGCCCCGGCTCCCGCTCATCAAAAGGATTGACAGGGACCTTCCCAGTGCCATAACTATGAACCAGTAGTGAGTTAGACAGAAGGACGACGTCTTGCTTTTCGCGCTCCAGGCCCCGCAAGGAACACCCGATATCGCGAAAGAGGGTCTGCCCTTCTGGATCCTGTGGTTCC
>Ga0194126_10003121_pt1 | contig 26485 bp, 26 predicted proteins | sample TA2KigC150mmetaG_FD_148641 | JGI IMG/M metagenome (GOLD analysis project Ga0194126, IMG submission 148641) | Freshwater microbial communities from Lake Tanganyika, Tanzania - TA2015035 Kigoma Deep Cast 150m | ecosystem: Environmental > Aquatic > Freshwater > Lake | place: Tanzania: Lake... | reverse complement strand
GAGTTCGCCTTCACGGAGTCGTGGTAAAGGATCTTCATGTCAAAACCCGCGGCGCGTTTGGCCACGGCAAACCCTATGCGTCCGAATCCCATTATTCCTAAGGTCTTGTGATGCGCATCGGTTCCCAAGAACAATAGCGGCGACCAGCCTTGATATTTCCCGGCCCGCGCGTACGAGTCCGCGGGCACTATCTTCCGGGCCACGGCTAAGAGAAGAGACAGTGCCAGATCCGCGGTGGTGTCGGTCAGGACTCCGGGCGTGTTCGTGGCCAGTATTCCGTGTCTTGTGCAGGCCGGCACATCGATGTTGTTATATCCCACGGCATAGTTGGCCACTATTTTGAGTTGGGGCCCGGCCGCGTCCAAGACCTCATCGTCAATGGAATCCATGAGCAGCGGTAGGATTCCGTCCATGCCTTTTACCCCGGCCAGCAGCTCTTCGCGAGTCAGCGCTCTGTCATGCGGGTTGCACTGAACGTCGAACCTGTTCTCCAACGCTTGCATCGCGGCTTCGGGCAAGCGTCTGGTCACGAAGATCTTGGGCGCCATCCTTGTGATCCTTTTCTTCCACTTCTCTTGACTTGACCCGGGTTCAGTCGCCGCAAGAAACGGCTTTGAAAAGAGGGTAGTTTAGCACGAATACAAACACTCACTGTATGGAAAACAACGAAGCCCGTCGGATAGCCCTCGATACATTCGCCTGCAAAGCATGAGAAAGGAATGAGCGCCGGCGGATCGTCGAACGGCAGGACGCCTGGTTCCGGCCCAGGTAACCGAGGTTCGAATCCTTGTCCCCCAGCCAATAACCTACCGGAATCGTTCAGACCGACCCCCAGGAAGTGTCAGCAAACTGTAAGAAAATTCTTGAGGGCCCTGGTACGGGCATTCCGCAGCGGAAATGTCAGAATTGCGAAGCATCATGATATGAAAGGAACAGCCACAAGGCCAGCAACGTGCTCAGGCATGAAGCCGAGCGTTCTGAAGTTGGCCCTTAAGGTGCCATGTGTTTTTGATCGCCTCAGCGGCCAACTGCAGCGGCAATCCAGCCTCCTTCAACAACAAGAGTACCAGCATCGCACGCGCCCTCACATATAGCCGGAGTAGATCCTCCCTTTCTAAGTACCGCCCGGAAAAGCTCGGATCATTGTGGGTCAGCCTGTTCCTCGTATCAGTGATCTGATCCCGGAATCGGTCGCCATCAACTACGATCAGCTCGTAGCACTCTGGATCGACCATCTTAATGAGCGCGTCTATTCTCCTTCGGAAGGAATATTCATTCGCCCATCGCAAGACCGCTGACAATTTCTGGCGTAAGGGATCAATAGTCCCTGATGGGATCGCATCTGTCATGACACGCTTGATCTCTTCGTATTCACTGGAGTGAACGTATTTGCCGCGTTTGATCATCCTGTGGAGGCTCTCAAGCGCATGACACACGAGGAGAAAGTTCACCTCAAGCACCGCATCTTCTTCGTAAAAGGAGTGGGCGCACAAATCATATGCTATTCCAAGCATCTCAGCGTTTGAGAGCCATCCATTGAGAAGCTTCTCAAATATTGGGCGCACCTGTGGGAAACGGAAGACGTGCTCCGGCACGTTAGACTCTTTCCCCACGTAGCTGTGTCGAAAGTAGATGAAGACCGGGTCTGTCTGAAGCCCCGTTCCTTTTTCTTCAGCGCTGAGCGGCAGTCTACCCCATACCCGCACAAGGGAGACCGGTTTCCATAATAAGTGAGTTAGAAGTTGAGAAATCCGGCTAGATACCCGCAAGTACCACTCAAGTCCTTTCGGCTCTTGCGGTGTAATCGAGATACATGGATCGGTTGCCATGTGACAAATCCACGGACTAGCCTGGCTGAATGCCGTCTTGTTGACGAACGCAACCCGTATCCGTGGCACATGGACTTGACACACAAACGTTTCTTTCAGTCCCAGGTCTGAAAAACGAATGTGAAATGCCTTGTTGCCAGGGGCATCGTCATAATTTAGCGGTACATTCACCCCCAACCATCCGTGGAGCTCGGTACATTCAATATATAGGCGTCTGAACCTGATATTAGTCAGGCTGTCGAAATGCGCGCCCAGATAGACCGTTTCGCCAAGGAACGTTGATATGCCAGCAGAGATGGTGTCTGCTCGTTGATATTCCCAAGCGTCCACGAGCGTCACGGCTTTGCCCTCGGTCGTCTCTCCCAAAATGACCCGAGGCGTAAACGGACGAACGTCTCCGCGAAGATCAGGTCTCCCTAGCTCCCCTTCTAATCTCAGGGTTATCGGTTGGGACCTATCGAACTTCAGTTTCCCCCGAATTCTACGGTCGCTCTCCTGTGGAAGCCACCACAAGCCTTCAAGATCGAATTGGTCGTGTAGCTTCCACTCGTCAACGCTCATCGCGGCTTTCCTCGCCTGTCGCAGGCCGCAGAACTCAATCTGCTTACCATTCTCAGAAACACCGTGATTTGCCTCTTGGCTCTCGGATGCAGGCTGGCATTATAGCTGGAGCGGTCAGCCTCTGCCACGTTGACGACCTTGTAAGTGATTGCCCTCAGCCGCCGGTGGATGTGAAAGTCCGTCCCACTCTTTCTGGACGAGCTGACATCAGCTTTCCTTTTTCGCGGCGCCAATGTCCGAACTCTTTTCGCGCGGCCAACGGTGCGATGGCCGCGCTATACAGCCACGCGTTGAATCCAGCCCGATCCCCCCTCCCCGTCCCCTCCCTTCGCTGATCACCCACATTCGTTAGTCAAGTATTCGACGATTTCCCTTTGCATGTCCCTTCGATCCGTCCCAGGAGAAGGGTAGATTTCCGGGTGAATCATGACCCGAAGGTGGCGCAAGTATTCATCGAAGCTATGGTAAATTCCCGAGATTATTCCCGAGACTCCCATCAAATCTACAACGCCCCCATCTGGACGTATTACCATCATGTCCTCACCAAGTTTCCGGCCCCCTGGCTCATACGGCATATCGACGAGAACCAGAGTCCTTTTCTGGCTCTCCTTATTGTGCTTCTTGATAGATGGAACGTTCTCGGCTATTTTTCTGGCCAGTAATTCCATTTCAGCATAATCGAATTCTCCGATCCGCCTGCAAACTACTCGTAGTTCCGCACGCTCCTTGGGGCTCGCTTCAAGCACAACCTTGAACAAGACCTGATCGTCCCCGGCGAGCAAATTCATGACGTCTATCAGATCGTCACGTTTGGCCATTTCAGATTCGTGAAGCATCAGTTTCAAGATTTGGGTGTCGGTAGAATGAAGGACGGCTTCACGCATTCTGTTCAGAAATGCTGGACCATCCTTACCCAATTCCAGGAAGACGTGGCGCACCATTGAAGAGAACGATCGGTTTGGCCAGTTCCAGTATATCCGGTTGAACAACCAATAACGGAGCGCTATAATTTGTTCCGCTATGGTCACTCCTCGCGCACGCAACGCGAGTCTATGGGAATGAACCGTCAAATGAGGCAGCAGTTCCTCCAATGCGAATGTATCACCCTTTATCAAACCTAGGTGCAGTGAATCTCTCCTCACGAAGTCAATCACTCTGGCATCCAAAGAGCAGTTCAAGAGGGAGTAAACGAAATGATCTTCGGCTTCAAATGTCTGCTTCCGATCCATCAATATGTCTTTCATCCGCTGGTCATCGAATCCATTGAATAAAAAGTCGATAACCTCACAGATCGCTTGTCCTCTCTTATTCTTAATCTGGAGAACTTCCTCGAACAGCGTCTCTTTGGAAAACGAATCCAAAATAGCCGGGCCTTTTCGTCGGAGTTCGTGTATCACATTCGACAGAGGAAAGCGGGTCATGTTCGACAGCAGCCCGCAAATCAAAGCGAGTTCGATCTTCTTGGTGCTAAGATGAACCAGGAATTCACTTTGATCAAGCAGCGCGATAATGTACCTGCGTACGGTTTCCATTACGCCAAGGCTATGTTCATATCGCGTGTGATTCGCCCCGGGGAACAATTGGTAAACTGTAGTTAATTGAGGTACCCTACCCAAGCGAAGAAGTGCGGGATGCTGTATGAGATCGCGAATTCGCGCAGAGGTCGCGAGTGATTCGACAGGCATTAGCTTTCGACTTCTGCGCGCAGCGCTCGCCGACAATTCAGGTACAGCCGCCAACTCCCTGTGTATCGGCAACAAGAACTCGAGGCGGGTTATCAAATCGTGGATATTGGGATACTTCGTCCCGGATAATGCCTCTTTAATAGAACTCTCCAGCGGCAGTTTCCACGGCAACCTGGGATCTAGATCAAGTGAATTCGCCAGTTCTTGCGCGGTCTTAGCGAAACCAAAAATGTCCCACTCTGGTTGCAGCCCCACGAAGTTTTCCCATGGTACGACGGTTTCGAGAAGTTCCCGCGCTCGCGGAGGCATATAATCTCTGGAACCAATTACGAAAACCTCATTCCTTTGCAGGCCTAGGTTCCTCGCAGTACCCAAGTCCCCGATCTTTGGTTTGACCTCATCGTCGCAGCTAACAAATACATTCTTGGGCGCAATATCGCAGTGGGCGAAGCCTTTATCGTGGATATGCTTTAGCGCCCACCCCATTCTTATGAGAAACGTGAGCACCGAGACTGGATCCTCTCCAAAGCGTCGTCTAATATCAGACGCTTGGCCAGTTCCGGTCCCTGAATCATTGTACTCGATAATGTCCCGCAGGTTTGGACCGTCAACGTATTCCATCACGATGAACGGTATCTCGTAAGCGTCTGAAGTATATACTCCTGCGTCCACCACCTTCACCAAGTGTTCGTGACTAAACTTAGTAATATTCGTGATCTCCTCGACAAACTCCTCTATACTGATAGGGCTCCTATGTCTATGCAGAGTCTTCTGAGCGATATCATCCCTGTACATAAAGAACTTCAAAGCCCGGGGAATGGCCACATCCTTGTATAATTCCTGCAGCGCATAGAAAACTACCCCTGATCCGCCAACACCAATGGGCGTAACAATGCCCGATGACGAATCACCGCTCATCGGGGAATCGCCCAACACGTATCCTTTCAATCGCGTCTTCTTCTTGAAGCGAATGACCTCGTCCCTCGTTCCATCTTGTTCGACCATGAGCTTCACCTCGGATACGGAACCGTTTACTTCAAGCCCTCAAGCAATAGAACTCTTGCCCCGTCGATCGTGTTACGTCACGTGTGAATTGTTGGCGCGGACTTCAGCCGCAGCCTACCTCCATCAAACCTATGGAGTCAAGCCCGCGATCATGTACTTCGCCTGCCCGGCACTTGCCTCAAACTGCTTCCAGACCTGGTCGCACCGACTCCGGCGCTAATTCGATGCGCTCCTTCCAAATTCTGGGGACATCTTATTGAATTGCCGGGCCGAGCCCATCAGAAATAGAGACCGCTTATGCAGACAGACACAAAGAACCTTGCATTTGATGTGGATACATCTAATTATTGTTAGCCAGAAGCGATGAAGGCCTGAGCGTGGACGGAGTGTAGGGAGGTCAGCTCTGAGACGAGGGTAGCCGGAGTGGTGGGAATGGGAACTGGAGCTGATTCCGCACGTTTTAAAGCGGATGGAGGACCGTCGCTTTACAGAGGTGGATCTCCGTGCGATGCTTGACAGAGCTACCTCTTACCGTCGCGACGTCGTGGAGGGTCGGTGGGTGATCATTACGCGACACCATAGGCGCCGGTGGGAGGTCATCGTCGAACCCGATCCTGACGCGAAGGTTCTGGTCGTCGTCACTGCGTATTCGGCGGAGGAGGACTGAAGTGAAGGAGGCCTACCTGGAGATCACGTACCGCCACGGCCGGCCGGTCGCCGCGTACCTGTACTTGCCTCGAAATTCACGCGATCGGAGCTACAGGACAACCAAAGCGGCCGGTGGCCTCGTCATTGACTTCGCGCGCAGCGGGAAGCCTATCGGCATCGAGATTACCGCGCCAACCAAGGTAACGACCGCCGGCATCAATCGCGTGCTGAAGGAACTGGGATTCCCTCCGATCAAGCAATCAGATCTGGCACCTCTTCGTGCCGCGTAGGAGGCGTTCCGGCTAACACGCGCGTGAACCTGAGGTCTGTCCTGTCACGCCCGTTGCGTGCGCAACGGGCGCGCGATTCCCCGGTCCGCAGGTTACCCGCAACGTTAAGCCTCTCATCTGTGGGAAGACGTGGGCTTCCAGCCGGACGAGCGGATGAAGCTGACAAGGCGCGGTTGGTGGCGACCGGAACCATGGTGATGGAGGCGCACGATCCTTCGGTCGTGCGCGCGTCGCTGCTGATCCACAACGGTTAGACGGACAGGAGGAACGATGGCATCGGGTCGTCACACCCAACTCGTCAAGCAAGTTGGCGAGTATCTCGTCGCTGCTGAGGTGTGTAGGCGCGGGTTTATCGCAACGATTTTTACTGGTAACGTTCCGGACTACGACATCATCGCATCCAACTCAGCCGGCGGCCACCAGGCCATACAGGTGAAGGCCATCACGAGCAACTCATCTTGGCAATTCGATATTCGGAAGTTCGCTGACTTTCAGCTGAGACACGAACTCATCCCAGGGAATGACGCCGCCTTTACGAACCGCTTCATCGACGGCTTCCAATGCTTCCAGCAAGTCGATCTGATCCTCTAATTCCTCGAGGAATTCCAGATCTTCAATAGGGATCACTGCGGCAATCTTCCGGCCCTCGTGATCGACAACTTTCGTCCTTTTCTTGTTAATCGACGCCTGTTCGATGATGGCGCCGTAATCTTTCGCATATGATCTTTTCCGGGTCATAAGCGGCCTCTCCTCATCACTTCGTACATAGTATAACACAGCCTAGACGGGGATGGGACAAGAACATATTTGACGAAGACTTGTCCACAAGAATCGTCTGCAAACTGTCCTCGCGATGCCGTGTGCTTTGGTTTGTGCGGCCGTCCAACTCCTGCATCATACTGATGCGCCTTCAAAGAGGCAAGATTGGGGAAATTTTCTTTGTGAGAGAGGCGCCTTCACGGCCCATCAAGAAATTCCCACGGTTTTAGGGATGCCCGTTTCTCCATATGAGAAATGGGCATCCTGAAAAATGGTGGAAGTTCTTGGGGAGGGGGTCGGGGAGGACCTTCTTACAAGAAGGTCCTCCCCGATTCTTACCTCTCTGAATGCGATGCGGTATCAAACGGCTTCCGGACGTGGTCGCACCGACTCAGGGGCCAACTCGATGCGCTCCTTCCGGATTTGGAGCAGTACAATGGCCGCGACCACGAGCGCTCCTCCGAGCAGTTGCAACGGCTCCAGAGTCTCTCCCAGAAAGACATACGCCATGAAGCCGGCGGAGATCGGTTCGGCCGTGGAGGTAATCGAAGCCCTGGTGGAACGGATGTGATTCACGCCCACGAAGAACAGGCCGAACGGCAACAGTGTCCCCATGATCGCTATGTAGAGAATGTACCCCCACTGGGTCGTGGAGTACCCGGCCCAAATAAAATGAAAAGGTGTCTCGAACACGTTCCAGGTGACCGCGGCAAAGAGGAACGCGTAGAACGAGACGGTCCACGGGCCGTATCGGTGCATCCTTCGTTCTCCGAACAGGCTGTACGCAGCGAAGAACACCGCTGAAGCAAGACCTGTCGCGGCTCCCACCATGTTCATTCTCAGGAGGCTCATGGCATAGCCTCCCACCACCAGATAGCACCCGAGAAGAGACAAGATCAGAGCAGCCACTTTCTGCGCTGTCGGTCGTTCCCCCCAGAAGCACATGGAATACAGCGCGACCATCGCCGGGGAGGTGTACTGGATCAGGACCGCGGTAGCTACGGGCATCTTGCTGATCGTGAAGAGGTACGTGAACTGAACCATAGCAAGCAGCGCTCCGCCCAGTATCCAAAAAGAAATTGTGTCCGCCGCTCGGATTTTCAGAAGCCGCGGAGCAAAAAGCCCCAACATCAGCCCCAACGCGGCAGCAGCAAGAGTCACCCTGATTTGGACCAGTTGAAACGGAGTGATTCCCGACAGAAAGAGGGCCTTGCTGGCGGTCCCGGAAGACGCCCACAACACCGCGGCCGCTAACACGCTCGCATATCCACGTATGGAAGAAGTCATTGTCACCTTGCCGCAAGTGTCACAAATAACGTCCGATTGCGGCTTGGGCATTGGTAGGCGCCGGCCTCCGTGCCGGTCCATTTTTCTTGAAAATATCAATTAGCTCCGGCCGGCAGGGCCCGCCCCGGACCTGATCCGGGGGACACCGGCCCCTACCGGTGTTCTTCAAGCGCTGGCTGCCCAAGAAGCCAGGAATTATGGCAATCGCCTCCTACGCCGGTCCTGCAAGACGGCAGGTTCAGAGAGCACAACCGAGTCGACGGATTGCAGCGCTGGGCGCCAAAAGGCTCCGTGCGGCTGCGAAAGAGGTCAGTCGAGACCAGACTGCCGCCGCATTGACAAAAATAAGCCTGTTTCTTTGAGTCGCTGAGCATACTTCGCGGTTTCTCCCTCGTCAAGGACACTCTCGCGACTAGAATTTACCGAACTACGGCCTGGCACAGTAGAAAGTTGCCATCAAAACCTGGTTGATGTTGATCACTATAGTAGGGTACCCTAAAATGAGTCAGGGGGGCAATTCACTGAAGGAGGCCCCCAAAATGGATCTTGTGAATTGCTGGGAGCACAGAAAGTGCGGACGTGAGAAGAGCTGCCCGGCGTATCCCCATTACGGACGGAATTGTTTTGCAGTTACCGGGACATGGTGCCGTGGCGAGGAACAAGGAACGTACGAGGCCAAGATCGCCAAGTGCAGAGAACTCTGTAAGTTCTACGAAGAACTCATGGGCGGTCCAGCTTGGGAAGCCACCGGCACGTCGGGATGATAGGGGGTTCCTTTGGCCTGCCACAACAAGTTGCTGTACCCTAAGGTTTGTGACGGACTTCCAGTCCTATAATTTCGAATCGCCGATACCCCTCCTAAGAATCTTGGCCGGTATGCCGGATTCACAGGGCACCCCGGTTTGACAGAGTCCGCAGCCATAGCCGTCGAACCCGTAATGGGTCTTGGTGTGCTCCCCGCACGTGCCCTTGGCATGCGCCCAGCATTTCTCTTTATCGTGTCCCCGCTCGGTTATCGCGGATACGGGACAGCGCTCTCGGCATGCTTTACACGAACCGTCATAAAAATAGAGGCAGTAGGCGTGGTGGTCTTCATACGGCCGCGGGCTGGGCGCGACCGTCAGGTTCGCTACTACAGATCCGGCCCGATGGGCCTTGCCTTTCGCGGTGATCAGGCCGTCGCACAGACCGAAAGTGCCCAGGCCCGCCGCGTACGCGGCATGACGTTCCGACCATTTTGAAGCCAACCCATATGTGGGCGATTTCTCCATGCTCCACTGATCCGACAGGACCGGCGCAATTGCCTTTACCCCAACACTGGTAAGTTCCTGAACAACGTATCGCCGGAGGTGATGGTTGAACTCCTCACCCGGAAATCTGGCGTGCACCCATCGCCGTGACGGGTAAAAGGTCTCTTTGCGGTTGTCCGCCTTTGTGGCCTCTCGCTGGGTGAGTATCCAACTGATCACGGTGAGGTCCTCGGGCCGCGCCGCAACATCCGGAAAAGCAAGGGAAAAGATCTCAATCGGCGTCCAGTGAAACGGCCCCACGAGCTGCTTGTAAGCATCGTACAGAGGATCCGCGGCTGAAGAGAACCCCACCAGGACTTCGTCCCAGGCCCGTTCGTCAGATTGCATCTTGAGCGAGTTTTCGGGCGAGCTTCTTACGCATTTCTCAATAATATCAATCAACCACGCACGCATGTCCGTCTTCATAGCAGACCTCCACCGGCATGATGCACGACCCGGGCGTTGAGTGTCAAACGGGCGCCGCGCGAGCGGCATCTTCACCAGCTTGGCAAGCGCTCCTCTTAAATCACTGAATCGAACTCCACGAATCAGCATCATAATTGCCATAGCCTCGCATGGTTTTCCGGGTCGCGCACGATGCCAAGCGCGTGCGACTCAAGAGATCGATTCGAGCTGTGTATAGGTCGAAAAGAAGCCGACAGTCTGTCCCACGTTGTGGGTTGGTGAGTCGGATTAAACCCCAACGATATTCGATTCGTCACCGGGGAGCATCGGAAATGATCTTTCAAACAATTATAGACACATGGATTATGATCCTGGGCCTGGGCCTTCTTGCGCAAGCCGCGCCCGAACTCCCGACCGCGTCCGATCTGATCAGAAGCCCTGAACAAGGCGTGTACGAAAGGCTTATGAAGGCGCCGGAACCGGTTACGCCGGTAAAGAGAAAGGCCCCGGCCGTCGAGGTCGAACCTAAAGTGAGAGGGGTCGAGTCGCTCGTGTAGCGATGGGGCCCGGTCCGACATGCGCTCGAAGGGCTCGAAAACGCCGGGGAGCTCTTGGGGAGGAAATCCCCCTGTATCCCCATTGGCGTTAAAGTAAGCAGATTAGTGATTTAGCGGGCTCCCTCTCACCCTGCCCTCTCCCATCCCGCGGGACGCGGGAGGAAGGTTTTCGGCCCCCCGCCCTACCTCCCTTTATGAAAAGGCCCTGCGAGGATTTCAAAGACCTCTCCGGCCACTCTTCAAGAAGCTTTTGACTTGGGACCACCTCGCGCAAGCTACCTCCGCCGAAAATGCTTGACGCGCATCGTGGGACTGCGGATCATCTCTTTTGTGGTGAGGCGCGCGGAAGCAGACTCGCCGGTCACCGGCATGGAGGATGCTTGCGTCTGTGACAAAGATATTTCGGTCACGCCTTGTTCTCGGATACTGAAAGGAACTTATTGTGAAGCATTTTCGCGCATTCCGGCTGTTTCATGCTCTCGTCTTCTGTTCGGTCGCGGGATTTTCCGGCGCCGCTTACGGCCAGGATGTTTTCAGGCAGATAGAGGATCTCACCGAGCAGCTTAACGCGCTGAAGCGAGAGGTGACTGAACTCAGGGACAGGGTAAATGGTCTCCAGAGGCAGCTCCAGCAGCCTCTCAAGAGAGAAGCGCAAGCGCCGCCGATTTCGCCCGAGCCCCCGAAGGACCAGGCCCTTGGTCGGGACAGGACCAAGGCGCTTGCGTGCGAGCCGTTGAAGAAGTTTGTCACAAGCGCTGATGAAGCCCTGGCCCTGACCGATTCCTCCGCCGCGCAAACAAAGATGGATGAGGCTGAAGCCGCGTTGCGGGCCGCGCTGCATCCGTACGCGCGTTACCGGGAGATATCGCAGATACTAAGCATGGCCTCCGCGGTCACATGGGATGTTCCCAGCGCAATCGAACTCCGCGAGAGCCCCCAAGGCGCCAAAGAATTTCTTGAGGCTATTTCGTCGCTCAAGAGGAGATTCGTCACGTTTTGTGAGAAGAACGGGCGCGCGAAATGAAGGGCGTTTCCGGAAATCTTGCCCGCGGGGCCCCTGCCACGCTAAACTGTATACACGCGACCTTGTTCATTCGATGCCGCCCTTCGCGGCCCTCTCAAGGGGAGGAGTTGCGTGAGGACCTCCCACGATTCAAATCTTCCTACTTTCGGTGGAATTGCGTGGAGGTTCGCGTTCCTCTTGATTCTCCTGGTCACACTGAGTCTCGGTTCCACGGCGCCCCAACATGCCCAGGACTTGAAGCCGCAGCAGCAGCCCTCGCCATCGGGATCGATCGAGGCCCCGGTCGGGGACCTTTACGCGGTCATCGTGGGGGTCTCCAAGTACAAGAATCCCAGGGTCCCCGAGCTGAGCGTATCTGACAAGGACGCGCGAGATTTTGCGGCATTCCTCAAGGGTCAGAGCAGCTTGTTCCGCGCCCTCCACGTGAACCTGCTGTGCAATGAAGAAGCCACCAAGACCGCCGTGGAAAAGGAGCTTTACTACGGCCTCAGACGAGCCGGCAAAGACGACACGGTGGTGGTGTTCCTAAGCGGACACGGCGCGGACGACCCAGGCTCCCCGGGGGAGTTCTTCTTTCTCACCTATGACGCCGACCCGGAATTCCTGGCCGCCACCGCAGTGCATATGAATCGGCAATGGTTTCTCAGCCGGCTCGATTCAAGGCGAGTGGTTTTGATTGCCGACGCGTGTCATGCAGGCGGGTTTTCGGTTCGAGGCGCCAAATCCCTCTCCACCTCCTTGGAGAGATTCACGCGGCAGTTCAGGGAATCTGAAGGCCGTATTCTTATCACCTCCTCCCGGGCTGATGAGATCTCTCAGGAAGATCCTGATTTGGGAAACAGTCTCTTCACGTACAATCTCCTGAACGGGCTCAAAGGCGCGGCTGACAAGGACAAGGACGGGATCGTGACTCTCAGGGAGCTGTACGATTACGTGTACGAAAACACCAGGAAGCAAACCGGAGGGTACCAGAGCCCGCAAATGGAAGGGAAATTGGTAGGCTCTTTTCCCCTGGCGCTCACAATCGGCGGCGACTCGGCAGCGCAGGTTCCGGAATCGAGACAACCTGAGCCAAGTGTCGCGTCCTTGCCGAGAGAGCGCGTACTCTCCATATCCGCCCACAAACGGATCAAGGAAGGTGAGTACCATGTGAATGGCACGAATCCTGACGGAACCGGCTATTCCGGGAAGGCGGTCATTGAGCGCGAGGGAGTAAGCTATCGAATGACATGGCAGATCTCCGGCGAGACGCACTACGGTAAGGGAACCCGGAGCGGTGACAAGCTCTATGTGAATTGGGGCAAAAGCCCCGACAACCTGGGCGGCCTGGTCACGTATACCATCATCGAAGGAGGAGTGCTTGAAGGCACGTGGCACGGCGGCCGCGGCAAAGAAACGCTAGTTCCGAAATAGTCGTTCTTCCCGATTCCGGGCCAACCCGAAGTCCTGCGCAGTAACTTCCCCGGCGGCTCAATCCTGAAAACCACGGAAACCAAGCAGACCCGCGCCTTTTTCGCCGCGACACGCGTCTATGCAACGGGCGCAGTTCGTGCAAAGGAGGTTGCCGCCTTCTCTGTACGGCGCCAGGCCCATGGGACAAGCCGCGGAGCACTGTTCCTCCTTGCAGCAGGGTGAGCCCGGCTTGTTGGACGCAGAAACCACTCTCAGTGTAAACGGCGCGCGAAAAAGCGATACCACCGCGCCGGTTGGACAAAAGAGCCTGCACCAGAAACGGGGCAAGAAAAGGAGTTCCACAAGCAGCACGATCGCGATGAAACCCATTTCGATGGAAATGGTGAGGTTTCTTACCAATATCATCGCCTCGGCGCTGAGGATTCCCGGGGCATTCACGTAGTTCAGTACCGGAATACCCATGATGCCTGCCGCGGCCGTGCCCAGAAGCAGAAAAGAATAACGAGTCACATTGGCTTTGAAGGGGTCAAGAAAAACCCACGTCTCCGGCTCGCTTGAACCGCCAATCATCCCCCTAACCTTCCCGCGGGCCCACGCGACGCCATCCGAGATCACGTGGTACGGACACATCCAACCGCACCAGACACGCCCGAACAGGAAGGCAAACAATACGGGAAAGAACACGGAGAAAAGTATCGGAGGCGCGAACTGCCCCGCTGCAAACATGCTCTGAAGGATCGCGGACGGGTCGGCGATTCCTAAACCGCCGATGTTGATCGCGTAGAACGTCCCGGTTATCGCGTAGATCTCCCACAGGTTCAGCAACGGAATTCCGAACATGAGCAGAAATACCGCAAACTGCGATGCTCTCCGATACGGTCTGAACATTATTCCCAGTCTTTCAGTCCCTTGTCGACCTCATAGGGAAACGTGAACTTCGGCGCGCCTCCGCTGCCGTCGATCCGTTCCTTCGCATCCATCAGGTCGTCGCCTTTCAATACTCCCGATTGGTCACCCGCGACCGTCTTGCGGCTCACATCGAAATGCTTTCGTGCTTTTCGGAAATAAAACCCACTTTCGTCGGGTCTCCCCATGCCTGTCGGGACCACGTTAATGGCTCGTTTCGGTCTCGTCGGGCAGCGTTCCACGCAGATCCCGCAACCTACACACTCGTCCAGAACTATCGGGAAAAGGTTCCCCTGAAGCATGATAGCTTTGTCCTGAAGCGGACAAACATTGTAGCACGTGTTGCAAAGGGCCCCGATCCGAGCGCCCGCGTCACGCGGGAGAGCGTCACGGTCAGCGAACAGATGACTGTAGCAGATCGACGTGTTGATGACCGCCTTTCCCATTCGGGCCTGTTCGGGGTTGCGTAGGCTGCTCTCCAGAGCATTTGTGGGGCAGAGTCGCGTGCAGGCCATGCACAGGTAGCACGCCTTCCTTTCCGCCAGCACATAAGGAGTGCCAATGGTGGGACCCAGACCGGCCCGCGTGATCGACCCGAACGGACAGACCTCCAGGCAGCGGTTGCACCGTATACAAAGCGCCATGAAGGATTGTTCGGGCGCGGCGCCCGGAGGCCTCATGCGGTTATGGATGTAGTCGCGGGAAAACGGGTTTTCTCCATGAGCGAAGACCCGTCGAAAAAAGCCTATGAATTCATCAATCACAAAGGTTCCTTATCTGAGTTCGTGTCAGGGCCTATTACTATTAGTTTGTCCATCTATCTCGTCTTCAAAGTGGACCTGAAGGTGGGTAATGTCCACGATCTGCGGAATGGATTCCGCAAGGCGCGCGCACAGTAGGTCCAGGGCATGATGGTCCTCAGCCTCCAGATTCACCACAAGCTGAGAACCCGAATGCGACCTGGCTTGAAACGTGACTTCAGGGAAGCGAGCGAGAGCTTCCAGGACCGGCTTCTCGGATCCAGGCTCTATGAAGAGAACGCTACCGGTGATAACCATTCGGCGCGGTTCTTTCCTTAATGTTGCGGATCAAACCTTTATGGGAAACGGGTCGTTCACATTGGAGATAATGGTCATCTCGGCCACATCTCTGGGATCGCCCACTCTCTCGATCTTGACCGCGCAGATCTTGAACTCCGGCTGTCTGGAGCCTTCGTCCACCGCATCAATGGTAACACGATTGACCATGCGGTCCCATGCCTGGTCGAACCAGGGGATGAACAGGATTCCCGGGAGAGACATTTTCACCACACGCGCGGGGAGCACCATGAAGCCTCGACGGCTGATCACCTTCACCATGTCGCCATTGTTGAGGCCGTACTGCTTGGCATCGTTCGGATGGACCTCCACGTAAGCGTTGGGCTGAGAACGAGCGATTTCAGGCACTCGCATCGTCATGGTCCCGCTGTGCCATTGCTCGATAACCCTGCCCGTGGTCAGGAAGAAGGGATAATCCTTATCAGGCGGCTCTTCAGGACCTTTGTAGGGCCTGAGGAAGACGTTTGCCTTCCCCTCGTGCTTTGTGTCCGCGTAAAAATAGATCATGGCTTGCGGAGGCACCTTTTCGATGTGAGGCATATCCATAATCGGATCCTGCCCTCGAACGTACCTCTTGGCCGTCCCGGGGTGCTCAGGAGTCGGACAGGGCCACTGAAGCCCTGCCTCAAGCTTCTTCAGCCGCTCGTAGGTCATGCCGTATACGGTGTGTTCGGTGTCTTTGACGCACGTGCGGTAATCATCCCACGCCATCTGGTAGTTCTTGGCCGGATCGTCGCCATTCCAGGGGATGAGCTTCTCAAACCCCATACGTTTGGCAAGCTGCGCTCCTATCCACAGATCCGGTTTTGCCTCACCGGGAGGCTCCACACACTTGCCGGTCAGTTGGCTGCGCCGTTCGGAGCATCCGTACACCCCACCCTTCTCATAGATGAAGGCCGCGGGAAGCAAGACATCGGCAAACTGCGTGGTTCGGGTCGGGAAGATGTCGATCACCACGAGAAACGCTTCTTCCATCCCTTTGAAGTACTTGTGAGCATTGGGCAGGGATTGGGCGGGATTCGTGGTCGTGATCAGCATGCCTTTGAGCGGTTTGGTTGCGTCATTTTCCGCTCCCAGGGCCGCGAACATCTGCATAGTGTGAAAACCTGGCTTGGGATCTATGCTTTTTGCAGGGATGCCCCACGCTTTTTCCACTTGGGTCCTGGCAGCCTCGTTCGTAATCAATCTTGTGCCGGGCAGCAGGTGACAGAGCGATCCTGTTTCCCGCACTCCACCGCACGCGTTCGGCTGACCCGTGAGCGAGAAGGAGTCCGCGCCGTCCTTACAGATGTGACCGGTAATAAGGTGCAGGTTGTGTATCAGGTTATTGGCCCATACGCCTCTTGTCCTCTGGTTAAGCCCCATCGTCCAGAGGCTCACGGTGGGACCCTGAGTGGCAAAGAGCCTTGCCGCTTCCACAATATTGGCCACAGGCACGCGGGTCAGCTTAGAGACGTCCTCCGGCTTGAACTGCTCCAGGAACTGCTTGTACGCCTCGAAATCGACCACTTGTTGGCCGGTGGTGAAGCGGCAGAGGTTGTTCACGAAGAAACTGTCAATCCAACCATTCTTGATGATTTCCCGAGCCATACAATGGAAAACCGCGAGATCGGTTCCCGGGTCCGCAGGGAGCCACACATCCGCGATGCGCGAGGTGGAAGTGTACCTGGGTTCGCACACGATAACGTTGATCTTATCGGGCGCTTCGAGTTTCATGCGCGCGATCCGACGAAATATGATCGGATGGCACTCGGACAAGTTCGATCCCACGATGAAAAAGGTTTTGGCTTTTTCGATATCGCTATATGAACCCGCAGGCTCGTCGGTGCCGAAGGTGGTCATGTACCCGCCCACAGCGGACGCCATGCAGAGCCTTGGATTGCCGTCAACCATATTGGATCGGAAACCGCCCTTCCACAGCTTGTTGAAAGTGTAGCTCTCCTCGGTCATGCACTGCCCGGAACCGTAATACGCCACTGAGTCCTTGCCGTACTTGGACTGGAGTTCTTTGAACTTATTCGCGACCAGGCCCAGAGCTTCGTTCCAAGAAACTCTCGTAAGTTTCCCGTCCGCTTGCCGAACCATAGGATACTTGAGGCGGTCCGGATGGTACATGCTCAGAAAGCCCTTGAAGCCTTTCACGCAGAGAAAGCCGAAATTCGTGAGCGCCTCGGGATTACCCCGGATCCCGACCACTTTGCCGCCCCTCACCCCTATGTATACTCCGCAGCCGGTTCCACAGAAGCGGCAGGCCCCTTTTATCCATTCGTCCACAACAACGTCGTCTCCCTGAGCTTCCGCGGAATCGGCAAACGGTATATTGAGAGCGCCGGCAGCGAATGCAGCCGCTGAGAGTTTGATCATTTCACGTCGCGTCATTCTCATAGCATCCTCCGCAATTTGGCCTGACCTGCCGTAGAGGCTTCAAAAGCCTGGAACCTTGAATCGTATCTCCCGGTCCGGCGCGAACTGCTTGTACTTGTCGATTTTATGAACGGTAAACCAATGCGATTTGTGGCAGTACGAGCAGTTCGTCACCAACGCCTGCGCGGGCATGTTCTTCACCTGCATGGAATGGCACCCTATACAAACCATCCGGTCGGGCATGGTCCGGTAGTTGACCACATCTCCATGACAAATCCCGCACTTGATTTGGTTGATACCGTGCTTTGAACCCACCCACTGCTTGTACATGTCGGGCGTTTCCTTCATGTGACAATCAGCGCAGTCCTGCTTGCCAAACTGGATGCGATGGCAATCCGGCAGTTCTCCGGGGGCCAACGGAGGCGGACGGAACTGCTTCCAATTAGGGTCGAGCGGACTGGTCAATTTTGCCTTGTCACAATCCGGGCACTCCTTTTGAGCGAGGGCCAAGAACGGTATACAGAAGAAGAGGGCCCAGATGGTCAACCAATAGATCGCGCGTCTCATTGTTCCTTCCTCCTCCTTGGTAGCGGCACGGTGCTTTTCTGGGGCCCACGGCCACTTCGGAGCAGTCACTTTATGTTCGGAGCCGCAAGGGTAGCATCCCATTCGCGACTTAAGGAAACATCACCGTTTCTTCAATGCCTTCACCAGGTCCGGGACCGCGGGAGACCCGATTGCTATCAGAGTCTGTTCCGCCAGCGCCGAGGTCTTGGGGTCCCCCCGGAGCAGCTTTTCGATAAGGGCGGGAACCGCGGGCGTTCCCACAAGAGCCAGGGCCTTGGATGCGCCTTCCGCTGCCCGCGAATCACCCCTTTCAAAGGTCGCGAGGAGATTAGGAACAACCGGCGCTCCCAATCGAGCCAGGGCCCGCGCCGCCGCGTCCCGCTGCGCCTCATTTGCGCTTGCAAGCGCGGCCACCAGATTGGGGACCGCAGAATCACCGATCTTCGACAACACCAGCACAGCCACGTCGCGAACGCGGGCGTTCGTGTCACCGAGGCGCTCCACGATCATTCCGATGGCCGGCTTGGCATGGTCACTGAGTTGAAACAAGGCCATAGTAGCGGCTTCCCGAACCATAGGATCCTGATCTTTGAGCGATTCCGTGAGCGCCGGAACCGCCTTTGCGGCAGCAGGGCCCATCTGAGCCAGCGCGTCGATCACCGCGACGCGGACCATTTCATCGGGGTTCTTGATCGCATGAGCGAGGGCCGGAACAAGACTCTCGTCAGTCAGTCCCTTCTTCTTGATTTCTTCTACCGCCTTGGTCACAACCAACTGGTCCGGGCTCTTGAGGCCCTCCGCGAGCGGTTGCGCCTCCTTGGCCCGCCCCTTGGCCTCCTCGGCCGCTGGACTCAAAACCGGAAAGAGCACGATCAGCGCAAGACAAACGATCAGCCCGCTGCGTAAGGGACAGGTCCCTGCAGAGGATTTCCGCGTCGAAGATGAGCGCACTGCTGATCTCATTGCCGTCTGCGCGCCTCCCGGCAGGCCCTCTGCGGTCAAGCTGAGGCCCGGCTCTCCCTGGTGAACTCTCCCGTTTCTATGGGGATGATCACCTTGAGCAGGAGCGTAAATATGAGCAGTCCGATTGCCCAGATGCCCGCGGTCACCAGCGCCTCGATCGTGGTTGGAAGATATTCCCAAACCTCGCCCAGCGGCGCGGGGATGAATCCGGGCACAATCAGCCCAATTCCCTTCTCGATCCAGATTCCCAAGATAATGAGCACGCACCCCAAGTTCAGTGTGACTAAGCTTTTCCTTGTCCGAGGGATGAGAAAGATGATGAATGCGATCACATTGAAGACCAGCGCAGTCCATATCCATGTCACGAACATGTTCTTGCCGTGCAGTCCCACATACAGATACTTCAAGGGAGAGAGATGATGCGTGTCGGAATAAAGCTCCTTGAAGAACTCTGCGAGAAGCAGGAAGAGGTTCAGAGCCATCGCTACCGCAATGAATTCCGATATCTTGAACAGGGCCTCGTCCTTGACATGAAAATGCGTGTACTTGCGCACTATCTGGTAGATGATGATAACCAGGGCAGGCCCGGAACAGAATGCGGACGCAAGGAAACGAGGCGCGAGGATCGATGCGTTCCAGAAAGGCCTTGCGACGAGTCCGTTGTAAATGAACGCCGTCACCGTGTGGATGCTCACAGCCCAGGGGATGGAAAGCAGGATGAACGGAATAATGAGGGACATATTGGGCTCTTTGACATGGTATGCCTTGTAAAGGAGGTAGCCTGGGATAAAAACGTTAAGGAACAGGTACCCATTGAGCACCACGATGTCCCACCCGAGGAGAGAAGAGGGAAGGTTCAAGATTCCCAGCCCCGGAATTAAGTGCCACAGCCGGTCAGGCCGTCCCAAGTCCGCGGTCACCGAGAGCATACACATGACCAATACGCTGGCCGCAAGGGCTTCCCCCACAATCACGATATCCTTGATAGGCCCGAAATCGTACAGGTACGCGGGTATGATCAGGAGCACTGCGGCCGCGGCCACACCGACCATGAAGGTGAAATTGCCGATGTAAAGACCCCAAGAAACGTAGCTGGTCATGCCGGTCACAACCAGGCCGCGCTCCAGTTGCTTCATATACGCGACCACACCGATCCCGGCCACCAGCGTCAGAAGGGCCACCCAGGCGTAGTAGATGGGCGGACCGGTTGTCAGTCTTTTCGCGACGCCGTAGATGAAACCTGATCTCGCCATAATGACCCTCGTTCCTCAGGTGGCGAAGAAGTAGTAGAACTTGGGCTGGGTGTTGAGTTCCTCTTTGAGCCGGAAGACCCTCTTGTTCCGGATCAGCCAACTGATCTCGCTATCAGGGTCCAGTAGATTGCCGAACTTGCGCGCTCCCACCGGACACACCTCAACACAAGCCGGGTACCGGCCGTTCCGAACACGCTGAATGCAGAAGGTGCATTTTTCCACCACATTGCGCATTCTGGGACGGTTACCCAGATAGTGGGTTTCCGGATTCACCTCGTTCGTGGGAATGTAAGGGTCGGTCCAGTTGAACCATCGCCCCATGTACGGGCACGCGGCCATGCAATACCGACAGCCGATACACCAGTTGTAGTCCACAACAACGATCCCATCGGGCTCGCTCCAGGTCGCCCGAACCGGGCATACCTTGGTGCACGGCGCATTCGCGCAGTGCTGGCATTGGACGGGCATATAGTAGTAGCCGTCCTCGGGCACCTTCTCGGGATCATAGTAGATGGTGGACTGTTCCAAGTCCATGCTTCCATTTCTGAATCGGAGGACCCGGATATATTGGATCTGGGGATTACGGCTCAAGTTGTTTTCTTGCACACAGGCGTACACGCATTTACGACAACCGATGCAGCGCTGAATGTCCAGACCGTAGGCGAAAAGCGTCCCTTCAATAGGCCGTTGCGCGCCGACCACGAACTCCTTGCCGTACTTGGCTTTGTACTCTCGCTTGAGCCTCTCGACGGTCCTGTCAATCTCCTCCTTGGTCATTCGCTGGAAATTGTTCTGGGCGAACTCCTCCCAGGAACACGATCCCACAGCCATCATGCCGAAAAGCGCGGTGGCGCCCGCCAGGAACGAGCGTCGGCTGGGCAGCGCGCAGTCTGCGGCCTCAGCCCTTTTGCGCTGATCCCGGGATCCCGGTCCGCGTTGTGAGAGGATCGTCTCCTCGTCCGCGAAATGGTCTTTCGGCTTGGTCATCACCCGAATCCTTCAGTGCGCCGCAACCTTCTCTTGAGGTGTTCGAGGCTTGCTTGGCGGAGGCAGCGGTTCCAGAGATTTGAATCTCGGGGAGTGCGGGTCATGGCAGTGCACACAGAGATAATAGGTCTTCTCGCCACTCCAGGAGCCGCTCCGTTTGCCATGAACGCCGTGACGCCAGTCCCTGAACTTTGTCCCGTGGCATTTCCCGCACAGCAGGTACGACTCGCTAAACGGGATCAACTGCCCGTCCGCCAACGGGAGCAGAAAGTTTCGCTCACTAGGATGGTGGCAGTCGAGACACCATACTTTGATGCCCCCGTGTTTTAGCTCAATGCCCGTATGAACTCGCAGAATTTCGCTCCGAGACCAGTTTATTTTAAAATCCTTCTCCGGGCCGTGGCATGAGCGGCACGGCGTTATGGTCAAAGGGAGCGGTTTGACCGGCACGGGAAACTCCTGGGAGCCCGGATCTTGTTGCGGTGGAATGACCTGATATGGTGGACGATCCGCTTCGTACTCAGTCCTGGTTCCCGCGACGCCTTCCCAGGCGCAGACCGCGGCCGCGGTCATGAGCAGCGCCGCAAGAGTTGAAGTGAGTCCGAGGTTTCGCACGATTCCCTTCATGGATATGCCCCTGGCCTCAAGGCAATGCGTTAGGGTCGGCGCCGCTTCCTGGAGAGGTGTCTCATTCGCGCCGCGTATTACTTCGCTTCCTTGCCGCCGTACCGGTCTTGGTACCACTGCTGTAGCTTTTGCAGCTCCTCCTTGCTCATACCTTCTTTGTACCAGCGATGCCGGGGATCGTTGAAGATGTGCTTTTGCAGGAACGGAGCCGCGGCCGCCTTGCCGCCCAGCAGCGCTTCCACTTCAGGAATGAACTTGATGTAAAAGTGCTGAGCCACCTCGTACATCCCGTGCCACCACGCATAGTCGGGTCCGCTCATGGAAGCTCCGTGACGAGCGCGACGGCCTTCGTGATGCCACAGTTCGTAAAAGATCCAGTCGAGCTTGTCGTCCATATCCGCGGGCGTGAGCTTGCCCATCTTAATCAGCTCATTCCGCATATTTTGGGCCGGGATGGCGAACTTGGTGTTGTACAGCTCCACCAGATCGTCAAACTGTTTGTAGAAGCCTCCGACCATCTCTTCGCCGTGGCACTGACGGCACACGTCCTTCATCCGGTCCCGGCGCTCTTCCCAGTTGGTGAGCTTCTTTGAGACTACGGGCCTGAGCGTCCACGATATCCTCGCGCCCACGTCATGAGTCGATTTCTGATTCGGTGTTGCGCTTATGTGGCAAGTGGAGCAGGTCGCGGTGTCTTCATAATCCACCCCGACGATCCATTCGACTCTGTCCATATTCATCTTGTCTCGAAACGCGCTGTACAAGATGCCGTGCTTTGATTCCTGGTACACCTCGATCTGTGGATGGTCCGGACCAAGGTGGCACTTGCCGCACGCGTCGGGCCGTCGCGCCTGCTCCACGGAGAACCGGTGCCGAGTGTGGCATGCGGAACAGCTCCCCTTGCTCCCGTCCGGATTGATACGCCCGATCCCGGTGTTCGGCCAAGTGCTGGGGTCCAGCTTGCCGTTCTTGAGCACCTTGATATTGGAGCCATGACACTGCCGGCACCCTGTTGCAACCGCTTCCGGTCCCCCCACCACTTCGCCCAGATAGTTGTCCAGCGTATTGAGGATGTCCGCTCCCTTGGCGTGGTGGGAAGGCTGTTGCTGGTCGAACTGATCCTTGTGGCACCTGGAGCAATCCTTTGGAGTCACCAGGGTCGCAATCCAAAACCCCCGATGATCGTACCCGTCAGGATCGCCCGGCTTGTTGCCGACCGCCTTTTCAGCCCGGTGGCAGTCGTAGCAGTTCACCCCCGCTTGTCCCATCCTGCCGGAGCGCCACATCTTGAACAAGGCGGGGGACTTCAGCTCATGGCATTTGATGCAGACCTGGCCCTCCGGCGACCCGTAAAGCTTGGGGTCCACGTTCCTCTTGCCAAGGGCCGGAGAAGCGCAGAGGACCACCGCCAGCGCCACCAAGATGGGAATACGTCTCATGGCTTAGACTCCTGTATGGGTGATGGTGCTCATAAGCATGGCTTTGCCGGAATGCAGTATCGATCTCAGATGCAGTATCGGACTGCTCTAACCCCTCTTCTCCCTGAACAATGGGTTGTTCGTGCAGGCGGCTCTCATTATGGACTTCTTCGACGTAAAGGTGCGGTAAATGTCCGTTAAGAACGTGTAAAAGTGAATCGAGCGAAAACCTGTCTCCGAATCCGAGCGTTTATAGTCCAACCCGATTGTTGACAGAAAACCTCAACCTATTTACCCTTGCGGGCATACTCTTCAGAGTGCGCGAAGACGAAAGATCAGCCTTGACCTTGGTCCATCATGGCCGGTTCGTTCACATATCCGCTTGGCAAGACGGTCTCGACCAAATTCCTCATCGCCTCGACCCTGGTCACCGTCGCGGTCTTCGTGCTGCTGTTCGTCTGGTCTTCAAGGGCCCAGGAAGAGCATATTATGGACCAGGTTCGCAAGCAAGCGGAAATTCTTTACAAGCAGATCATTATCACTCGGCGCTGGGTTTCGGATCAAGGAGCTATCCTTGCGCCCAAGAGTGAAGAGATTCAACCCAGCCCTTTCCTGGAGGAGCCCGAAGTTACCGGCCGCGACGGCGTGGTGTACACCAAGGTCACCCCATCCATCCTGACCAAGATGCTCTCGGAGCGCGCGAGTCAGACGGGATCGTACGCGTTCAAGCTCACCAACACGGTGTTCCTCAATGCGGAGAACGCGCCGGATGAGGTGGAAAAGGAAGCCCTGGAGCGGTTCAGAAGCGGCAGACAAGATCCCATCTTTCGGACGGAAACTCGAGACGAGCGTCGCCTTCTCAGATACGTCGCGCCCGTGTACGTGAATGAAAGCTGTCTCCAGTGCCACATGGTGCAAGGGTACCGATCGGGAGACGTGGGGGGATGTCTCAGCGTGTTCGTGCCCATGGACGATGCGTGGGCAGCGATTCGTCAGAACAATATCGTGCTTCTGGGCGGCAGTTCCATCTTGGCAGGCTGTTTGGTGCTGCTCCTGTTTCTCTTGTCACGCTCACTGGTGTTCAAACGGATCCGGGACATCAAGGAATCCGTGGATCGCATAACTCCCGAACGTCTCGACCGCTCGCTCGGATCGCGGGGAGACGAGCTTAAGGAGATTGCGGACTTCTGCTACGCGATGGATGAAGCGTTGAAAACCAGGCACCAAGAGCTGGAACGCAAAATCGCTGAAGCCACACGCGATCTTTCCGAAGCGAACACGCACCTGGAAGCTCTCAACCGTGAGCTGCAGAATCTTAATCGCGCGAAGCTTGATTTCTTTTCCGACATATCACACGAGCTGCGAACGCCTCTCACGAGCATAAAGGGCGCGGTGGAAACGCTCGCTCGCAAAGCGCTCTGCGAAGAGCCGATCTATATCGACATCATAAAGCGCAATGTGGATCACCTCATCAAGACGGTCTTTGATTTCCTCGATTACTCCAAGCTGGAAGCAGGAGAACTGGAGCTGAATCTTGAGCCCGTATCCCTCAAGAGCGTCGTGGAGGAAGCTCTCCTCGCGCAAAAGGCCGACGCGGCCAAATCCTCCGTTGAGCTGGTCCTGGAAGCGGTTGACGGCCGCGAAGCGCGAATCGACAAAACCCGCATCTACCAGGTGCTCGTGAATCTCCTATCAAATGCGATCCGCTTCTCACCGGCCGGGGAATCCGTCCGAGTGACCATCACGCGCCACGATGGGACCGCCACAATCTGCGTGAAAGACAACGGTCCCGGTATCCACCGCAAATACCATGAGGCGATCTTTAGAAAATTCTACCAAATACCGGATCAGGACGGCCGCAAAATGCACCGGGGCACTTCCGGGATCGGCCTGGCGATCTGCAAAGGGCTGGTCGAAGCCCACCGAGGCGCCATCTGGGTAGAGAGCCAACCGGGCAAAGGGAGCCGCTTCTGCTTCAACTTGCCGCTCAGGACCTGAACATGGAAGCCGAACAGATACTCGTCGTGGACGATGATCCGGACATTCTCACGATCCTTCGGGACAATCTGGAATGGGACGGGTACACGGTGTTGACCGCGTCTACCGGACGAGAGGCCCTGAGCCTGTTCCGAGAAAAGACCCATTCGCTCATTATCCTGGATCTCTTCCTCCCTGACATGGACGGCATACAGGTCTGCCGTGCGATCAGAGAAGAATCCGACGTTCCCATCATTATGCTTACCGCGAGAGATCGAGTAACGGACAAGGTTTTGGGCTTGGAAACCGGCGCGGACGACTACCTGGTAAAACCGTTCGAGCATCTGGAGCTGGCAGCCCGAATCAAGGCATGTCTACGGCGGCGCCGACCCGGCCCGATCACAACGGAGGCCCTGATCCATGAAAACATCAAGATCGATCCTGCTCGCCGTGTTGCATTCAAAGACGGCAAAGAGCTGAACCTCACCCACACCGAATTCAACCTGCTCTTGCTGCTCGCTTCCAGACCCGGACAGGCTATGAGCAGAGACAGTATCAGGAAGGCTTTATGGCCTGAAGGCGATTTGTATAAGGGGAGCCGCACCATCGACGTACACATCCAGCACCTGCGCCAAAAACTAGAGGAAGACCCTCATTCACCGCGGTACATAAAGACCATTCCCAGCGTAGGATATCTGTTCGACGTTCACTCAAAGTGATTAGAAGTGGGTGCAAAACTCCTTTTTCACGCGTGTCCACCTTGTGATATCACCGAGTTATGCGAGCAAACGTCAGTTTTGCAACCACCTCTAACAAGTGATGGGCCCTGCGGGGGGAATCCTTGCAGGAAGTGAGGCTTCCTAGGATACAATAGCTGCGTCCGGACGCCAAGATATCGAAGAACGAATTGCGGCGGTCCACGTGCCGTGATCTTTCGGCTTGACTCACCGCACCATTCAGCGTACCCTAAAAGCAAGCCCAAATGGACCTGCAATGCCCGGAACCGGCTGGAGACGCGTCGCAGGTCACCATTGCGGAGAGCCATCGCCGCCTCTTCGAGGCTCCGATCCTGGGAAATGCGATGGGATGACTTCTTATCGCTGGGGGCAGAATGGCTGACGAGAAGTTGGAAAATACTTTAGGTCTGAGTATCTTCGCCGACAAGCTCCGTGAGTCAATATCGAGCCAAAAGGCACAATACGACCGGTGTGTGGAATGGCTGCTACTGGTAAATGGTGGCATGATAGCCATAATCCTAAGGGGTTATCCCGGTGGGAAAGACCCTTACAACCCGCAACAAATAATGCTCTTGGCCTTCATAGGCCTCATCGTCACATTTTTTCTGATGTTCAGGTCATGCCGAGCGTATCTCAACTTAGAGCTGGTTGCAAAACCTCATAGACATTTTCTCAAGGTTATCATGATGCAGGCCACCTGGAAGAAGGCCACGAACATATTGATATGATTCTCGTATCTGACAACGATGCGTCGATAGTTGGTGATCCAACTGAAGGTGCGCTCGACTGTATATCGTCTCCTGTAGCGATCCCACAGTCGGTCATCTTGTCTATTGA
>Ga0194126_10003117_pt1 | contig 26494 bp, 18 predicted proteins | sample TA2KigC150mmetaG_FD_148641 | JGI IMG/M metagenome (GOLD analysis project Ga0194126, IMG submission 148641) | Freshwater microbial communities from Lake Tanganyika, Tanzania - TA2015035 Kigoma Deep Cast 150m | ecosystem: Environmental > Aquatic > Freshwater > Lake | place: Tanzania: Lake... | reverse complement strand
TGACCTTTACCGTGTAAAGCTCATCATGCATGACTTTGAAGCTATCTCTCATAAAATCGTCAAGGCTGAAATCATTGGGTATCATGAATCGCTCATCGGTGATCTTGAGCATCTTGACCCGGTCCAGGACAAACATCCTCACCTCTTCCCGAAGGTGGCATAGTCCGATGAGATAGATGGTCCCGTCGTAGAACCAGACCTTGTAGGGGTCCACCTTCCGGAGGGTCTTCTCCTTTCTGTGGAGGGAGTGGTAGACCATTTCGACCTGACGGCGCTCCATAGCTGCCTGGTTCACCTGGGTCAGGATATTCCTGAATTGGGCGTAATCCTTGTAGGGTTTGATCCCCACGTGGAATACTGACTGCATCTGGTCCAGATAGCGCAGGGCCTGGGGCGGGAGGGTTGATTGAATTTTTTTGAAGACGGAATCGATGGAGTCATGGAACGGTGTCCCTTTGAAGACCCGCACCAGGTCTTTGTAGAAGTAAAGGGACATAAGCTCGGTCAACGTGAAAGGCGCGGGGATCTTGAACTTATAGGTATCTACGAAGGCCCAACGGTTGGCCTTGTCGACCTTTTCAGTGTACAAAGGAAACCCGGCCGACTGGAGGGCTTCCAGGTCGCGGTAAATGGTTCTTATCCCGGTTTCTTCCCGGTTGGCTATCTCGGCTACGGTCAGGCCATTTGTGCTGGCTTCAATCGACCGTATGACCCGCCACTGCCGAGCTAATTGATCACCCCGCATTCTCTTCCCCCTTTTTGGACTGGCAACCTGGATTTCGATCCAGGAAAAAGGGTTGAGGAAAACCCAAAATTTATCGCATCATAGCAAATTCTCTTTAAAAGGTCAAAATCTTCTGGCTCTTCTGGCTAACTCCTCTTTTTTCTTTGAGAAAATCTCTGATAGGGGATTCTGGGACCGTCACTTTTATGCCCGCTATGACTGAAAGCTGACAGGTGCATAACCCTCCCGTCCAGCACCAGGGAGGCCCCGGAGACAGAATTATCTTCGAACCTTATGTTTTCGCCCAGCCCCAGAGAGGGGTGGGGTTTACCGGGGGCATTCTGGACCCCCTCCAAGAAATGCCTTACAGATTCGCCGGATATATGGTTTTTGCAAGGCTCTTCAAACCAATCCAAGGCATCCAGGGCGTAGCTCTGAACCAGCTTTTGGAAAAACCTGCTGAAGGTCTGCTGGTAGCCGAAGCATTCCAGGCCTACCACCTCTCCATTAATTGCAAACACCGCGCCAATCTGACATTCCACTACCCTGAATGCTTTCAAGTATTCGCCCAGACGATCCCTCTGCCCTTCAAAAAGGTCCGCCATAGCACCCGTGGAGGAATGGACTGCCATCCGTTCACTCTTCAGGGCCAGCTCATCCCAGATCATTCCCTGGTTTGAGCGGTATCCGCCGCCCTTGTTGAGGCTCATCGCAACCACCTTCTGATGCTCCCGCCGCATACTGGAGGGCATGACCTTTTTCCCAGAGGCAAACTTCTGGGACCGGTAAGACCATCTCCCCTGTTCGACGCAGCTGACCGGAATGGTTATTTCGGTCTGACCAGCAAGCAAGAATGTGGCATTGACGATCCGATTCTGCTTGGCCCCCACCAGCTCCTCTCCATCCACTACCAGCAGTTTGTGAACTGATTTGTTGTTGAGCCTGAGATCCGGAACACTTCCGCCATGGCTGACCTCTGTTATCTCGACCGATCCTAGCCCCAAGGCCTCTTCCAGGATCAGGTAATCAGGAGCCCTGGCATCCGACGCCAGCAGAGGGAAAAGGGTCATGTTCATATGGCTCTGTTTCCCGCCCAGCTTCACTTTTTTCAAGAACAATTGAATGGCCTCCATGATTTTTTTCCCCTTTCTTTTTAGGGGACAGGATAACCCGCAAGATTGTCAGATCAGGACAAAATGGACCCCAGATTTTTGGAATTATTTCTGGCTATAGAGGCGGAGATCAAGATACCGGCTCAGATGGTGGCCAAGAGGTGGGGAAAGAAGGTGGGATAGGGGGGTGGAGGGGGGAGGAATTGAATTTTACGACTAAGTCCTTATGGGTGCACCCCTACAGCACCCAAAATCCAGTGGGGGCTGTGCTAAAATTGTGATAGAATCAAATCAAAAAGACCGGAATAGATAGAATAGACTGGAATAGTTGTAATTCATAAATCTATTTAAAAACAATCAATTACGGGAAAACCGGGCCAATATCAAGGGGTTTGAAAAATAGTTCTTTTCGCACTCAAAATCCCGTGTCCCCTGGGGACGTGTCGGTTCGACTCTTACCGCCGGCACCATATAAATCAGGGGTTTGCGACGCCTATTCCAACCTTTTTGATGCTCCGTATTCTAACAAAGCCTATTTTTTGTATTGAATTTTCCCCAGGAGCTTTCCAATCCAATCCTTAATCCGATCGATCACGGATGGATCATCGACGGTGAGCTTAGATTCTGCGGTCAGGTCTGAAAGCATGCTTGTAACCTTAACCGTATAAACGCCGGTGGGAATATGGGGTTGAGTGATAATAATGACAGTATCAAATTTTTCATTCATTCCAATATCCGCCTTCAGAATCTCCATAGCCTTGGTTAACTTGATTACTTCGGCCTTGAAAGTGCCATCCGCTTTAACGGGAGCCTCGGCTACGATCGCCTTTACCTGATTCGGTCCCGTTAAAGTGATGAATACAGAATCCCCGGGTTTAAATCCCGCCCCCTCAAAGACAACATCCGTATCCATTATTGTCGATACCCCAAGACGAATGGTCTCAGGGCTTACAATAACTTGGGGTTTGGACGCGGAAAGGTCAAGAGTTTTTTTGGCCGTACATCCATAACCCAGATGGATAAGAATCGATATTAATAGGATTAAAGATACTCCCATCGTGGTTTTCAGGTAGCGGATCATCTGTTGAGCTAACATATTGAATTCCTCCTTATGTATTGAGCCTCTTGCAAAAGTATTTTTTTGTGGTTCGACAAGCTCACCACGAACGGAAAAACTAAATAATTTCAACCTAAGCCCGTTCACCCTGAGCCTGTCGAAGGGTAAATTACGGGCTTTTGCAAGAAGCTCGTATTATTTATCCCTTTTCGCCCCAGTATAAAACTCAGTAACATTGTAATTGCCCCATGTCCTGACAGGGTTCATCGCCGATAAGATTTTCTCCCTTATTTTCCCCTGAGGGATTTTCTTGAATTGAAAGGGTTGATGCTATGGAAAAAAGACCTGTTTTTGAAAATAACAGGTTTGATGAACTCGTAAAAAGTCCGAAAGCCCCTTTTCCCGTCATTCCGGCCCCGTATCAAGTACGGGGTGAACTCCAGTCGGGATCCAGTATTTTCAAATACTTATAAATACCCTGGACTCCGGTTTCCACCCCCGGATTACGACATTCCGGGGCAGGCTTAGTGACGACTTTTTACGAGATCATCAGGTTTTAATGAAATATATATCAAATAAAAATAGGGAGTCAAGAAAAACGTAAGGGCCGAGATAAAGAGGACGCTTTTTCCCCACCTTTAATAAGTGAAATTTTTTAATTGCCGCCCAATCTTCCAATGAATTTTCGAAGGTTCTGAATAAAGTCCCCCTTTAAGCCTTGATTTTCTGAACGCGGCAGGTGAACCGCCCTGCGGGCACCTGTAAGCTGAATTTGAAGGGGGGGCATTTTTCCCGGCAGTCAAGGACTGTTCCCGCTATGGATTGACCCTCACCGTAAGGGAAAAAGTTTCGATCGGAACTGGTTCCCAGAGTCTTTTGTACACCAAGCGCAGGTGGGCCGCGCCCGAAGCCATAGCCTTGAAATGGAATGTATACGTTCCTCCCGCGCCGATCTCGTTCGAGTCAGGTTTATACGTGGAGTCCACAAATGGCAAGACCGAGCTTTCAGTCTCGGCGACCACCCACTGGTAGCCGGTTGTCGGATTGCCCGACAGAACAACATCTAAATCTACCCCATTCTTGATGGTCACAGTTTTACCATCATGCTCCCTGGTGATCACGATCGATTGATCAGGAGAACTGTCTTCGCAGCCAGTCAGCGCAATCAGTATTCCGACCACTATCAACAAACCATAAAGTCCTCTCATCGTCTGTTCCTCTTGTTTGGATCTCGTTTCAGGTCAATTAAAATTGGGGATGTGTTCCTAATTCTCTTTTTCGTTTTTGATGCGTTCGGGCGAAATGCGGTGTCTTTTGAGGAGGGCACAGAAATTGGGCCGTTGCATCCCCACCCTTTCAGCCGCACGGGTGATGTTGCCTTTTGATGCCCGGAGAGCATTGATGAGAAAGGCCTTTTGAATCTGTCCGAAGGTCTCTTCAAGGAGATGCTTCTTCACGGCATTGAGTTCTTGAAGCGTCCTGGGAATCGGGTGACTCTTCCAGGATCCTTTCGTCTGGAGCTGATCGAGCAGGTGGCGCAGGTCGAGCTTGGTATCATCCGCCATGATGACCAGACGCTCCACCACATTCTTCAACTGCCGGACATTGCCAGGCCAATCATAATGGATCAGGCTCTCCAGCGCTTCATCGGAGAACCCTTCGATCCGCTTCCCGGTTTTCCTGCAAAAGTGTCTGAGGAAGTGGTAGGCGAGACTGGGAATATCCTCTTTCCTCTCCCGAAGGGGAGGAATGAAGATGGGAAAGACATTCAAACGGTAAAAGAGGTCCTCCCTGAACTGTCCCTCTTCAACCATCGCCTTCAAATCCCTGTTCGTGGCCGCAATGATCCGGACATCCGTTTTGTGGAAGCGACTCGCTCCCACCGGTTTGAATTCACCGGTCTCCAGAACCCGCAGGAGCTTTCCCTGGATCTCAAGACTCAGATTGGTCACATCATCCATAAACAGGGTTCCGCCGCTGGCCATATCGAATATGCCTTCCTTATCCCGAACCGCACCGGTGAAGGCTCCCCTGACATGGCCGAAAAGCTCGCTTTCGAGAAGCGTGGGTGAAAGCGTGCTGCAATCGACGGCGACAAATTGACGGTTGGCCCTCTGACTGCGGGCGTGAATGGCTCCGGCAAATAGTTCTTTACCCGTACCGCTTTCTCCATACAGAAGCACCGTGCTGTCGGTCGGAGCAACCTTCTCGACCTGTTCGAAGACCTGAAGGATTTTCGGACTCTCTCCTACAATGTTTTGGAAGCTGAACCGGCTGAAGAGCTCCTTCCGAAGGTGGAGATTTTCTTCCATCAGACGTTTCTTTTCGATGGCTCTCTGTACCACCAGCATCAGTTCTTCGTCGGTGAAAGGTTTGGAGAGATAGTCAAAGGCCCCCAATTTCATGGCCTCCACTGCGTTTTGAACAGTGGAATACCCTGTCATGACGATTACAAGAAGACTCTGGTTTGTTTTGTGGATGGCCCTGAGGATTTCCATGCCTTCAATATCGGGCAGCTTCATATCGAGGAGGATCAAGTCGTAATCACCCTCCCGGATCAGTTCCATGCCCTCCCTGCCCGTCATACAGGTCTCAACGACATGGTTGTCATCCGAGAGCGCCAGGCGGCATCCTTTGCAGACCGCGGGTTCATCATCAATCACCATAATCCTTACAGGTTTCATGCCTACCTTCTTGTTTCACCTTGATGGACATCCGGGGGGATAGGAAGCTCTATGATAAAACGGGATCCCTGGTTGGGTTGGCTAAAGGCATAAACATGTCCCCCGTGTTTTTGAACGATTCCATAGGTCACGGCCAGGCCGAGGCCGGTCCCCTTCGCCTTCGTGGAGAAGAAAGGTTCGAAGATCTTGGACATATTCTCCGGAGGAATCCCGCATCCTGTGTCTGAGACTTCGATGGCCACATTTCTTCGGTCAGAGGTAACATTGCTAAGGATCGTAACGGTTCCCTGCTCTTCGATTGCCTGTATGGCGTTGAGTAAAAGGTTGACTAAGATTTGCTCAATCTGGTGCTCATCAATGATGATCTTCGGCAATTGCTTCGACAGGTCCACCTCCAGCCGAATATGCCGGAGCCGAAACTCATTTTCCAGGAGGTGTATGGCTCTCATAATTACGTTGTTTACATCTACCAGGGCTGTTTTGGGCACGCTTGACCGAGAAAATTCAAGGAGCTCATGGATGATAGTCTTGCAACGCAGGGTCTCCTGCATGATGATTTCAAGCCCTTCTCTGAAGGGCCCCTCCTTCGGAGCCTTTTTGAGCAGGTTTGAGCTGAAGAGCAGAATTCCGGCAAGGGGATTATTGATCTCATGGGCGATTCCGGCAGCCATCCGGCCCATAGCCGATAATTTTTCTGTTTGAAGGGCCAATTGATCGTATCGGGATTCCTGCATCTCGATGAGCTGCGCCTTCTGGATGACGGAAGCCCCTCGTTCGGCAATGAGGATGATGTAATGAAGTTCTTCTTCGGAAAATTCCCTCGGTTCGTCAAAATAGATTCGAAGGATACCCAGGACATCATCCTTATATGTGATGGGCGAATCAATTATCATCCGGATTCCTTCTGCCCAGACCTCTTGGGGGCGTTGAACACGGGGATCATTTAAGATATCACGCACGATGATGATTCTGTTCTGCCGGCAGAGATCCGTAATAATTTTTTCACGAGGTATCGGTCCTTTAGAAACGTACTGATCACTCAGGCCATAGGCGGCCCCCAACTCCAGCTGGTTAGTCTCTTGGTTTAAAATCCGGATGAGAGCGCCTCTGGCATTGAGCATCTCGGCAGATTTCATTACTATGGTGTCCAGCACATCCTTGACATGAGCGCCGGAATGAAGCGATGCGCTAATTTCCCGAAGGATGTTATAAAGCGTTTCGAAATCTATCCTTTGGCCCATCGACGCCCCCCATGTATATTCTATTATACACGCATAACTATTCAAAGCAACTTATGAATTTAAACCTTGACCCCTTTCCGATATATAAAATTCTATACGATTTGACGCCCAGGATCCCTGTTCCCGCGCAGGATTATTTATTCTAAGATATTAAAATTATTAGTCAATCGTTCCAGTTCGCTCTTCGGCTATTATTGGCATCTCTGTTGCAGAATTTAGGGCGAAACGAGAGGAAAGGAGGTAAAGATCATGAACGCAATCCAGGAAACCATAAGAAGACAACCTGCCTACCGGCCCCATGTCCTTCTGGTGGAGGATGAGTTAAATGTGGCCAAGGGACTTGAGATGGTGATGCGTGAAGAAGGCTTTGATGTGGATATGGCTGATACAGGACAGGGCGCCCTGGACAAGTTCAGGGCGGGCGAATTTGACCTTTTGGTAGCTGACCTACGGTTGCCCGATATGGATGGCATGGATGTCATTCAACGCGTCCGGGAGAAGCGACCCAGAACAAATGTGGTCATCATCACAGGGTATCCCTCTGTTTCTTCGGCAGTCCAGGCCGTCAGGATGGGGGTTTCGGACTACCTGCGCAAACCCTTTACGGAAGATGAGTTTAAGACGGCTGTAAAGAGCGCGCTGAAAGAGAAAGATAAGGAATCCATGGAAGAGCTCATTGTCGAGACGCAGAAGGAAAGACTGATCCAGAAGGAAGAGGTCACCCGGGTTCTGGAGAGGGCTTATCAGAATGAGGGGTTCTGGCGTGAGTTGATGGAGAGCGGCTCCGAGGCGCTGAAGGAGTATCGGCTCTCCCGTAAAGCCAAGGCCGCCATCTTGTCCGGAGATCTGGAGTGGATCCGGAACAATGTCGGGGAACTAACTAAAGAACAGCTCATGTTCATCTACAAGCGTCTGGAGCGTGAAGCCTGGTGACCAACCCAAGTTTTTCCGAGCAAAGGGTTCCAAAGATTCAGCTTGAGAAAGGAAGAGCCATATGGAGCAGGCGATCTATCAGGAGCTGCCTGTTGGAAGCGGACCGGATATAGAGGGTCTTTTCAATGAGATAAGCAAGGGGTTTAAGGGAAAACCTGACGAACTTATTCCCATGCTTCAAAGGGTTCAAAGGGCGCTCGGTTTTTTACCTGAACAGGCCCTTCTCGAAATCGCCCGCCATACGGGACTGTCAGCGGCAAGGGTTTTCGGGACAGCTACATTCTACGCTCAGTTCCGGTTTCAACCGGTGGGGAAATATATCATCCGGGTCTGCCGGGGGACTGCTTGCCATGTAAAGGGTTCGTACCGCCTTCTGGAAACCATTGAGGATTATCTCCAGGCAACCCCTGGACAGATGACCCCGGATGGACTATTTACGATCGAGACTGTCGCCTGCTTTGGCTGCTGCGCCTTAGCGCCGATCATGGTCGTTAACGATTCGGTATACGGAAGCCTGAATCGGTCCAAGGCGTTGAAGCTCCTCGATGAGATTCGAGGTAGAGAAGCAGGAGTCCACAGTTGATTCGTGAACATGGAGATTGAGGTGGACCATGGATTTTACATTGATCAAAGAGCGGGCCGAAAAAAACTGGAGGGCGCTTGAGAACCTTCGGCAGCCCCTCATCCAGATAGGAATGGGAACCTGCGGTAAAGCCGCAGGGGCAGATGAGGTTTATGAGGCGGCCAAACAGACGCTCAAAGAGATGAACCTCCGGGGCCGCATCCTGCAGGTGGGATGCATTGGCACGTGCTACCTGGAGCCGATGATGGCCGTCCGAAAGCCAGGAGGGCCTTTCATCTATTACGGAAACCTCACAGCCAAAAGGACAGAGGAAATCCTTCTCTCCTACCTCAGACATGACGATCCAAAGTCTGAGTGGGCCGTTTGTTTCATTGGAGAGGAACCGGCGGATGGAATCCCTCGCTTCGAGGATCTGCCCATGATCAAACCGCAAGTGCGGATTGCCCTGCGAAATTGCGGCATCATTGATCCTGAGAATATCGATCATTATATCGCCCGGGGCGGATATAGCGGGCTGATGAGGGCTCTCCGGATGAATTCCGGAGAAGTGATTCAGGAAATCAAAGACTCCGGCCTGCGGGGACGGGGAGGCGCAGGATTTCCCACCGGAATGAAGTGGGAGTTCGCAAGAAAGGCGCCGGGGCAGGCAAGGTATATCATCTGCAATGCTGATGAAGGAGACCCGGGCGCCTTTATGGACCGCTCTCTCCTCGAAGGGGACCCCCATTCGGTTCTGGAAGGGATGCTGATCGGGGCTTATGCGATCGGGTGCAACGATGGTTACATCTATATTCGTGCGGAATATCCGCTGGCCATAAAACGACTGGAGACTGCCCTGGTCCAGATGAAGGAGTACGGTCTTTTAGGCCGAAATATCCTGGGAAGCCAATTCGGTTTTCAGATTCATATCAAGGAAGGAGCGGGCGCATTCGTCTGCGGCGAGGAAACAGCCTTGATGGCTTCCATTGCCGGCGGCCGGGGCATGCCGCGGTCAAGACCTCCTTTTCCGGCCAGCAAAGGGCTCTGGGGAAATCCGACCAACATCAATAATGTGGAGACACTGACCAATGTCTCCGCGATCCTGGCGCAAGGGGCAATATGGTTTGCAGGCTGCGGGACGGAGAAGAGTAAGGGAACGAAGACCTTTGCTCTGGCCGGGAAGGTGGAGCGGACCGGCCTCATTGAGGTTCCCATGGGTATCCGTCTGAAAGAGATCATCGATGAGATTGGCGGAGGAGTGGCTAAGGGTAAAAGAGTTAAGGCGGTCCAGACCGGAGGACCATCCGGAGGATGCATCCCCGCGGATCTTTTTGACCTTCCGGTGGATTACGAGTCACTTGCCGCGGTGGGTTCCATCATGGGTTCCGGAGGGATGGTGGTGATGGATGAGGACGCTTGCATGGTCGATATCCCCAGGTATTTTCTCTCGTTCACCGCTGAGGAGTCCTGTGGCAAGTGCATGCCCTGCCGCCTCGGTACACGGCAAATGCTCGACATCCTCAATGATATTTGTGAAGGAAAAGGAACGCCCGAAGACCTCGAAATCCTCAAGGATGTGAGTGAGACCATTCAAAAAGGCTCGCTCTGCGGCCTGGGACAGACAGCCCCCAATCCGGTGCAGACGACCCTGCGTTATTTTCGTTCCGAATACGAGGCCCATATTCTAAGAAAAAGGTGTGAAGCGGGTGTCTGCAAACCCCTGTTTCATTATGAGATCGATCCCGAGGCATGCAATGGATGCGGGGTTTGCTCTAAAAAGTGTTCTGTGGGAGCGATCACAGGCGAAAAGAAGAAGCCTCATTCTATTGAGCCGGACAGGTGCACGAAATGCGGCGCCTGCTACGAGGCCTGTAAGTTTCAGGCAGTACATATCTGTTAGGACGGGGAAGAGGTGAACCGATTATGAAGAGGATCAAGCTTACCATTGATAGTCGGGCAGTCATCGTCCCGGAGGGATCAACGGTTCTTCAGGCGATCGAGAAGGCCGGGCTTTATGTGCCCACCCTCTGTAATGATCCTGCTTTAAAGCCCTTTGGGGCGTGCCGGCTCTGCATAGTCGAGATCGAAGGCATGCGGGGGTTGCCCACCTCCTGCACCACACCCGCACAGAATGGCATGGTGGTCCATACGGAGACAGGGGAGATACAAAGGATTAGGCGGACCATTGTGGAGCTGGCAATTGTCAATCATCCGTATGAATGCCTCCTTTGCAATAAAAGCCAGGACTGTGAGCTCCTAAACGTGGCTCGATATGTGGGAGTGGAGCAAAGGTCAATTGAGCGGCTTCGGAGGACAAAACGAACGAGACCTTCGGATAGATCCAACCCTGCCTTTGATTTTGAGCCGGACAAGTGCATTCTCTGCGGAAAGTGTGTGCGCAGGTGCGATGAGATCGTGGGCCTGGGCGCCATTGATTTCTGCCACCGGGGTTACGATACAGTGATCAGCCCTTTTTCTGGAAGGCCGTTAGCCCAATCCATATGTCAAAGTTGCGGCGAATGCGTGGAGCATTGTCCTACCGGAGCCCTAACACCCAAGAATCTCCTTCTCCCCGACAGAGAGATCGAAACGATATGTCCCTATTGCGGGGTGGGTTGTTCCCTCTATGTGGGAGTTCGAGCCGGCAAGATCGTGAGCGTGAGAGGAAATGAGAAGAGCCCTGTCAACCGGGGAGAGCTCTGCGTCAAAGGGCGGTATGGGTTGGATTTCATCAATCACCGGGATCGGCTCACCCGGCCCCTGATTCGAAGGGAAGGCGTTCCCAGGAGCGTCAGCACAGGCGATATCGATCAGATTTTTGGCGAGGTGGAATGGAATGAGGCGTTGGACCGGGTGGCGCAGTCCATTGCCAACACGGTTGATCGATATGAGCCGAACTCGATCGGACTGCTCAGTTCGGCAAAGTGCACCAATGAGGAGAATTATCTTTTTCAGAAATTCGCAAGAGCGGTTTTGGGCACCAATAATGTGGACCACTGCGCCCGGCTCTGTCATGCCTCTACAGTGGCGGCCGCATTGGCGGCCTTCGGGGATGGAGCGATGAGCAATTCCATCTCCGATATTGATCATGCCGAAGTCCTGTTTGTCATCGGGTCCAATACGACTGAATGTCATCCCATCATCGGCCGCAGGATTAAGCGGGCCATTAAAAATAACGGAACCAAACTGATCGTGGCGGACCCGCGCAGAATCGAATTGTGCGACATGGCCCAAGTCCATCTGGATCATCTGCCCGGAACGGACGTGGCGCTTCTCAACGGGATGATGCGGGTGATCGTGGAGGAAGGCATCCATGATCAGAAGTTCATAGAAGAGCGAGGTGAGGAGTTCGAGCCTTTTGTCGAATCCCTGAAACGATATGACCTCAAGACCGTAGAGGCCCTCACCGGTGTTGCCGGAGAGAAAATCCGGCAGGGCGCCCTGCTTTTTGGGAAGGCGAAAAGGGCCATTGTCCTCTACGGCATGGGAATCACACAACACACGACCGGAACGGACAACGCCAAGACCATTGCCAACCTCCTAATGCTTACCGGAAATCTGGGGCGCAAGGGAACGGGCTTCTCGCCCCTCCGGGGACAGAATAATGTCCAGGGCGCCTGCGATATGGGCGCCTTGCCCGTGGTCTATCCAGGATACCAACGGGTGGACCATCAGGCCGTTAGAGAGAAATTTGAAAAAGCCTGGGGAAAGAACCTGAGTGAAAAACCTGGCCTCACGATTACGGAAATGGTCCAGGCCGCTTATGAGGGGAAACTGAAGGCGCTTTATGTGATGGGGGAGAACCCCATGCTCAGCGAACCCGACCTGAACCATGCGAAAGAGGCTCTGGCCAGACTGGAGTTGCTGGTCGTGCAGGACATCTTTTTAACGGAGACGGCCCAGATGGCTGATGTGATCTTGCCTGCGGCGAGCTTTGCGGAGAAGGATGGAACCTTCACCAATACGGAGCGCCGTGTTCAGCGCGTTCGCAAAGCCCTTGATCCGCCGGGGGAGGCCAGGCTGGACTGGGAGATCATTGCCGAGATCTCAAAACGGCTTGGATATCCCATGAACTATCAATCCAGTGCGGAGATCATGAACGAAATTGCCAGGCTCACCCCCATTTACGGGGGGATCGACCACGACCGCCTTAACAGAAGCGGGATCCAGTGGCCCTGCAGCGACATGAAACATCCCGGAACCCCCACCCTGCATAAGGGCCAATTCACGCGAGGGCGCGGAAAGTTTCATGTGGTCCATGATCGGCCGCCGGCAGAGCTGCCCACGTCCGCTTATCCCATTCTGTTGACCACGGGAAGGATCCTGGAACACTGGCACACGGGAAGCATGAGCCATCGATCCCATGTTCTCGAAACGCTGGCGCCGGAAAGTCATGTCGAGATCAATCCCGCAGATGCGAGTCGGCTCGGAGCTGTGGAGGGAGATGTGATTTCCCTGAGCTCCCGCAGGGGAGCGGTTCAGACCAAAGTTAGGAAGACGCATCGGGTCAGACCCGGGCAGGCATTTATGGCCTTTCACTGGAGAGAGGCTCCGGCGAACCGGTTGACCAACCCGGCCCTTGATCCCCAGGCAAAGATTCCCGAATTCAAGGTGGCCTCCGTAAAGGCAATGCTGACCGTGCTTGAGATGGCAGCTGAGGACAACAGGTTCCTTACGGCGCTGGCCGAGAACCCTGCCGGTGTGCTGGCATCTTATGACCTCACACCCGAACACCGCAAAGCCCTTATCGACGGAGACATCGCCTCGATTGAGCAGTGGGTTGGTCCTCTCGAAGAAAGAATGCAGGTGTGGTTGAAGGCCCGCCTCAGACAGGAGAATATTTCGGAAAAGCAGGCCTCAGGGGTTTAGAATTTTTCGGACCACCTAATGAACTCACATTACGGATTCACCCGGGTGATGTTGTCCCGGGTTTTTTATTTCGACTAATTATGCCATGGCCGATGGAATCTTCAATCTGCTCTAACCGGATAAGACAGCTTTGGGGAACTAAAAAAAAATCTTGATGATTTCCACCTCCGTTTCGACTTTGGATAAAAAAACTGAGGAAACCCCATTATCTGCAATTCAGACATTGGACTTCAGAAATTAGACATCAGACTTTTCAATATAGGAAATCAACCCCTGGAGAGTTCTTAAGCTTTCTTGAGCTTTTGCCCATATTTCTTGATGTCGACTCGTGTCTAAATATCCCAATTCCTTTGTAAACTTAATAGAGTAACTCAATTCCGTTAATGATGAGGTCGGGATATATAAGAAATGCAAGTATTCATTCCTATTCCTCCTGGCCGCGCCCTCTGCTATGTTGGCTGCCGCTGATACAGCAGATATTCTCCCGCCAGCCGGCGGGTCAACCCCCAAATCTCACTCTTTGGAAATCCTTTCGTAGCCTTATACACCAAGAGAACCAATTTATCTGCTAACTGCCATGCCTTTATTTTTTGGTAATCTCTAACCATTTCTCCCCTCAGTTAAATGTCTGAAGTCTATGGTCTAATGTCTGAATCACTGCCCCATTATTGTTTTTCTTGACAATTAAACAAGCCTCCATTATCATGACATATTTTTAAAAATGGGAGAGAGAGGGGGTGATAAACCGCCATAACGGATAGGTGCCGGTTCAGGTTGCTTAAACATTTAAATTTCATTATTCGAAAGGAGGGAACCATGAAACGTATTTTTGTTCCATTATTAGCAATCGTGATTATTGCAGCTTTGGCCGTGGTCTCCGCGCCAGCGCAGACGAAGAAAGAAGCCTTTAAATATGAGGACAAGATTGGCGTGGTGAAGATCAAGCCGGGCGACCCCATCCACATCGCCTGCTGGATGGTCGTGGCCGGACCGGATGCCTCTTTGGGGACCGATACCAAGCGAGGCGTTGAAATCGCCATTGATGATAGAGGCGGCAAAATTCTGGGATTCTCCATCAAGCTGACCGTCCAAGACACCGGCTGCAATGCCGAAGGCGGGCTGGCTGCTGCCACCAAACTGGCCGCCGACCCAACGATCGTGGCGGCGATTGGCTCCAACTGCTCAAGTGAAGCCCGTCCGGGTGCGCCCATCCTCTGGAAGGCTGGTATAGCGACCGTCTCCCCTTCGAATACCGCGCCGTTCCTTACAGACCCCAAGCGCGGGCCGGAATATGAAGGTTATCTGCGCACGGCCCACAACGACAAAGTGCAGGGAGCAGTGGCCGCGGAATTTGCCATCAAGAAGTTGAAGGTAAAAAAGGCCGCGACCATCCATGATGGAAGCGTGTATGCCGAACAACTCCAGGGGGTCTTTGCCGAGACCTTCAAAAAATTAGGCGGAACCATCACTTCTCAAGAAGCCGTGGCTCCTACGGACACGGACATGAGGCCGGTTCTGACCAAGATCGCCACCGGCAAGCCTGATTTCATTTACTACCCCATATTTATCGCCGCCGGCGGACACGTTACCCGCCAGGTTAAAGAAGTAAGGGGCCTGGAGAAAGTATCCCTGATGGGCGCGGACGGCATATTCTCAACGGATTTCTACAAGGCTGCCGGGGATACGGCGTTAGGGATGTATCACTCCAGCCCTGACTTCTCCGCTTTTGCCGCGGGCTATAAGAATTTCCTGGAAAAGCATCAGAAGAAATACGGGGAAAAACCGCTGGCTCCATTCCATGCCCATGGTTATGACGCGGCCCTGATGGTTTTTACAGCCATCGAGAAGGTGGCCAAAAAGGCCCCGGACGGAACGTTGCACATTGGCCGGCAGAAACTCCGCGATGTCCTTTACGCCACCAAGAACTTAAAAGGCCTGACCGGCACTATCTCCTGTGACAAATTAGGCGACTGCGCCGACCCGAGGATTGCCGTCTATAAGACGACTGAAGAAAATATCAAGAAATTGGTGATGCCGGAAAAACCGTTCTGGACGCCTGAACCAGCCCCAGCCGAGAAAGCCCCAGCCAAGAAGAAGTAACCCGGTTCTTTTTTAAAACACCCCGGGTTTTTGTAAACTGACAGGTTGAGCCGGGCATAAAAATGATTCCCGGCTCAACCCCAATTTAGACCTATCCTAACCCGGCAGAGGCAAAAGCAAAACTATTAACCACAGAGGGCACATAGATCACTGAGCTATAACCAAAATCTTTAGAACAAAAAATAACTCAGAAAAAGGATGATGGCCTCGTAAAAAATCGTCACTCTGGCCTGCCTGTGCCTGGCAGACAGGTGAAAACCGGAGTCCAGAGGTTTGATAACTCCTTAAAATAGCTGGATTCCGGCTGGAGTTCACCCCGTACTTGATACGGGGCCGGAATGACAGGGAAAGGGGTTTTCGGACTTTTTACGCGACCATCAACGTTAGTAGTCTATTATGGAGTTTCCAGTGTGGCAAAGATTAAAAGAGAGAATGACGCCCACCGATATTGTCATGTGGTTGATCGGGGGGGGGATGCTGGCCTTGATCATTTGGGGATCCACAGCCACTTTAATTGCCGGCCGATACACCGCTCACCACTGGTTTGATTTCATGGTCTTTGGTCTGGCCCAGGGGAGCATCTACGCCCTCATCGCCATGGGCTACACCATGGTTTACGGCATTTTGCGGATGATCAATTTTGCCCACAGCGAAGTCTTTATGAGCGGCCCTTACACCGCCTACTTTGTGGCGGCTTTTTTTAACTCCTCCGGGTTTCTGGAGCAACAGCCCATCATCAGTTTATTCGCTATTTTCCTGGTCTCCATGTCCGTTTCCACTTTGATCGCTGTTCTTTTAGAGCGGATTGCTTACCGTCCCCTGCGCAATGCTCCCCGCCTGGTTCCTCTCATAACAGCCATCGGGGCTTCCTTTTTCCTCCAATACACCTTCCGGGGACTCTATGGTTCCGGCTTCCAGGCTTACCCGGTAGTAAAGATATTGGAGGGGGAATGGGCGTTCTGGGATTTCCGGATTCTGAAGTTTCAAGCTGTGGTGATTGTAGCTGCGGCGCTGCTGATGGCTGCCCTCTATACCTTCATCCAGCGGACCCGGGTCGGTAAGGCGATCCGGGCAGTGTCTGAAGACAAGGAAGCCTCTGCGCTCATGGGGATTGATATCGACCGGATGATCGTTACCACCTTTGTTATCGGCGGTATGGCCGCCGGAGCAGCCGGAGTTCTCTACGCCTTGATGTTCAAGCAGGTGCATTTTTTTATGGGCTTTATCCCGGGAATTAAGGCCTTTACCGCGGCAGTATTGGGCGGCATCGGCAATATTCCCGGAGCCATGTTAGGCGGAATCTTTCTCGGCCTCGTCGAATCTGTGGGCCCCAGCCTCTTTCTGGACGGCCTGGGCATTGTGGCTCCTTATCAACTGAAAGATGCCATTGCTTTTACCATGCTCGTGCTTGTGCTGATCTTTCGACCGACCGGTATTCTGGGAGAAAAGCTGGCCGTGAAAAAAGCATGAATAGTCAGGTAGTCGGATAGTCGAATAGTCAGATAGTCTAATAGTCGCATAGTCAGGTGGTCGAAAATATGAGTACAAGGCCACTACCAGACTACTGGACTACGCGACTACAAGACTACAAGACTACTGGACTACACGACTACGCGACTGCAAGACTATTAGACCACGCGACTATGAAACATTCTATCTGGCAGGACGGCATTAAGATTGGACTCATCGGCGGGGGAATCGGAGTCCTCCTTTCCCTGATTGGGATGGTGGAGGCTTTTAGCCAGCGCCATATTATCAGCAATGTGATTTCCATGGGCCATACTTTGCTGCTGGTCATCGTTTTGTTGGTAGGCTATATGGCCGCCAAGCGCGCAAGTCAAACGCAGCCCCTGCGGGTTCTGGCCAACGGGTTGATCTCCGGGCTGATGGTGGGTGGCTCACTGGCCTTGCTGGTCATGGTGGGGAATCTGGTAAGACTGCGGGCGATATTCATCAATGCCTCGCCGGTCCTTTATAAGTTGCTGACCTTTGATTATGGGATAGGGAGCGGCATTTTTCTCCTTCTCTGCGCCGGCGCCTTTAGCGGTCTTCTATCTGGTTTGTTTTATCTTTCGCCGGCCCTGGCCCGCCGGGTGTTGTTAACCTCGCTTAGCAGCGTGGTTATGGCCGGGGTGCTGCAAGATTTGCTGCGTCCAACTTTTGCCCTCTGGGGGCCTCTGGCCATCATCAACGAATGGCTTTTTGCGGCCAATGGGCTTACCATCGAGGGCGCTGTATCCTTATTCATTTTGATGGCCCTTATCATTTATTTTTGGGCCAAAAGGGGAAGCGCCGTTAAAGCAGGCTTTCGGGGCCTGCCGCCAACCAAGCAGCGGGCCTTGCGAATTACGGGTCTCCTGCTTCTCATCATCGTCTTGTTAATCCTGCCCCAGGTTCTCGGCCTTTTTCTTAGCGAAGTATTAACGATTGTGGGGCTTTATGTTCTTTTGGGCCTGGGACTGAATATCGTTGTCGGCTATGCCGGCCTCTTAGACCTCGGGTACGTTGCCTTCTTTGCGATTGGGGCCTATACGATTGCCTTATTGACCTCGCCGGAGCTGGGTTTCTTCGGGCTCTCGTTCTGGTCGGCGCTTCCATTTGCCATCATTGTGGGAGTCATCTTCGGGGTCCTCCTCGGCATACCAGTGCTTAAAATGCGGGGCGACTATCTGGCGATTGCCACCCTTGGTTTCGGCGAAATCATCCGCATTCTGGTGCTCTCGGATTTTTTACGTCCATGGTTAGGGGGCGCCCAGGGCGTCGGGAAAATACCCAAGGCAGCCATCGGGAGCATGGAGTTTGCCGGCCCTCAACAGATTTACTATCTCATTCTCGCTGGCTGTTTCCTGGTTGGGTTCATATCCTGGCGTCTTAGAGATTCCCGGCTGGGGCGGGCCTGGATGGCCGTCCGTGAAGATGAGGATGTAGCCCAGGCCATGGGAATCAATTTAGTAGCCGCCAAATTGCTGGCCTTTGCCACGGGGGCTGCTTTTTCTGCTTTGAGCGGGGCCATCTTTGCCAGCAAACTCGGCTCGGTCTATCCCCACAGCTTCAACGTCATGATCTCCATTAACATCCTCTGCCTGATCATCGTAGGCGGTATGGGGTCCATTCCGGGGGTACTGGTGGGAGCCATTGCCCTCGTTGGTCTCCCTGAGCTGCTCAGGGAGTTTGCTGATTACCGGCTTTTAGTATATGGGGCCGCTCTGGTGGCCATGATGCTTTTTAGGCCGGCGGGTCTCTGGCCGGAGGCCGTGCACCGCCGGGAGTTACAGGAAGAGGAATCTGTCGGGACAGAAACAGAATCACTATTGGGCCCCGAACCCGGCAAACAGGAAGGGGTATAGAGGTTTTATGACTATTCTCACGGCGCGCAAAGCGACCAAACGCTTTGGAGGGCTGGTTGCGGTTGATGAATTGGATGTAGATGTAAAAGAGCAAAGCATTCATAGCATCATCGGGCCAAATGGCGCCGGCAAAACCACCTTTTTCAACTGCGTTACCGGTTTTTATAAACCGGATGCAGGAGAAATCTTCTTTAACAACCACTCCCTGGTCGGCCAGTTGCCCGATAAAATCGTCCGTTTGGGAGTCTCCCGCACCTACCAGAATATCCGCCTCTTTCCCAACCTGACAGCGCTGGAGAATGTTCTGGTGGGACTCCATGGCCACTTAAAAGCGGGTTTCTTCGGAATTGTTCTGGGGATTCCGGCGATAAAGAAAGAGGAAAAGGAAGCGGCTACGGAGGCGCGGCGCATCCTGCGCTTTGTAAATCTGGCCGGCAAGGGTGATTTTCTGGCCAAGAACCTTCCCTATGGCGACCAGCGGCGGCTGGAAATTGGCCGGGCCCTGGCCGCCCGCCCCCATCTGCTGCTTCTGGACGAACCAACCGCAGGCATGAACCCCCGGGAGACGCAGGACATGATGGATTTTATCCGGCATCTTCGGGATGATTTAGGGATTACGATTCTGCTCATTGAACATCAGATGCGGGTAGTGATGGGGATCTCTGAAACCGTGACGGTATTGGACTACGGAAAAAAAATCGCTGAGGGAACTCCCGCAGAAATTCAGAAAAATCCAAAAGTCATTGAAGCATATCTGGGAAAGGGAAGTACGGAGAACTAAAGTCGGATAGTCGGATAGTCGAATAGTCAGATAGTCATATAGTCGCATAGTCGGGTAGTCGAAAATATGAGTACAGGGCGAATAGAAGACTACTTAACTACTGGACTACAAGACTACTGGACTATGCGACTATTAGACTATCTGACCATAAGACTAAAAAATGCTTGAAGTCGAAAACATACATGCCTACTACGGGCACATTCACGCCCTCAAAGAAGTTTCCCTCAACGTTGAAAAAGGGGAGATCGTCACCCTGATTGGGGCCAATGGAGCGGGCAAGAGTACCACCCTCAAGACCATAAGCGGTTTATTACGGCCCCGGAAGGGATCCATCCGCCTGGACGGAGAAGACCTCATCCGCTATCGTCCCCATGAAATCGTGGTCAAAGGCGTTGTGCAGGTTCCCGAAGGGCGGCGCATCTTTGGCCGCCTGACCGTGATGGAGAACCTGGAGATGGGGGCCTTTTCCTGCCCCGATCGGCGGCTTAACAGGGCCAACTTAGATCGGGTCTTTAATCTGTTCCCCAGGCTGGCGGAGCGCCGTAATCAGGTGGGGGGTACACTCAGCGGCGGAGAGCAGCAGATGCTGGCTACCGGGCGGGCGCTGATGGCCAACCCCCGCGTCCTTTTAATGGATGAACCCTCTATGGGTTTGGCGCCGGTCCTGGTGGACAGCATTTTTGATACAATCCGCCAACTTCACGTAAGCGGTACGACTATCCTCCTGGTGGAGCAGAATGCGCGGATGGCTTTGCAAGTAGCCACCAGGGGTTATGTACTGCAAACAGGGACAGTGGTGCTCAGCGACACAGCCGAGAATTTGCGGCGAAATGAGATGGTGCGTCAGGCGTATTTGGGGGAGAGCTGATGGGAAGTCATTAGAGATTGCGGAATGCGGAATGAAAAATCTCCAACCTCAAATCTAAAATATCAGTAAATCTATGAGCGTATATGCGCTGCCAGCGGCCTTGGCTTTTGCCATCAACCTGACCCTGTGCCTGATCGTTTATTTTGATAACCCCCGGGGGATTGCCAACCGAATCTTTACCCTGTTGATCCTTTCCTTCGTGGCCTGGGACGCCGGCGAACTGATCATGATCAATAGCCGCCAGCTTGATGTGGCTCTCTTTGGGGTCAGGATCATTTTCATCGGGGTTTTTCTCTTTCCGGTCTTTTTTCTCCATTTTTCCTATGTCTTTCCCCGGAAACTAACCAGTTTTTTCGATGGTTGGCGCAGCGCCATCCTTTACGCAGTACCCGTTGCCCTTTTAATACCGTTTGTCCTCCTTTTGCAGGTGGACATCGGGCAGGTGTTACAGATCGGGTCGATCTTTTATTATATCTTTTCTTTCAAAGGACCGCTGGAGTCGCACGTCCTGGCTTTTATATTGAGCTTGATCAGTCTGGGCTACTTTGCCTGGGGAGTGATCAACTTTATCGTCTCTTACCGCCAGACCAAAATTACCCGCCAAAGACTCCAGATACTTTACCTGCTGGTGGGCATTACTTTCATGTTCTTCATCGGCCTGGTATTGCACCTGGTCAATTTCTTTTTTGAACTGGGCTACTCCTTCTTCTTCGTGGCCAGCCTTTATTCCCTCTTGATCAGCTTTTTCTTTGCCCTGGCCTTAGTCAAATATCGCCTGCTGGACATTCACTTCATCATCCGGGGATCCATTCTCTACTCCATGCTCTCGGGGTTAGTCGTGGTCATCTATGTTCTGATCATCAAGAACGTCTGCGATATTCTGGCCAAGAAATTGGAGACTACGTCCCTGCTCATGGAAAGCGCCTTTGTGCTCATCCTGGTCTTTCTGCTGCGACCCCTGGAAAGGCGGGTGGAAGAGTTCGTCGATCGATTCTTCTACCGGGACCGGTATCTTTTCCGGCTCAAATTTTTCGAGTTTACCCGCACCCTTCTGAATATCCTCGACCTGAAAACCCTCTGCCGGGCCACGGTGGAATTTACTGCCCAGACCCTGGCGGCGGACAAGGTAGGAATGTGGATCCTGGACGGGGAGTCAGATACGTACCGGTTGACCAACCAGAAAGGGTTTTCCAGTGAGAGGCACTTCCCCAAAGAAAGCCCATTCATCGGCTACCTGAAGAACTCGACCCGCGCCGTGGAGTTGGAGTACATTAAGAACTACCAGGAACTGCAGCGCGAAGTCAAAGACATGATGGCAGAAGGTTCCTCCCTGGTTATCCCATTCCAGTGGGAAGAGGGTTTGCTGGGTTTTTTACTGTTGGGGGGAAAACAGAACGGAAAAAATTTCTCCATCATGGAAATAGAAGCATTGGAAGCCCTTGCTCCAACCACAGCTATGGCCATTTCCCGGGCGCTTCTTTTCCAGAATCTGAAACAGAAAGACTTTCAAATGATGCAATCGGAAAAACTGGCCGCCCTGGGAGAGATGGCCGCATCTTTCGTTCACGGCATTCGCAACCCCCTGGGGATTATCTTAGGCTCCGCCGAAACGCTGGAAAAAGAAATTCCTGAGCCGGTCCAGGCAGAAATGCTCCAGTTCATCCGCGAAGAGTCGGAACGTATCAATCGCATGCTGACTAACTTTCTGGAATTTGCCAAACCAAAGCCGCCGGCCTTCCGGGAGGTGAACCTCAAAGACATCCTGGGGGGGACAGTGGAATTAATCTCCATCCCTGCCCGGGAGCGGGGAGTGCGGATCATCCAGGAATATCCCAAAAGCAAGGTCTCTCTTTTCCTGGACCCGGAGCAAATCCGGGAGGCTCTGGTGAACCTGGAGATGAATGCCCTAGAGGCAATGCCCCAGGGAGGAACGCTGCGCATCACATTGACCCAGAAAGAAAACAGGGATGTAATCATCCGGGTCACAGATACGGGAGTGGGCATTCCTCCGGGGAACGAGTCCAAGATCTTTGACCCCTTCTTCACCACCAAAGAACAGGGGACGGGTTTGGGTTTGAGCATTGCCCATAAGGTCTTTAAAAACCACGGGGGAACGTTATCTGTGGCGAATAATGAGGGAGGGGGGACTGCCTTTATCATAACCCTCCCGTTGCCCACAGGTATGATGGGATGTTTCGGGGCGGTAGGCCCTGCCCCGGCAGGGGAAAAATAAAGGGAAAAACGTTCACCGCGGAGAGCGCAGAGAACGCCGAGATGAGAAACAATATAAACGAACTCACAGAAAAAATCATTGCGGCGGCAAATTCGGTTCATTGCGAACTTGGCCGAGGGTTACTTGAATCTACTTCAATTCCAAAGTGCTTACTTAAGGATGGTATTCGCCGATTGGTGTATGAGTTTAAGGAATAATTTTTCTCTGCGTTCTCCGCGTACTCTGCGGTGAGGGTTTTAGGATTTATGAAGCCGCGAATTTTAGTCGTTGACGATGAAGTGCGCATGCAGCGCATTTTTGAGATTAATCTCACCCCGAAATATGAGGTGTTGACCTGCGGGGACGGGGAAGAAGCGCTGGGGATGGTGAAGGCCAGGGACATCACCTTGATGATCACGGACTTGAAGATGCCCCGGATGAACGGAATGACGCTTCTTAAGGAGGTGCGCCGGATCCAACCCGAGCTGCCCGTAATTATCACCACGGCTTATGGGACCGTTGAAGGAGCGGTCCAGGCCATGAAAGAAGGGGCGGTCGATTATATTCTCAAGCCCATCAAGATGGATGAGATGGAGCTTTTGATCGAAAAAACTTTGTCGTTATGCCGGCTGAAAGATGAAAACCGCGATCTGCGGCAGGAGTTGAAGACCATCTATGGGCCTAAGAATATCGTGGGTAATCATCCGGCCATGCAGAAAGTCATCCAGCTAATCCAGCAGGTAGCAGGAACGAAGGCCACAGTGCTGATTCAGGGCGAGAGCGGCACGGGCAAAGAGTTGGTGGCCCGGGCGATCCACTATGAGAGCGACCGCTCGAGTAAGCCCTTCGTGGTCATCAACTGCGCGGCTATACCCAGCAGCCTTCTCGAAAGCGAACTATTCGGCCATGAGAAAGGGGCCTTCACCGGAGCGGTGAAGACAAAAAAGGGTCGCCTGGAGCTGGCCGATAAAGGAACGCTTTTTTTAGACGAGATCGGGGAGATGCCCAAGGAACTCCAGGTTAAGATCCTGCGGATTCTGGAGGAACAAAAGTTTCAAAGGGTTGGTGGCACGGAAGACATTGAAGTGGATAACCGGATTATTGCAGCCTCGAATAAAGATCTGAAACAGGCTATGGAAGCAGATGCCTTCCGGGAAGATCTTTACTACCGTTTGAACGTGATCACCATACCCATCCCCCCCCTGCGCGAGAAGAAAGAGGACATTCCCCTGCTGGTGGAACATTTCTTTAAGAAGCATCGCGGGGTTTGTAAGAAGAAGATTGCCGGAGTAAGCGAGAGAGCCCTTCAGCTATTAATGGATTATCCCTGGCCGGGTAATGTGCGGGAGCTGGAAAATGCCCTCCTCCGGGGGATGGTTCTCTGCCGTTCGGACTTCATAGAAGTTGAAGATTTTCCTGAAGAGCTTATCCATCAGGTAAAAGAAGAGGGAATGGTCGTGGCCGGCGACCGGGAAAAACTTAAACAGATGAAAAAAATAACCCAGCAAAAAATTAAAGAAGAGATGGAGAAAAAATTCATCGTCGAAGCCTTAAGAAAAGGGGAAGGAAATATCCAGCGATCAGCAGCAATGGTGGACATGGACCGCAGGCAGTTTCAGAATCTGATCAAAAAATATGGGATATCCCGGAAGGATTTCGAGAAGATTTGATGCGAAATAAAACATCGCACATAGAAGAAATACTTCGCACTCACTAACTTGCCGTAATTAAAAAATAATCCTCCACAATGGACGTCCCGCTGGGAAAACAGCGCTCTCCATATAATCTCACCTGACCGCTTAACCTAAAATTTAACAAATAATATCAAACTGTTATAAAAAATTATTCAGGCCTGTTTTTGGCCCATATCTTGCTCAAATACCCTTGATGGAGTCGTAAAAAGTCCGAAAGCCCCTTTCTCCGTCATTCCGGCCCCGTATCAATTAAGGGGTGAACTCCAGCCGGAATCCAGTAAATTCAAGCAGTTCTGGACTCCTGCTTTCGCAGGAGTGACAGTTTTACGACCTTTTACGAGACGATCACCCTTTAAAAAAAGATTTATAAGGAGGGTAAAATGGCCATTGGAGAGCTGATCCGTAACTTCAGAAAAGGGGTTTCGGGGAAAAAAGCTCCAGGTCTGGAACCTTATTATCCCCCGACTCAGAATGTTCCCATAGGGCTTCCCAAACAGGTGGAGAGCCTCTGCCCTGAATGCCGCAAATTAATTCCGGCAAAAATCCTCGAACGAGATGGTAGAGTCTTCATGGAGAAGACCTGCCCGGATCATGGTTTTGTGCGCGACCTGGTTTATTCGGACGCGGGGCTCTACAAGAAGGCTGAACGCTGGACTTACGAGGATGGCGACGGGATCCTGAATCCTCAGATCACCGGGGCCAAGGTTTGTCCGGATGACTGCGGCCTTTGCGATCTGCACATTAGCCATGCCGCCCTGGCCAACATAGATTTAACCAATCGCTGTAATTTGAGATGTCCCATCTGCTTTGCCAACGCCAATGTCCAGGGGTATGTGTACGAACCTACCTATGAGCAGGTGCTGGAAATGCTTACCATGATGCGGAACGTAAAACCCGTTTTCCCGCCGGCTGTGCAATTTTCCGGGGGAGAGCCAACCATTCATCCCCGCTTTCTGGACATTTTGAAAGCAGCGCGGTCCCTGGGCTTCACTCATCTGCAGATCGCATCCAACGGGATTCGTATGGCCAAAGATCCGGAGTTTGCCAGGCAGTGCAAGGAAGCGGGACTCTACACCGTCTATTTGCAGTTTGACGGAACGGGAGATGAAGTGTACCGGAAGACACGGGGTCTTTCCGGTCTCTTTGAGCTGAAGGCCAAAGCAATTGAGAATGCCCGGGAGGCAGGTTTGCGGATTGTTCTGGTGCCGACAATCATCAAGACCATAAACGACAATCAAGTGGGCAATATTCTGCAATTTGCCGTGGATAATTCTGATGCCATCAGCGGGATCAGCTATCAACCCGTGGCCTTCACCGGGAGGATTTCCACAGAAGACCGGGAGCGGCAGCGTTACACCTTATCCGACCTGGCCAGGGATATCGAGAGCCAGACCGGCTATCTTAAGCCTATGGAAGACTGGTACCCACTGTCCGTGACCTCTCCTTTTTCCAGGCTGCTCAGGGCCATCTGGAAGTATGAGGTGATGAAAATTACATCCCATGCCGATTGCGGCATCGGCAGCTACATCTTTGTAAATTCCAAAACCAAAAGCGTAACCCCGATTACCAGGCTGATTGACATAGAAGGTTTCACCATGGACCTGAACAAATTGGTAAAACAAAAAATCTCCCACATCCGCTCCCTGACCGCTCTGACCGCCCAGCAACTTTTGAAGAAGCACTTCCGGGGAGAAGAGGCCAAAGACGGCATGACCCCGCAAATCTGCCTGGAGCTTTTCCAGGGGGTGGTGGATAAGGAAGCCCAGAGTCGCGTGGATCTCATTTACAACTGGAATATGTTACTCATCGGGGGAATGCACTTCCAGGATTCCTACAACTACAACGTGGACCGGGTGAAGCGCTGTTCCATCCATTATGCGGCCCCCAATGGAAGGGTCTATCCCTTCTGCACGTATAACTCTGGACCGGTTTTCCGGGAAAAGATCGAACGTCAATTCTCCATCCCCCTGGAAGAATGGCGCCGGCGGCACAGCCACCTGGAAGAGAACGATTATTTCCTCTACCGCTCCTGAATTCCCCCAAAAAATAAAGGGAGGCTGATTTCAGCCTCCCTTTATTTTTTTGTACTCACCACAGGAAAAGACGAAAACCCGGAGTTACAAACGTAAATAATTTGTAACAATTGAGGCTCTTGCAAGAGTCCGCAATTTACCCTTCGACATGCTCAGGGTGAACGGGCTTAGGTTGAAATTATTTAGTTTTTCCGTTCGTGGTGAGCCCTTCGACTCACCGTTCGCCCTGAGGTTCTCGAAGGGTGAACGGTTCGCTCAGGACAAGCTTTGTCGAACC
>Ga0194126_10003112_pt1 | contig 26515 bp, 19 predicted proteins | sample TA2KigC150mmetaG_FD_148641 | JGI IMG/M metagenome (GOLD analysis project Ga0194126, IMG submission 148641) | Freshwater microbial communities from Lake Tanganyika, Tanzania - TA2015035 Kigoma Deep Cast 150m | ecosystem: Environmental > Aquatic > Freshwater > Lake | place: Tanzania: Lake... | reverse complement strand
CACCGTGTGACTGCGCAGGCGCATCCAGTTCTTGCGCTCTCGAGTCAGGAAGATCAAGGATTTCGAGCACACGGTTTGAGTGGGTGCTGCAGCCATCTGACGTGGTCAAAACGACCTCTGGAACCCGAGTGTGGCCCGGAATTCGGGTGATTCATCGCCCCCACCGGTGCCCACGCCAAACAAAGTAGGGCTTCATCATGGGGGCGGCCCGACGCATGGTGACGTCGAGCGGCGCACCACTCCGGGCGACGTCGTTCTTTTCGAGATAGTAGCGGACCGCGCGGTCGGTCCATTCCCTCTTCCGATCCCAGGGAATGCTGCATTCGGAGAGAAGATCGTAGGTCTGTTCGTGGTGCACGTGGGTCCAGTCAATGGCCCGATACAGCCTCCACATGGCGCGGGCGGTGTAAGGCCCCTTACCCACCTGGCCCAGCTTGCTCCACTCCGTTGAAGGGCGTAACCTGCCTCCGCAAGGAGGTCAGGTATGTTCTGCGGGGCCAAGGAGGCCGGCGGCGTCTATCGACCCCGGCACCCGCAAGAGTCGCCGTTTTATCAACTGGTCGAGCGCTTCTACCCGGAGTTCGAGGCGGTGTACGAAGAGCGCTATCAGGAGCGCTATGGCTTCTGGCGCCCGATTATCGGGACGGTGGTGCGGAAGTTCCTCGAGTGCGGCGACCTCAAGCAGGGGTTCGCCCGCGCCTGCCTGTGCCGCACGGCAGACAGGTCCGCTGCCCCAAGTGCCGCGAGGAGTTCTTCGTGCCGTACTCCTGCCGGGTTCGATGTTTCTGCCCCTCCTGCCACGAAAAGCGGGCGCTGGAGAAGGCCGGTTGGGTAGCCGAACACATCTGCGCCGAGGTGCCCCACCGGCAGTTCGTGTTCACGATTCCCAAGCGGCTGCGCATCTACTTCCGGTTCGAGCGCCGGCTGCTCGGAGAGTTGTGCCGTGCGGCGGCACGCACGGTGATCACCGTCTACCGCGCCGCCAGCGGACGGCCCGACGCCCTGCCTGGCATGGTGGGCGCCCTTCAGACATTCGGGCAACTGATCCATTGGCACCCGCACATTCACGCGCTGGTCAGCGAAGGGGTCGCTCAGCGGTGGACTGCACCCTGGCCGGGCAAGCACTTGCAGGCGAGAATTCTACCCCCTTTGGCCTCGTTTCGCCTTGAATGGCCACACCACGCCAGGCGCACTGCGGCTAACGTCGAAAAGGCTTTAATCAGGTTCAGCCGCCCTTGTGGGTTGCCAAACCTGCAAATACATGGGGCGTGGATGCAATGCTATTGGCGTGACACAGACCCTTGAACGGCGCGTTGAAGAGCTGGAAAAGAAGGTCGCTGAATTAGGCGGCCAGCCGGTCCATCCCATCCGCAAGAAAGACCCTTGGCGCACGTTTGGCATATTCCGGAGCGACGCTGATTTCGAGGCGGCCGCAAAACTCGGTCGCGACTACAGGCGGCAGCAAACCTACGACAAAGAGCTTGCTGGTCCTTGACACAGACCACTTCTCGGAATGGGAAGGCGGCTCCGTTGCCGGTGTCCGCTTCCGCGCCCGGCTCGAACCCGCCAGGCCCGACATGGCGCTGACGGTGATCACGGTGGAGGAGCAAATGCGAGGGTGGCTGGCCGAGATCCACCGCCACCGCGACCCGCACCGCCAGGTCAGCCCCTATGGCAAGCTCAAGCGGCAAGTCGAAGCATTTGCGGAGTGGATTGTCTTGCCTTGGGACGACGAATCCGCCGAGCTGTTCACCGGGTTCCGTCGCCAGGGTGTGCGAATCGGTTCGATGGACTTGAAGATCGGCTGCATCGCCTTGGCGCACCATGCTACGCTGCTGACCCGCAACACGATCGAATGCGCCTGCGCCTGCTGGAGTTCCGGGTGGGGCCGAATTCGCCACTGCGCTGAGCTGGCAATACTGGGCGTTCCCCGGGGTTGGCGGCTTCGCGGCCTCCATTTGGGTTCTAGAGGAGGATTGCTCCTGCAACGGTGAGGCAGCGTTCTCAGGAGAGCTGATGGACTGTGTAGACAGTTGTGTGAACTGAGGGCAGAAGGACAAAAGGCAGGGCGCTCTGGTTGGCAGGTTGCACTGAGATCGCCCGCTCGGGGGCTGATGGTCGCTCCGGCTCACCGCGATCGCCGGCCTTGTTCGTTGTGAACGCTTCGTCGGGGCCTTTGGGATCGACGCTCGGCATGGGACATTTGCCCTCTCCCCAACGGAGTAATGGAGCGATGGAGTGATGGAGTGGTGGGGCAGAGGGGCGTTGGGGTACTGCTCCTCGCTTTCACTTTTCCCTTCTCCCTTCTCCATTCGCCGGTGTTCAGCCCCACAACTGGCGGTCGAGGGTGCAGAGTTGGACGGCCTCGGAAACGTGCTCGGCGGCGATGCGGTCGGACGCCTCGAGGTCGGCAATGGTGCGGGCGACCTTGAGGATGCGGTCTGCACTTGACGGGCGGCACCTCGACATGGAGATCGACCAGGCGCGCTCCCGCGCGCGGATCGAGATCCCGCACGCCTGGCGTGAGCAGGGGCAACTCCAGCGTCATCGCGTCCGGATCGAGAGCCCCGACGAGTCCAGCATCCTTGCCGGGCCGGAGCCGGAGGACGGATGGATCCAAATCGCGGTGCCGAGCCAACCGGATCGATGAATCGTGCGGGCGGCAACGTCGCCGCACGGCCCCGATGCGGCGTAACCGCAGCGTGACAGCGGCTGTCATCAGGGTTTAGTCTTTGCGGAGTATGGCAGGCAAACGAGTCGGTGGCAGTGGCAAGTGGTTGCTCCTCCTGGCGTTGCTGGGAACCGGGGCGTGGGTCGGGCTGCGGTATTGGCGACAGCCCAAGGCCCCACCCCTCGAGTTCAAGACCGCTGCCGTCACTCGGGGCGACATCGTCCAGTCGGTGACCGCCAACGGCTCGCTCACGCCGGTGCGGATGGTCGAAGTGGGCAGCCAAATCTCCGGCACCATCACCAACATCACCGTCGACTTCAACGCGCGCGTTCGGGTCGGGGACATCGTGGCGCAGATCGACTCGGCAACTTATGAACGGGCCTTGCTCCAGGCCGAAGCGGACTTGGCCAACGCCAAGGCCTCCTTGCGGTTGGCCGAGCTCAACTTCAATCGCGCCAAGGAACTCTTCGGCAACAAACTCATCTCCCAATCGGACTTTGACCAGACGGATGCCTCCCTCGCCCAGGCGGAGGCCTTGGTAAAGATGCGCTCCGCCAACGTGGAACGGGCCCGCGTCGACCTGAGCCGCGCCACCATCTACGCCCCCATGGACGGCGTTGTCATCTCGCGCAAAGTCGAGGTGGGCCAAACGGTCGCCGCCAGCATGAACACGCCCACCCTGTTCGTGATCGCCAATGACCTGGCCAAAATGCAGATCGAAGCCGCGGTCTCCGAGGCCGATGTGGGCGGACTCGAGGAAGGACAGACCGTGCAGTTCACCGTCGACGCGTTTCCCAGTCGTTCCTTCCAGGGCAAGGTGCAACAGGTGCGATACGCCCCCACCACCAACCAGAACGTCGTCACCTATACCACCGTGGTAGCCGTCGAGAACCGCGACCTGAAACTGCGTCCCGGTATGACCGCTAACGCCCGCTTCATCACCGCTGAGCGTAAGAACGTCCTCAAAATACCAAACGCCGCCGCGCGCTTCCGGCCGCCCGCCGGGGCCACCGTCCAGGGCGACACCAATGCCCCGGCCGCGTCGGCGCCTGGCCCCGCGGCCCTCATCGAGAGCGGGCCGTTCGCCGGCCTCCCGGTCATGCCTTGGCAGACCGGCGGCGAAAGGCGTCGCCCCACCGAGGACGAGCGGGCGGCCTACGCCGCTTCGCTTACGCCCGAACAAAAGCACAAGTACGAACAGATCATGGCAGAAGTCCGCGCACGCTTCGCTTCCGGTGGCGGTCCGGGTGGCGGCCCGGGCGGTGGTTCGGGCGGCGGAGAAGGCGGCGGGGGCGGTTTTGCCGGGGACGAACGCCGGCCCGTTGAAACCGAGGGACCGAGAGCCGCCACGGTGTACCGGATCGAGAAGACCATGCTGCCTCTGGGAGGCGAACAAAGCGTCCTCGTGCCCGTGCCGGTGCGATTGGGCATTGCCGACGCAACGAGTGTCGAGGTGCTCGAAGGGTTGAAGGACGGCGACGTGGTGGTCAGCGGCACCGCGTTCAACACGACGGCGGCGGCGAGCGCGCGCAGTCCTCTGGCCAACCCGTTCGGCGGGCCGCCCCGGCCGCGGTAAGCGCCCGTCGGGCCCAGCGCATGCCAGCGATCATCCAGCTCGAAGACTATTGTCGGACCTACCGCAACGGCTCGCTCGAGGTGCACGCCGTTCGGGGTGTGTCCCTGGCGATTCACGCGGGCGAATTTGTGGCGGTCATGGGGGCTAGCGGTTCGGGCAAGTCGACCATGATGAACACGATCGGCTGCCTGGACCGACCTACCAGCGGCCGGTACCTGCTGGATGGTGTGGACGTCGGCGCCTTGAACCGCGACGAATTGGCCGACTTGCGGAATCGCAAGCTTGGCTTCGTGTTTCAGGGCTTTAACCTGCTGGCCCGCACCTCCGCGCTCGAAAACGTCGAGTTGCCCATCCTCTATTGCCGGCCCGCGGTGCCCGTGCGCGAACAGGTGCGGCGGGCGTTGGCTGCGCTCGAGTTGGTGGGCTTATCCGACCGCGCCGATCATTACCCGAACCAGTTGTCAGGCGGCCAACAACAGCGCGTGGCCATCGCCCGGGCGTTGGTCAACGAGCCCCGAGTGCTGTTGGCGGACGAACCCACCGGCAACCTCGACAGTCGCACGAGCATCGAGGTGATGGGGGTCTTCCAGGCGCTCAATGACCGCGGCATCACGGTCGTCATGGTGACGCACGAGTTGGACATCGCCAGCTTCGCCAAACGTAAAGTCGTGATGCGCGACGGGCTGATCCGGACCGACGAACCGGTCAGCCACCGGTTGCATGCGCCCGAGGCGCTGGCGAAGCTCGAGGCCGAACAGAAATCCGTTCACCTCGATTGAGTATGCTGGCCATCCTCAAGACCGCCCTCCGCGCCATCCGCCGCAACATCCTGCGTTCCTTCCTGACCATGCTCGGCATCATCGTCGGCATTGCCGCGGTCATCGTGGGTGTGAGCATGGGCACGGGCGCTAAGGCCGAAGTCGACAAGCAGATCGCCAGCATGGGCAATAACCTGCTGATCGTCTTCTCCGGCAACATGTCGCGTGGCGGTGTCCGGGGCGGCTTCGGCATGCAGCCCAGCCTCACCGAGCGCGATTACGAGGCGCTTCGACGCGAGGTCTCCGGTGTGGTGGGGGTCAGCCCCGAAGTGCGGACCACCGTTCATGTGGCCGCCGGTAACCAGAATAGCTCGGTCGGAGTCTGGGGCGTCAGCGCTGACTTCGCCGAGATTCGCTCCTGGCGATTTCAGTCCGGAGAAAACTTCACCGAGGTGGACGTTCGCACGGCCAACAAAGTCTGCGTGATCGGAAAAACCACCGCCGCCACCTTGTTTGGCGAAGGCGCCGATCCGGTCGGCCAGATCATCCGGATCAAGAACGCCCCCTTTACGGTGGTGGGTTGGCTGGCGGCCAAAGGCGCCAATGCCTTCGGCCAGGACCAAGACGACGTCATCCTGATGCCCTACACCAGCGCCATGAAGCGGTTGTCCGGCGATACCAAGTTCCGCGCCTTCAGCCTGGCGACCGAGAGCGCCGAGGTCATGGGCGACGTCACCAACCAAATCGCCACGCTCCTGCGGCAACTGCATCAGATCACCCCGGATAAAGAAGACGATTTCTCCATACGCAGCCAACAGGAGATGAGCGACTTCGCCAATGCCAACAACCGTATCATGACGATCCTCATCGGCGCTTTCGCCGGCATCTCTCTGGTGGTGGGCGGCATCGGCATCATGAACATCATGCTGGTCAGTGTCACCGAGCGCACCCGCGAGATTGGGACCCGACTCGCCGTGGGTGCCCGCGCGCGGGATGTCCTGCGTCAATTCCTCACCGAAGCGGTTTTGCTGAGCGTGGTGGGTGGGGCGTTGGGCATCGCGGCCGGCTATTGGCTGGCGCCCCTGCTGACCAAGTTCGCCGGGTTCCCCACCCTCATCTCGAATGCCTCGGTCGTCCTGGCCTTCTCCGTCAGCGCCGTTATCGGCATCGTGTTCGGCTTCTTCCCAGCGCTCAAGGCGGCCAACCTCGATCCGATTGACGCCCTGCGCTATGAGTAGGTTCTGCGCCCTCCGCGCATCTACCCCGCTACGCCTGCAGAGCGTTGTACGGTGGGATTCGGCACGCATGCGATTCCGGCTTTCCTTCGACGGTGAGAACGGGAATGCTGGCGCATCAAGATGAAGTTCTTCGCGAGTTGGCTGGGGTGGTGGGTGTCGCTGGTGCTGGTGGGCGCAGGGGCCCGTGCGGCCGAGGCGGCGGAGCGGGTGCTCTTGGATTTCTCCCGCGGCGCGCCGGTGTCGGCCGTGCAGACCTCGGACGTGCGCGCGGTTGTCGAGGGCGGCAGGCTGCGGGTCGTCACGGGGACCGAACGGCCTTGGCCGGGTGTTACCCTCGCGGCGCCGTCGGGTGAGTGGGACTTGAGCGGCTTTGGCCACGTAGCGGTGGCGCTCGAGAATCCGGGCGCAAGCCAGGTGACGGTGTTTTGTCGGGTGGACAATCCTGGGGCCGACGGGACGCGCCACTGCGTGACGGGTTCACTGAGCTTGAGTTCTGGGCAGTCGGGGACGCTGCGGGTCCCGCTGAAGCGGAGCGCGGAGAGTCGGCTCGACGGGCAACTGTTCGGGATGCGTGGCTATCCACACGGGCCGGGTGTGGCTGGGGCGGTGGATGCGGCCCGGATCACTCAGGTGCTGTTGTTCGTGAGCCAGCCGGCGGTACCGCATGCCTTTGCGGTCGCTTCGATTCGGGCAGCGGGCCTGTACACCCCGCCGACGGCTTGGGTGACGGATGCAACGCCGTTCTTCCCGTTCATAGACACCTTTGGGCAGTACCGGCACAAGGATTGGCCGGGCAAGGCACATTCGGTGGCCGACCTGGTTGGGCGCCGGGAGCAAGAGGCGCGGGCACTGGCTGCCGATCGGGGCCCGGGGGAGTGGTGCGGATACGGCGGCTGGGCAGGGGTGCCACAGCGGCAGGCCACGGGCTATTTCCGGGTCGAGAAGGTGGCTGGCAAGTGGTGGCTGATCGATCCGGACGGTCACCTGTTTTGGTCGCACGGGATCGATTGTGTGCGGATGATGGACCGGACGCCGATTGCCGAACGCGCCACGTGGTTCGAGGCTTTCCCGGGGGACGATCCCGAGTACCGGGAGTTCCGGGCGCGGGGTTACGCGCTCAAGGGGCATTACGCGGGGAAGAGCCCGGAGTGCTATGGGTTTGCGGCGGCTAACCTCAAGCGCAAGTACGGCGCCGATTGGGCGGCCGGGTACGCGGATACGGCGCATCGGCGGCTGCGGGCTTGGGGTTTGAACACGATCGCCAACTGGTCGGACGCGACCGTGTTTTTGCTGCGGCGCACGCCCTACACGGACAACGTGAGCTCGGGCCGGGCCCGGCGCATCGAGGGGAGCGAAGGTTACTGGGGCAAGTTCCCCGACGTGTACGATCCGAGCTTTGCCGCGGGCTTGCGCCAAGGGATGGAGGCCAAGTCCGGCGGCACCGCCAACGACCCGTGGTGCCTGGGTTACTTTTCCGATAACGAGATGTCTTGGGGTGACGAGACCTCGCTCGCGTTGGCGGCGTTAAAGTCGCCGCCGGACCAGGCGGCGAAGCTCGAGTTGGTGGGGGACCTCAAGGCGAAGTACGGCGACGTTGAGGAGCTCAACGCCGCTTGGGGCACGGGTCACGAGAGCTGGGAAGCCCTGATCGAGTCTCGGCAAGCGCCGGACCCGCAACGGGCGCGCGCGGATTTGGTGAGCTTCTATGCGAAGACGGCAGAGACCTATTTCCGGACGGTGGGGGAGGCCATTCGGGCGGTGGCACCGCACCAGCTCTATTTAGGGTGCCGCTTCGCATGGGTCAATGCGGTTGCGGCGCAGGCGGCGGCGAAACATTGCGACGTGGTCAGCTACAATCTCTACCGGCGGAGTGTCGCGGACTTCGAGTATCCTGGAGGCGACAAGCCGCTGATCATTGGCGAGTTCCATTTTGGGGCGCTGGACCGAGGGATGTTTCACACGGGTCTGGTGCCAGTCGAGAATCAGGCGGCGCGGGCGCAGGCCTATCGCGACTATGTCTTGGGGGCGGTGCGGCATCCGCAATTTGTCGGGACGCACTGGTTCCAGTGGCAGGACGAGCCGACGACTGGACGCGTGTACGATGAGGAGAACTACCAGATTGGTTTTTTGGACGTAGCCGACACGCCGTATCCCGAGACGGTGGAAGTCAGTCGCGCGGTGGGCGAGGCGCTTTACCGGGAGCGGTGGCGAGGCGGCGGGACCGGGTCGGGCTCGGACGCGACGGAGTGCGATTAGGCGATGGGCGTGGTGAACTGGGTGGGTACGGCGTGGCGATCATGGCACTAGAAATCACCATCATATTTTTGTTGCTGGTGGCGAACGGGATGTTCGCCATGACGGAGATTGCCGTGGTGCTGTCGCGCAAGGTGCGCCTCCGGCGCATGGCGGAGCAGGGCGATGCGGGGGCGCGTGCGGCGCTCGAGTTGGCGGAGGCGCCGAACCGGTTTCTCTCGACGGTGCAGGTGGGGATTACGTTGGTGGGGATGTTGGCGGGGGCGTACGGCGGGGCGACGTTGGCGTCGGAGATCGACCAGGGGCTCCAGGCGGTGCCGCTGCTGGCGCCGTACGGCAAGGCGATTGGGGTGGGCGTGGTGGTGGTGGTCATCACGTATTTCTCGTTGGTGATTGGGGAGTTGGTGCCCAAGCGGGTAGCGCTGGCCAATCCGGAAGGGATCGCGCGGGTCATGGCGCGACCGGTGAAGTGGCTGGCGAGGCTGGCCTCGCCGGCGGTGAAGTTGTTGGGGGTTTCGACCGATCAAGTGCTGCGCTTGTTGGGGTTGCGGGAGCGTCCTGCGAGCAGCGTTAGCGAGGATGAAGTGAAGGTGTTGATGGAGGAGGGGCTGCGCGAGGGGGTGTTTCACGCGACGGAACCGCAGATGGTCGAGCGGGTTTTGGCGTTGGATCGGTTGCCGTTGAGCGAGCTGATGACGCCGCGCGCCAAGATCATTTGGATCAACGTGGCGGACCCGCACGAGGCGATCTGGCACAAGATCGTCATCAGCGGTCATACGAGTTTCCCGGTGTACGAGAACAACCGGGACAACGTGGTGGGGGTGGTGTCAGTCAAGGCGATCTATGCCAACCTGGCGGCCGGCACGGCGGCGAATGTGCGGGACCTGATGACGCCGGCCTTGTTTGTGCCGGCGTCGTTGCGCGCGGTCGCCTTGCTCGAGACGTTCAAGAAGCGGTGTCGCAACATGGCCCTGGTCACGGACGAGTATGGGGGCATCACCGGGTTGGTCACGCTGCACGACATCATGGAGGCGGTATTGGGGGATTTCCCGTCGCAGGACGAGCGGCTCAAGCCCACGGCGCAACGTCGCGACGACGGTTCCTGGCTTGTGGACGCCATGATCGAGGCGAGCGAGTTCGAGCGGTTGGTGCCCGAGTTCAAGCTCGATCCGCCAAGCCAGCGCGACTACCACACCTTTGGCGGCTACGTCACCAAGCGCCTTGGCCATCTGCCGAGCGAAGGCGAGTTCTTCGACGCCCAGGGGTTCCGCGTCGAGGTGATCGACATGGACCGGCACCGGGTGGACAAGGTGTTGTTGATGGCCTTGGGCGGCGCGGGGCAGGCCCCGGAATCCGAGCCACGGGTTCCTGGCCGGCGCTAGGATGGGGGCCGCCGGCCGGTGGCGAGTGCATGGGCGCTCGATGGGGGCAGGGCGCGCAGTCCTCTGCGCGCCGGACGATGACTGCGGGCGTCGGGTGCGTTTGGCGGCGGGGTGGGGCAGCCCTAGCGGCTCGGCCGGAGCCTCGCCCGACCCGGCGGAGCATGGAAAACGCTTACGCAAGGTTGCTTCTAAACTGTTGGTTTTGCGTTGAATTGGTCACCCGCTTCGGCTCTACTTGGCCCCGGCGTTTTCGCCCGGGCCGGGTATGGCAGAAAACCGGACATATTACGTCTGTTTTGTATTGGCGTGTGTCGCCGCGTTGGCGTTGACGCCGTTGGTGCGGTTTTGGGCGGTGCGCTGGGGCGCCGTTGACCAACCGGGGCACCGGAAGATGCACGGGCGGGCGGTGCCGTTGATGGGGGGGTGGGCGATCCTGGCGGGGATGTGGTTGCCGTTGGTGGCGCTGTGCTTCTACGACAATCGCGTGGCGGAGGAGGTCCAGTCCAAGTGGGCGTTGCTGGCGCGGATTTTTGTGGCGGGGGCGTGCATGGCGGTCTTGGGGACGGTGGACGATTTGCGCGGGTTGAGTGCGCGGTGGAAGTTCATGGTGCAGTTCCCGGTGGCGCTTGGGATTGTGGCGTCTGGGGTGGTCTTTCAGGGGATTGAAGTACCGGGTGTGGGGAGCTTCCATCTTGGCACGCTCGGGCCGATCGTGACGGTGATTTGGCTGGTGGGCGTGGCGAATGCCTTCAACTTGATCGACGGCATCGATGGCTTGGCCACCGGCGTGGGTTTCTTAACGGCGTTGACGGGGGCGATTATTGCCGCCATCAACGGGAAGACGCTCCTGGCGGTGGTGTTGGTCTCGATGGCGGGGGCGTGCTTGGGTTTTCTGCCGCACAACTGGAGCCCGGCGCGGGTGTTTTTGGGGGATACCGGGAGCATGTTTCTGGGGATGACGCTCGCGACGGCCTCGGCGGTGGCGGGCGGCAAGGGGCAACTGGCGACCTCGTTGTTGGTGCCGGCTTTGCTGTTGAGCTATCCCATTCTGGACACGCTGCTGGCGATGACCCGGCGGTTTCTCCGGGGCAAATCGATGTTCTCGGGCGACGCCAGCCACATTCATCATCGGTTGTTGCACCTGGGTTGGAATCACGCCCAGACGGTGCTGCTGTTGTGCGGGGTATGCGTTTTGTTCAATGCCTGCACCTTGGCGGTGGTTGGCAAGCGGCTGACCTGGGCAGGGATCCTGTTTGTGCTATTGCTGGCCATGGTTCTTTGGGGCCTGCGCTCGCTGGGTTATGTGGGCACGGCGACCTCGCGCAAGAGCCGGGCGGAGCGAGAACTTTACCGCGCGCACCATCATTATGCCGAGATGACCAAGGCGAAGCTGCGCCGGGCCCAGACGACGGCTGAACTGGTCGAGCTGTTTCGGAGTGCCGCTGCCGAGTACGGCAAGCTGGCGTTAGCGGTGAAGCTTCCGGCGGGGCCTTGGGGCCAGGGTCTGAGCTGTCGCTGGGAACGGAATGGAGACGACACGTTGGTCTTGGTGCCTAGCGGGGCAGCGGGGCTGGTTGGCGATCGGACGAGCTCGCACGAGGAGGTGCACGCGTTTCCGGAGACGGGCTTGCGCGTGACGATCGCCTTTGTGTCGGTGGCGGGCGCCGAGCGCGAGGAGTTGCAGCTCGAGAAACGGCAGTTGCTGGCGGAGATTGCCAGGACGGCGGATCGGCGCTTGCGTGAGCTGTCGCGGTCGACCTTGGTTAAGGGGCGTGGCGACCAGAGCGAGGGGTGAGGGTGAGCTGGGACGCGGGGGAGAGACCTCTGGGGCTGAGGCCTGAGTCGCCGCGGCGGGTTATCCGTCCGCGATAGGGCGCGGGGTGCTTTGGGCGCCCTGGCCGCTGGGCTCGATCTGTACGACGGTGACTCCCAGGCCGCTGAACTGGCCCAGGCCAACCAAGGCCGGGCCGGCTTCCGCGAGGGAAATCGTGCGCTGCACGAGCTGGCTGGGGGCCAACCGGCTGGAGCAGATAAGCTCGAGCAGGGGAGGATACGCATGGGCCGGCAGGCCATGGCTGCCGCGCAATTCGAGTTCGCGGGCGATCACGAGGTGCATGGGCACGAGCGGATCGCGGTCTGCGGCCAACAACAAGCCCACCTGCACATGCCGACCTCGCTTGCGCAGGCAAGCGACCGAGTTGTAACACGTGACGCGGCTGCCCAGCGCGTCCAGGGACACATGGGCGCCTCCGCCGGTCAGGTCGCGGATGGCGCTGGCGATGTCCGGGGTATGTCGGGCGTCGAGCGTGTGCCTGGCGCCGAGTGAGGTCGCCCAGCGCAAGGCTTCCGTGCGCACATCGACGGCGACAACTTGGGCGCCTTGGGCGTGGGCAATCGACACCGCCGCCAGACCGACGCCGCCGCAGCCGTGGACGGCGACCCATTCGCCGGGGCGGGTCCGGCCCTGGTGGACGACCGCGCGGAAGGAGGTGACTAGGCGGCAACCCAGACTTGCCGATTCGACGAAGCCCAATGTATCGGGCAATCGCACCAAGTTGGCGTCCGCATACCGAATGGCTACAAACTCGGCGAAGGACCCCCAAGCGGTGAAGCCGGGCTGGAAATAGTCGTCGCAGATGTGCGTGTGTCCGGCTTGGCACTCGGGACAAACGCCGCACCCGACGGCGAAGGGGACCGTGACACGGTCGCCCGGGCGCCAGCGCCGGACGCCGGCGCCGGTGGCCGCGACCACGCCGGCCAGTTCGTGGCCGGGGACATGCGGCGGGCGGATGTCGGGGTCGTGACCCATCCAACCGTGCCAATCGCTGCGGCAGATGCCGGTGGCGTGGACCCGGATCACGACGCCGTCGGTGGGCGGGGTGGGATCGGGGACCTGGCGAAGTTCGAGTGGGCCACCGAACTCGTCGTACACAATCGCGCGCATAGGGAGACGACGATCACCGACGGGTGGGGCGGAAGTCGAGCGCCGGCTGCGGTGCGGGGTGTGGTTGGGCGGTCGGGCGCGGCTGCGTTTTACTGGCGCGCGATCGCGTTGGCTGGTCTAATGCGTGGCTGTGACCACTGTGCCGGTGCGGACTTATTATTTCGAGCAGCGTCAGCCTGTGCTGGCAGCGCCGGCCGCCGGCGGGAGTGTCGCTGCGGGTTTGGAGGTGTGCCGGCGCATACAGCCGTCGGTGGAGTGGTACCTCGAGGTGTACGATGCCGTGGGACGCGCCTGGCGATGGGTCGACCGCAGGCTGATGGCGCCGGTCCAACTCGGCAAGCTCCTGGCGGATCCATTGGTGGAAGTGCACGAGTTGCGCCTGGCCGGGGCGCAAGCGGGGTATGCGGAGCTGGATCGGCGTGTCGCGGGCGAGATCGAGTTGGTCTACTTCGGCCTCCACCCGAGCTACACGGGGCGCGGCCTGGGGAAGCAGTTTTTGCGGTTGGTACTCGACTGGGGGTGGCAGTACGGGCCGGAGCGGATCTGGCTTCACACGTGCGAGTGGGATCATCCGGGGGCGGTACGGCTCTACCGCCAGGCGGGGTTTGTGCAGTATGACGAGGGCTGGGTGAACCAGCGCGTGCCGAAGGAGGCTCAGTCGGCCGCGGACGGGTCGACGGCTCTCACAGGGCGCCTTGGGCCTTGAGTCGGATGGTGGTGAATCGCTGCGGTTGGTAGGGGACCTTGACGGTGTGCGGGGTCGAGGGCAGGAGGCGCTGGTTGACCTCGACACCGTTGCACAGGTGAGCCTCGGTGAGCGTCAGGGTTGGGCACTCGAAGGTCACCTCGCCACGGCGACCCGCGACTTCGCGGAACCGCAGGATGAAACCGTCGCCGTCTTCGGCCTCTTTGAGCACGACCATTTGGAGATGAGGCGCGTCGAGTTTGAGGAACGCGCCGCCCGCGGCGGGGAGTGGGCGGCCAGCCTTCGCCACGGCGGCAGAGAAGCTGGACACAAAGGGATAGGCGAAGACGGGGCTGCGGATGTCGGCGTCGAAGCGGGCGAGTTGTTCTTGGGTGAGCCCGGCGCCGCTGGCGATCGAGTAGCGGAATTTGAAGGTGCCGCCTTGCTCGGCGCGGTAGTTGGTGAACCAATAGTTGTGCATCACGTAGGAGTAGACGTGGCCGTTGGCGATGGGCAGGTGGGTCGGCCAGCGGCCGCGGTTGATGTCGGTGAGGCAAACCAGGGGCGCGTCGGGGGTGGCCCAAGCGACGTCGAACCCGGCGTCGTGCACGTGCACGAGGTTCTGGGGGGTGAACCACTCGCGGCAGGCGCCGGGCAGTTGGTCTTGGTTGGGTCGGCACCAGCCGTGCTGGAGTTGGTAGGCGCAGACGGGTTGCTGGGCGGCGAACGGGAAGGCGAAGTAGACCGCCTCTTTCGCGCGCGTGGGTTCCTTGACCACCGTGTTCACGATGTCCACGCGGCGGAGCGCGTCGTAGAGGAGGTACTCGCTGCGCACGCTGGGGGTGTTCTTGGCCTGGGCAACGACGAGCAGGCGCTGGCCCAGGGGGGTGCGCACGTGTTCGACGATCTCCGCCGCGGTGGGGCTTTCGACGGTGAGTTGGGCGGGCGGGGTGCCGAAGGTGTGGTTGAGGATCAAGGAGTTCTCGCCGCCGCTGACGTAGAGGTATTGGTTGAGGGCATACGGAGCCTGGGCATCGACCAACTCGCGTTGGTCCGTCTTGTCGACGAGGCTCTGGAGGCCGCCTGTGCGGGTGTCGACGGTTAAGCGGTAGTAGCGACCGTCGATCGTGGCGCCGGGGACGGGCTGGTTCCGGGCGAGTTTGGGGGGATCGAGGCTGCGCAGGGCATAGCCTTTGTAGCCGAAGGCGGGCACTTGTTCGGCCAGGAACCGCACCCGTTTCCAGCCGTCGCGTTCGAGGATCACGTCCAGGGGGACGGGTTGGCCTGTGGCGAGGTCGACCAGGTATTGGCCGGAGTCGATTTCGATTTCGAGCGGCTCGCTGCGGGTGTGGTTTTGCCAGTTATAAGCGAGGACGGTGTCGCCTTCGACGGCGATTTGTTGGCTGAGGCGGTTGCAGGCGCGGGCCAAGAGCGTGCGAGCGTCCAGGTTCGCGCGGGTAGCGTAGCTCTCTTTGATTTCCCACTGGCGCTCGACGAACTCGCGTCCGGGTTGGCTGACGCTGTTGTGGGCGCCCCAGGTGTGTTCGTCGTAGAACAGGACTTGCTTCCAGGCGGCGCGGAAGTCTTCGGCCGGGTAGCGTTCGCGCGGATCGAAAAGGGTGGCCAGACTGGCGGTGGTCTCCGCCACGGGCAGGATGTCATGCGTGTGGCGGTTGAGCCGGGTGGCGGCTGCGGTCGAGGCGACGCCGTCTTCCCAATAGGCGCCGGCGTCTCCGCGGTAGACGGGCAGTTGCGAGCCGAACGCCTGCTCGATGTAGGCGAAGTACTCCGCATCGGTCGCCACGATGAGTTTGGGGTACGCAAACTCGCGGTTCCACTGCTCGATGAGCTCGGCTTCGCCGGTGTCGGGGATGGCGGCGTTGTCCACATACGCGCCGTAGATCATCACGGCGTCGGGGGCATACTCGGGGCGGAGGAACTGAGTCAGGAACTGCGGGACGCTGGTACGCAGGTAATCCACGCTGGCGGCGCGGTTGAGGAAGTCCGGGCCGGTGAGCCGTTTCCACTGGGTGTAACTGCGGGCGTACCACATGAAGATGCGCTCGCCGTTGAGGCCCTCCCACCAGAAGGGCGAGTTCTCGTTCAAGTCGCTGAAGTGGAGGATGGGGGCGCGGGTTTGGTTACTGCCGTTGGCGAAGGCCTTGACTCCCACATCGGTCAGGAGCGTGGGAAGAAACCAGGTGTGGGAGGGCGCATCGGTCAGGCAGGCGAAGTCGAAGCTGCTGCCGCGCTCGCGATGGAGGCGATGGGTGAAGTACAAGGCTCGATAGAGCTCCTCGCCGGAGCAGAGGCCGGTCATGAGGTTGAGGTAAAACACGTTCAGGGCGGCTTGGTGGCGGCCGGCAAACTCGAAGAAGCGCTCGCGCAGCCGCGGCGGTCGGCAGTCCAGGTAGTTGTCCACTAACCACGACGTTTCGAAATTGAACTTGTAGAAGGGGAACTGGGTCATGATGTCCAAGGCCGTGTCCGTGTTGCGGTTGTCCAACTCGTTCACGTGCGGTTGGAGGTCGGTGTATCCGACGTCGTTGTGCACCTTGGGGCAGATGAACACCTTCCATTGTTTGGCCGGCCGCAGGGGATGCGTCACCCGCTGGGTCGACCCGTCCTGCTCGACCTCGATGGTGGCGGTCGAGGCGGCGAGGGGGGCCGGCAGCTCGATGAGCTCGGTCCAAACGCCGAAGTCGAATGCGCCGGTCTTCAGCCGCCGCGCGATCGTCTGTGCGCCGACTTCGAGGGTGTAGTTTCCTGCGGCGATTGGTTGGTGGAACGGGATCTCGAGTTGGCACACCTCGACCAAGCCAGCTTCGGTCTGCTTGAAAAAGACAGTCGGCTCGAGCCGGATGGGCTCCGGGTCGGCTGCGCCTGGCCGGAAGGTCAAGGCGTCGTAATCCAGGCCGCCTAGGCCTAGTGGCACCACGGTGATGCGGTTGCCTTGCGGTTGCAGCCACGCGCCAGCGATCGGCACGACGAGACGCTGGCGAGCGAGCAACATGGCGTTAGCCTCTTCGCCGTCTCGACTGGCCTTGGGTTGGTGGCGGACGGGGAAGATCCCCAGCCGCTCATTGACTTTCACCTGGAGTCGCGCCGGCGCACCGGACCGATAGATGAGATCCAACTCGAGCCGGTACTGCTCCGCCGGCGGGCCCGGCAGATCGAACACGATCGTGTAGGGTTTCTCACCCGAGCTTTCGGGCTCGAAACCGATCGAGCCTGACTGGTGCCCGGCGAAGTCCTTGCTCACCACGCTTTGGCCGATCGCGTAGGTCAACTGACGGCGTGCGCCCGGGGCGAACTCGATCGAGGCGCCGTCTGGTGTGCCAATGGTCCAGAGCGGGTTTGGGGTGGTCTGGCTGGCCGACGCCAAGCTGGCCGTGGCGAGCAGCGCGGCCCAGAGCCATGCCCGCGGGTAGCCGTGCCGGGGTCGGTTGCAGGCCACCGGTTCGCGCGGCGAACGATCGAAGTTGGGCCGGATAGGGATTCGCGTCATAGGAAGGATGGTTCGGATTTGATCGAGGAACGAGAGGTGCGGCCAGGGCCCAGGCGGCCGTAAACCCAGCTTCCTCCCACCAACAACGCGATGGAAACAAACAAGCCCAAGGCGTAATGCCCGACTGCGATTGGCCGGCGGCGGGGCGTGCGCGGTTCGGGCTGGGCGGGTGTGGTTGGGGGTGCAGGGCGGGCGCCGAAGGTCACTTTGGCCGACAGCAAATCCAGGCGGGCGGCTTCCGTGCCGTCGACGCCGCGGCAGGTGACTTGGGTCACGTGCGAACCGCTGGTGAGCGCGGCGAGTTTGGATTCGATGGAGAAGGCTTGGTGGCGCACATCGACCGGGTAGTGTGCCCGGAGGGTGCAATGATGGCTGTCCGGGTCGAGGGCCAATCCCGCCACGGCCGGGCTCCAGCGGCCTTGTGCCGTAGCGATTTGTAAGCACTCGGTTAGCCGCGCAGTCAGCGTCGTTTCATGCGCCTCGAGTTCGGCCGGGTCGAGCCGCGCGTTTCGGTTCTTGTCGAGCTCGGAAAAGAAGCTGAGCTCGAAGGGGTTGAGGGTAAGTTCCAGGTGCAGAAACTCCGCGCCGGGCACCACGGTCAGGTAGCTGATCGGCAACGTATGCGCTCGGGTCAGTGGGACGACGGCCAGCAGGAGCGCCGCCACCAGACACGGCCCGTGCCGGGTCACAGGCTTGGCTCGGTGCAGACTCGTCTTCATGGGCGCAGCGGGCGCGCGGTGTGGTTATCGAATGGTGGCGACGCCCCATGACGCCCAGAAACCCGCCGCCGGTCAACAGGGAACTTGCCGAGCCTCACGGGCTCAGAGGCTTGGTGGCTGCGCAGGAGCGGGCGAGACGCCCGCTCTCCGTTGGGGATGGGATGGGAGCGCGGGCCTGGTGGCTGGGAAGGAGCGGGCGAGACGCCCGCTCTCCGTTGGGGATGGGATGGGAGCGCGGGCCTGGTGGCTGTGAAGGAGCGGGCGAGACGCCCGCTCTCCGTTGGGGATGGGATGGGAGCGCAGGTCTGGTGGCTGGGAAGGAGCGGGCGAGACGCCCGCTCTCCGTTGGGGATGGGATGGGAGCGCAGGTCTGGTGGCTGGGAAGGAGCGGGCGAGACGCCCGCTCTCCGTTGGGGATGGGATGGGAGCGCAGGTCTGGTGGCTGCGCAGGAGCGGGCGAGACGCCCGCTCTCCGTTGGGGATGGGATGGGAGCGCGGGCATCTTGCCCGCGCGTGGCGGCGGGGACTCGGGCGGGGCTTGATTTGCGGTCATCCAAACACCACGCTAGTGACCCATGAGAAAACTGAGTACCAGAGTTGGGTGGTGGCGGCGCGTGGGTTACGTGGGCAGCCTTGGGCTTGCGGTCGGTTTGGGGCCGACGGCTGCGAGTGGGGAGTTCGAGTCCCTCTTCGATGGGGCGACGCTCAAGGGGTGGCATGTGAGCGCGCAGAGCGGGCACAGCCGCGCCAGTGACCACAAGAGCGGCGGTCGTTGGGTGGTCGAGGAGGGCGCCATTGTGGGCAGCCAAGATGTCCCGGGAAACGGCGGCATCATTCTTACCGACGAGGAGTTCGGCGACTTCGAGGTGGCGCTCGAGATGAACAACGACTTCGGCCCGGACAGCGGTCTGTTCCTGCGGAGCACGGAGAACGGGCGGGCGTACCAGGCGATGATCGACTATCACGGGCGCGGCAATCTGATGGGCATCTACGGCGAAGGGATTGGCGGTTTTGGCTCTCGGAACTACAACTTCGACGGTGCTCCGGACCGGATCGCGCTTCGCGAAAACGCGGTGCCGCTGCCGATCTTGCCCGAGGCGTGGAAGCACTTCTGGCGGCACGGCCAGTGGAATGAGTTGCGGGCTCGGATTGTGAACAACCCGCCGTCGATCACGACCTGGATCAACGGCGTCAAGATCATGGAATGGAGCGACACACAGCAGCGCTTGCCTGACCGGGGTCGGATTGCCCTGCAAGTTCACGGGGGCGGCGATCTGACGCGGCAGTTCGTGCGGTATCGGAACATCCGGGTGAAACGGCTGAGCCCGAGCGCTTCCGGAGGCGGAACGGGGCAGAGTTCACCAGGGTTAAGAACCGGTCCGCAGGAGACAGGAGCGGCGGTTGGGGGAGGGACGGCGCGAGCGGTGGAGGTGGGCGGCGCAGCGGTCCGGCCGGCTGCGGCTGCAACGTCGGACCGAGCGAAGGCCGGGCTCTGGCGCGCGGTGCACTTGATGGCGCCGGAGGCGAGCCGGTTGCCGGTCGTGCAACGGGCGATTGTCGAGGTGTTGGCGCCGCTGGGGGTGAATGCGATTGTGTTCGAGGTCAATTACCGGTTCGCCTGGCGGTCACACCCCGAGTTGGCGGCGGGTGGCGCGCTGACGGCGGCGCAGGCGCGCGAATTATCCGCCGTCTGCCGCCGACACGGGATTCGGCTGATTCCGCTCTTCAACTGTCTCGGGCACCAGTCTTGGGCTCAGAACACGCAGCCGTTGCTCAAGCGCTATCCCGAGTTCGACGAGACGCCGCAGATCCCGCCGGACAACGCCGGCATCTATTGCCGAAGTTGGTGTCCGCAACATCCGGGGGTGAATCGGGTGGTGTTTGCGCTCATGGACGAGTTACTGGAGGCGTTCGAGGCAGACGCGCTCCATGTGGGGATGGACGAGGTGTTTTTGATCGGACACGACCAGTGCGAGCGTTGCCGGGGCCAAGATCCGGCCGCGTTGTTTGCCCGGGCGGTGAACGATTACCACCGGCACTTGGTTGGGACCAAGGGTGTGGAGATGTTGTTGTGGGGTGACCGGTTGTTGGATGACGCCACAATGAAGTACGGCGAGTGGGAATCGAGCCGGAACGGCACGGCGGGGGCGATCGACCGGATCCCGAAGGACATTATCGTTTGCGACTGGCACTACGAGTTGCGCGAGACCTATCCTTCGGTGCCGTATTTTCAAGCGAAAGGTTTTCGGGTGTTGCCGGCGAGCTGGCGCAAGCGCGAGGCAGCCTTGGCGCTCCTGAGTTACAGCCAGAGCCAGGCAACCGACAAGTGGCTGGGCCACCTGTGCACGACCTGGATCGGCGCCGACCAACTCGCGCGCGCTTTGCTGGGCGAAGAGGGTGGGTCTGCAGGGCGGGCGCAGGAGGTGGCAGCGGCCTTGCGCGCCTGTCTCGAACGGCTGGGAGCGGCCGCCGATGGCGGGCCGTCGAAGGCTGGTGGCGCAGGGAAAGCGCCGGCCGAGCGGGCGAACTGACCCGCCCGATCCACGGTCTGGACCGGGGCAGAGCGTCGAGCCGAGGGGGCGGTTGCGGGAGGTTCGGCGAGGGAGGCGAGTGGGCCGGTTCAGGCGAGCCAGGGGCGTTCGCGTTTTTGGGTAAGGCGAACGACTTTGGCGGTGAGGTCGCAATTCTCGCGGATCTGGAAGTCGAGCATGCCGACGGCGATGAAGTCGGCGCCGCTGCGGAAGGCATAGAGGAAGGCGTCGCGGGGGTAGATGGCGCCGGCGGCCAACACCTTGAAGGCGAGCCAGGGTTTGGTCACGGTCTGCATGAAGGCGACCGTTTCCTCGGCGTTGATGCACCACATGTTGTCGTACCAACCTTCGCCGCCGTCCAACCACATGAAATCTTTGCGCAGCGCTTTGGGGGTGGCGGAGGGGTAGTTATCGCTGTGGAAGGTCTTGACGTAGAAATCGCACGGGATGCGGTGTTTCTCGCAGGTCATGGGGACCTGGAGCGAGTGGCCGCCCACGCCGACGGGCAACTTCTGGGTCTTGGCGAGTTCGACCGCTTTGGCCAGGCGCTCCACCGCGCCGGCCTGGACCAAGCGATCCCCGGCGACTCCCCACACGTACAATGCGCAAGCGCCGGTATCGACCTGTTGGAGGATGTGAGTGCGGAGGGCCTCGTCGCTCTGGCCGGGCTCGACCTTGATGTGCGGGATGAACTGCATCCGGCCGCCGTATTGGCGGTTGTATTTGCGGACGTACTCGGCGCCGGTCTCGAAGACCGTGTTAATGCCCTGTTGCTCGGCCAATTGGAACGTCTCCATCAATTTCTGCTCGGTGACATACGCGCGGAACAGGGCCCCGACATACTTCAAATCGCGGCAATGCATGTAGCCCGCCACCAGGTTGCCCCCGAGCAGCAGCCGGCTGATCTTCACCTCGCCGAGCTTTCCGTAGGGCATCTCGGTGCCCATACCCGCAGGACGCTCGCCGGGCGGGGGTTCAGCCCCGCGGGCCAACGGGACCGTGGCCCCTGTCGAAAGTGCGGCGGCCGTCCCCGCGGCGGCTTGGGTGCTCCTCAGCAGAAAGCCACGTCGAGTGACCGGATTCGAGCTGAAGCGGTCGGTCTGGGGCTGAGCGAGCCCGGCAGTGTGCTTGAGGTTCATGGCGCCGATCTTAGGTCCGGGTCGAGCCGGATCAAGTCTCGGGTTGGCCAGGCTAAGGAACTCGCAACTGATAGAGGCGGGCGGTTGGGGGCAGCGGTTCTTGGAAGGTCTGAAGGGTTGGGACGGTCACTGGGGTGAAGGCGGCGCGGGAGACCCAGGTGTCGGCCGAGAGCGTGTCGCGGCTGAGGAGGGTGTAGGCGATACCGGGTTGAGCCGTGAAGGTCAGGACCACGAGGTCCGGCGCGGAAGCGACGCCGCTCAGGCGCAGGTGGTCGCCGGCGTCACGAGGTCGAGTGCCGCTCAAGTACTCCTGGAGATTGGAAGCGCCGTCGCCGTCGGGATCGCCCGCAGGCCCGTGGTCGCCGTCGGCGGTGTCTGGGCGCAGCCCGTGGGACCGTTCCCAGGGATCGGGAAGGCCGTCGCGATCGGCATCCGGCAGGTCCGGATTGGGGCTAGCGGCGACCCAATGGGCAGGGTCATTCGCGAAGGCGAAGAGATCGTGTCGGGTGAGGGCAAGGCCGGACCCGCGTGCCTCGCGGGGCCACGGGTGGCCGCCCCGGTAGGCGACGCGTTCGACGAGGACATAGGGAACGTAGCCCGGGTCTGTTGCTGGGGGCGCCTGGGGAGTGTCGGGCTGGAGGAGTCGCACCTCATCGCCGGCGTTATCGAGGTGGCCACGCCAGGGACCCAGGACACGCCAGGTGGGTGGAAGGTTATAGCGGGTGCGGAAGCGTGCCAGGGCGCCCAAGTCGAGCTCGGGGTTGAAGCTGACGCAGACCAAGGTCTCACCGGCGGTCAGGGACACGTGGGGGGGGAGGTCCAACTCGACGGCGCCACGCAGGCGCCAGGTGTTCGTGGGGTGGGCCGGGTCGAAGAGCGACACGGGTTGAGCCGAGACATTTCGGAGGGCGATGAACTCGTCGGTGGTGTTATTGGTGCCGGCCGAGGCAGGCGGCTGGTACATGATTTGAGAGACGACAACCGGGCCGACCTGAGGACCGGCATTGGCGGCGCCGAGGGTCGAGTGTCGTTGCGCCACGAATTCCTCGCGTCCGTCACTGGTGCGGTGGCGGCCGAAGCTCACGCCGTTGAAGGCCGGTCCGAAGTCGAAGCTGTGGTAGTACCCGGTCAGTTCGCCGTGTTGAGTGGCGAACACGAACACGCTATCGCCGAGCGAGCTCAAGCCGAAGCCAGCGGGGTTGGGCGGCCCGAATTACGCCGCCTCGACGACCACGAAACCGCCGGCGGGAACGACGGTTGCTGGCGGGAATCGGTACTTGGCCGGGACGGTGAAGTCATCGGTGAGGTGCCAGCCGGAGACATCGGCTGGTGCGGAGCTGGGATTATGGAGTTCGATGGTGTCGGATTGCGGGGGATCGGTGTGGGTCAGCGCCTCGTTGACGCAGACTGGCGGGAGGGCGAGGGGTGCGGCGTCGGCGCCGCCGGGAGAGCCGCCGGGCCGAGCGCTGAGTCGCCAAGCGCTGAGCTCGCCCAATCGGCTGGCGGGCATCTGCTCGTCCGTGGCGACGATCGAAAAGCCGTGTCCGTTAGCCAACGGCGCCCAGCGGTTGTCGTAGGCGAAGTCGAAGAGGGTTTCGCCCAGAGGCCCGATCAGGGCGAGTCGTTCGCCTGCGTTATCAAGGCTGCCACTGTATTCGCCGGCAATGGCGGTGGCGGTGGCCGGCGGGTAGCGGGAGAGGAAGGCGGCCTGGTTTTTGACGAGCAGCAGGCGTTGGCCGGGAGCCAACGTGGTTATGGAGCTGGCAGCGCCGAACGTGTAGTCGATGCCCGCCGTGAACCGGTAGCCGGCGAGGTCGACCGCAACGAGCGAGTGGTTGCGGAGTTCGAGGAACTCGAAATCGCCGCTGGCGAACGGACTGCCCGCGGGCGGTGGGAGAGGATGGTACATCAACTCGGTGACGAGGAGGGGCGGTCGGGTCACGGTGAACGTAACCGTGACGGGCGCCGACCACGGCGTCCAGGAAGCGCTGGGCGGGCCGCCGAGTTGGCGTTTGGTGGGGTCGTAAGCGCGCGCGACGAGGCGGGTGTTCTGGCGCAGTTCGATGGGCCCGGCATAGAGTTGGCTGTCGATGGACTGGCCGCCTTGGGGGGCGCGCGGGTCGGCGCCGGTGGTGGTGAAGTAGAGGGCCGCGCCGGCCGGACCGCTCAGGGTGAGGAGGGTCCCTTCAGGCACACGCCCGCCCGGGGCGCTCCAGGCCGGAGGTTGAGTGAGTTGTCTGTCGATGAAATCGATGCGGTTCGAGAGCCAGTTTTTCATCCACTGGATTTCGGTGGCGTAGGTGCCGGCGGGGCGGCCGTCGGCTTTGCGCGGGGCAACGCGCCATTTCTGGTACTCGCGGGGTTGGGCGAGCCAGACCTCAGCGGCCAGGCGATCGATCAGGCCGTCGATGTGTTCGCGGGCGAAGGAGGTGGCGCGGAGGTGTTGCCAACGATCGACCCACTGCTGCCAGAAGTCTTTGTCGGTAAAGAGCTTCGACCACCACGAGCCGCTAAAGAAAGGGCCTGTGTTCCACGTCCGCGGATTGGCGTCGCGTCCGTCGGTCGAGCCGAGGGCGCGGTCGAAATCCCAATGCGGGCCGAAGTGGAGTTTGCCGTTGCGCGGCTTATAGAAGTAGGTGCTCAGGACCAGCGCATCGACATTGCCGCTGAGGACCTCGAGCACGTGGAAGTCGATCCACTGGTCCGGCTCGATGTAGGCGGGGTAGCCGAGGACGGGGTCGCGCCAGTTCGCGCCGCGGAGGGCCGCCCAGAAGGCGTTCAGGTAATCGCGCAGGTAATTCAACTGGGGCCGGCGCGCCAACGTACGAAGCTCGCGTTCCTTGGGGTCCACATGCGCCACCGCCACGCCGCCCGCCGCCAGGCCGCTGTCGCCCGGATCCAACCGATCGAACTTGAGCAGGTAACCGCCGCTGACTTCCGGGAGCGTGAGGTGCTCGGGTTCGAGGCGGTCGATGCGGACGCGTTGCCGGCCGATCTTGATTTTTTCCTCGAGCACATAGATGCCCTGATAGTGCTGGGCGTTCACGGGGCCGACGGTGCGGTTCAGGTACACTTCGACGAAGCGCGTGCGGGGCGAATAGAAGCCCATGTCGCGGCTCAGTTGGTGGACGAAGGGGTTATGGATCAGGGGCACGTCGAAGTTGTTTGGCGCGTACAACACCCAGTCCGAGTCGGCGGGCAGACCCAAGATCGGTCGGTCCAAGTCGAGGTCGAACTCGTCCCAGAATTCGAGTTTGAAGCTCGACTTGCCGTAGCCAGCGGTACTCGAGCCCCGGATTTGCAGGCCGGACCGCGTGCTGAGGGTGGGTGGGTTGGTGAGGGACGTCCAGCCGTCGACCGGTTCGTAGACCGAGAGGTGAGCGAAGGAGGTCCGGCTCGAGCTGGGCACGCCCTTGCCCAAAGCGTGCAGGACCAGGACCGGCAGGTCGGAACGGAAGCCCAGGACGTTGTTGCTGAGGGCCAGGTAAGTCTCGCTGCGAAGCGGGCCCGGGAGCAACCCGTCTTGGTAGGCGCGCGCTCGGACTTGGGTGCTGGTGGCGAGGGTGATCGGGACGGTGTAGACGGACGACGTGTGGCTGGGCGGGTTGCCATCGAGCGTGTAGCGAATCTGGGCTGGACTAGAGGCAACCGACAGCTCGAGTTGGAGCGTCTCGGTGAAGGTGCGGCTGAGCTGGGAGAAGCGCACGGCGGGGGCAAACCCGGGGCCGCTGGTGGCGTTGGGTACGCCGGGCGTTGGGGCGGTGAAGTAGCCCACGGCGCGGTTTTCTCCTAAGACGCGACCGTAGGAGACATCGGGTTGCTGCTTCGGGTAAACGGGAGCGAACTCGGATACCACATTGGTGGCGGCATCGAGGAGGGCCAGGTACTCGCCTTGGGCGTCGATGCGGAAGTTGGTGTGCAAGCGGGCGGCGGGGTCGGTCTTGTTCTTTTGAGAGGCGAAGACCACGAGGAAGGTTTTGGGTTCAAGAGTCAGCTCGGGGAAGCGCCACTTGGCGAGTTGGCGTGGGTCGTCGGTGAGGCACCAGCCGGCCAAGTCCACCGGCTCGGTGCCGCTGTTGAACAGCTCGATCCAATCCGAGCTCTCACCGTCTTCGTCGTTCAAGGTGCGCGAGTTATCGGCCATGAACTCGGAAAGCAGCACGGCCGAGCCGGCGCCGGTCTCGGCGATCAGGTACTGCCAAGTACCGCCGGCGAAGGGGTGCGCCGGACCGACGCGGTCCGTGATGCCGTGGTCGGGTCGCCAAGCCAAGGTGACCGGGCCGGGTGGGGGCGGGGGGAACGTGAACAGGAACAACTCGGGCGCGACGGTGATGACGTTGGTGGCGGGTTGGCCGTTGACCAGCAGGTCGACCGCCTCGACGCCAAGCACCGCCTCCGTAAATGCCACCTCGACGCTGAGCAACTCACGCAGGCGCTCACCCGCCGCCGGCAGCAACCGCTGCACGGCCGGTGGCTCACGGTCCAGGTCGACGGCCAGCAAGGCGTCGAATACGAAATCGTCGCTGGCCTCGATCGAGGCGTTGAGGGCTTGCACGGCCAGGACATTCAGGCCGGGGCGCAGAAGCGTTTGGGGGACGCTGATGTCGAACGTCCGAAAGGCCACTGGTTCGCTGGCGTCGCTCAGGGCGGTGGCGCGGTAGGACAGTTCCCCCGAGGGGGCGTTGTCCCGCACCAGTTCGAGGCCGTTAAGCCAAGCCACGAAACCGTCGTCGGCAACCGCTCCGAACCGTAGCGCGACCGCCTCGCCCGGGTTGGCCACCCAGAGCTCGTGTCGCAGGTAGAGGGTCGAGTATTCCCCTCGCATGTCGGTCAACGGCGTGCCCGTCAGGGGTTCCCCGTAAAAGAACGGAGCGCGACCCCGTTCCCACCCGGCGGCCGCGAACCCGGGCGCACGCCACGTGTCCGGTTCGGGGCTCGAGGCGTCGGTGCGACCGCGGTAGAAGGACCACTCCGCGCCGGGAGCCACCCAATGCACGCTAGTCGAGGGAGCGGCCCCGACCGCGGCGGCTAAGGGCGCGTCAATAAATAACCTTTACAACTCAGTTCAATGGCGCGGGTGGACGGTGTAGTTCCATTCGCCGTGAAAACGT
>Ga0194126_10003105_pt1 | contig 26547 bp, 28 predicted proteins | sample TA2KigC150mmetaG_FD_148641 | JGI IMG/M metagenome (GOLD analysis project Ga0194126, IMG submission 148641) | Freshwater microbial communities from Lake Tanganyika, Tanzania - TA2015035 Kigoma Deep Cast 150m | ecosystem: Environmental > Aquatic > Freshwater > Lake | place: Tanzania: Lake... | reverse complement strand
AGCTCCTCTTTATCCTTACTGACCCTTTTTTTGTAATTATCAAATTCAGCATAGAGCCTTAGATATTTACCGTTTTTTTCCTGCAATTCTGCTGAAAGCTGTGCCCTTTCAGCAACAGGTGTTTTTTCCATCGTTTCTTCTTCTTTTAATACAGATTCGTCTTCGTGCGATACTGTCTGTTCTTCACTCATATTATGTTTTTTCAAAATTCATCCTACCGTCCTGAGAACATTTTTGTAATAAGCTTTGCCGTATGTTCAACTATATACATTGCCTTTGCATAGTTCATCCGTGTAGGCCCGATTATGCCAACAACACCGATTGGCCTGTCTCCTTCCCTGCACGGAGAGACAACCAGGCTTAATTTCTTTAATTCATCCTCTGAATTCTCCGAGCCGATCAGGACGTGAACTCCATCCGACTCAGAGAGCTTATCGAGCAGTTTGATTATCGTATGTTTGTCCTCTATTGCCTTTGATAATTCCCTTATCTTTCCAAGGTCGGCAAAATCAGGCAGTTCAAGCACCTCCGCAAGCCCGGACACAAAAAGACCACTGAATGGAAAAGACAGGGCCTCCTGGCATATCTTCATCGCCCTGGATATAAGGGTATCGCATTTTATTTTTTCTTTCGACATTTCCCGGACAATCTTCAGCCTGATCTCATCAAATGTATATCCTGAGAACTCTGCATTAAGAAGCCCTGCTATCCTGTTGAGGTCTTTCTGGGAAATTTCAGAATCAACAGATATTACTTTGTTTTTGATCATTCCCTCATCTGTCAGCAATACTGCAGCAATGGCATCAGCTTTATATTTCAGGAGGTTAATCCTTTTCAGTGTTGTCATGTCAGGCATTGGCGACATTGCAATGCCGAGGTAATGTGACATCATGGACAGGTTTCTTGTTGCCTCATTGAGCAACAGGTCCATATCATTTTTAAGGGTTTCGAGCTTTCTGTAGAGTTCCTGGAGTATCTCGATATCAGAATAGGAGATCATCCCTTCTGCCACGAGTGAATCGACATAATACCGGTATCCCAGGTCTGTGGGAACCCTTCCCGCTGAGGTATGAGGCTGCAATAGAAAGCCCATCTCCTCGAGATCTGCCATGATATTCCGTATCGTAGCCGGGGAGAGCCCGAAAGAATACTTTTTCGTCACCACGCGCGACCCTACAGGATCAGGGTAGTTGATATAGCTCTGGACAACTGCATAAAGGACTTTTCTGCTTCTTTCATTTAAAATCTGCATGTTAGCACTCTCAATGGTCAAGTGCTAATAATTTAACAATTAACCTTTATATGTGTCAAGAGGACCTCTGCAACCCGCCATTCTCCGGGGTTAAAACCGGATTCCTCGCCCCAGCGAGTCGCCGAGGTGACCCGATCAAGTCGTGGAATGACGAAAAACGACTTGGAATGGTGAACAAATGCTGAGGATAGAGTATTTGAACGGATTCTTTTGCTGATAGTCAAATAAAGTATATGAAAATAAAAAGGCAAAAGCCTCGGAGGTCGGAACGACCGAGAATGAGAGAAAATACTCTATCCTCAGCTTAATCAGAATAATTTATGAATAATATAGCCTAATGGTAATAACTTTTCCAAATCATTGAGAAACAGGGTTTTTAATATCGCTCCAGAGTATGCTCTGGTTCCTTCCATTCCTCTTTGCGTGATACAAAGCCTTATCAGCTGTTTCAACAAGTTCCTCTTTGCTTCTTATTTCTTTTGTGAAGGTGGATACCCCTATGCTGACAGTTATATTGAAGGCGCTTTTTTCCGAGGCAAATTTAGTAGTTCCCATAGCCTTTCTCAATCTTTCCGCCATGTTCATGGCGCCATTTTCATCAGTTCCCGGAAGGATGACCGCAAACTCCTCTCCTCCATATCTGGCAGGCACATCAATATTCCTGATGGTTTTCTTTATCTTCTCTGCTATCCCCTTTAGCACAGCGTCCCCTACAGGATGCCCATAAGTGTCATTGATCTTCTTGAAGTGGTCTATATCTATAATGAGCAATGAGATCGGATCTGAAAATCTCTCCAGGCGGTTGAATTCCTGCGCGAGCCTCTCCTGAAAATGCCTGTGGTTGAAAAGCCCGGTTAGCCCGTCAGTCACGGCAAGCCTCTCAATTTCTGCATGGAACCTGGCGTTTGCAATGGATGTTGACGCCTGGTTTGCAAGCACCTTCAATAGCTCTATCTGATGAGGGCTGAATGCATTTGTCTTTTCTGAAAGCAATGCAAATATGCCAAGGAGATCTTTTTCATAAAGCAAAGGCAATATAACCACCGAGCCGGTATTAACTGTCTTGAAGGGCATGATAGGGGTGCGATAATCCCTGACATCAGAAAGGGTATATGGTTTTTTTTCTTTCACTATGTTATCGAGCAATGTATTTTTGAAAACAAATACTGTCTTTTCCTGATGCTGAAATCCCTTTTGCTGTATCAATTCAAATTCATCTCCCTTTGCCATAAAAAAGGCTATCTCTGACGGAGCAATCCTGTATGCGCCATCTATGAGGTTCTGCACAATAACATCAATGTTCAGTGAAGAAAGGAGCTTTGAACTCTCTTCATTCAGGATTTCCAGTTTTGCGTAGGAACGCCCTATCTGCGGATAGACGCGCTCCCTCTGGAGTATCCTCACTATCTGTTTTGAGAACATCTCCAGGATATCCTTATCAGCGCTGCTGAAGGCATGAAACCTTGCACTGTCAGCGGTTATAACGCCAAGCGGGAAACTTTCATCCATCACAGGCGCCGAAACCAGGGAGGAAATCTTATCTCCCTTCAAATAGCCGACTTCAAGCTTTTTTTCGCTGATATCGGATGAGATCAAGGATTTTCTCTGGTGGAAGCAGAGGTCGATGAGTCCGCTCCCTGAGGGTATAATCGCCCCTGATTCATCTGTAGAACTTCTCAATCTCAAACTGCCTCCGGAACTTGTGAAAAGGTTCACTGTATCGGCAAATACAGTATTCTTTGCAACCATCAGGATGTCCCTGATCTCGTCATCAGGCCTGAACATGGATTCAAGATAATGTGATATGACTTTCTCGTCGCCGAAAGACTTTATCTCTTCTTCAGAATCTGAGGCGCTGACCACCCCTATTTCCCTTAATGATGATTCAAATACATTATCCTTTCTTATCATATTTTTCAGTAATAATGATATCCCGACAGTTACACTGAGTGATACGATAAAAATTACATCTTCAACAGGCAGCGCCCCCTTCAGAAAGTTGCCGAGTTCCAGAAAAGGTATGGTCAGCAATAAGGCAAGTATGGTTCTCCGGCCATAAAATGCCGTCAGAAATATCAGGAACGGGAAATAGGCCATTTTCAGCCACGGGAGGGAAAAAGCCTGGGCTGCGCCTGCTATGAAGAGCGCAATAGAAAAGAGGAATTCGACAGAATATCTCTTTTTTTTCTTAAGGATATGGAAGACAGAATAGACGATAATTGTTGTGATACTGAAGATAAACCAGAGACCTTTCCTTTGTAAAGGAAATTCCAGGAGCAGTCCGAGATAGGTGACAAAAAGCAGTACAAACAGGAGGCTATGTCTTATCCAGAAGCCCTGCCTCTTTTTATCTCCTGTTCTTTGTAGTATTTCTTGTACAGTATTTCCCACTCAGGACTTCCCTCGACTATCTTTTTAGAGAATGACTGAAGCGTCCTTCTGACTGCAGAATCTATTTCTTCGCCTACTTTCAGTTCGGATACGATTGTTCTCTTGATCTCAGTGCGTATCCTGCTTTCTTCCTCTGTTATTTCGATAAGTTTCCTGTCTATAAGACCTTTCAGGATGACGTGGGCCAGATGCGAGATTTTATCTTCAGAGAGCATCATAAGACGAGGTTTCTTTCTTTCACCAGTTTCTGTTTTGTGAGTTCAAAAAGCCTTCTGTAATCCATGCGGCCTTTCTCTATCACAGAGGCATGACCCTTTAAAATCTCCCTCACCTCTTCATTCAGTCTGTCCTCAATGGCGAGTTCATTCGTAATGATTTCTTCTGTCTCTTTCAGGAGTTTTTCCGGAGATACGGTTGGCTTAACAAGTCCTTTTGATGTGATATTGTCTATTAGCTTTTTTGTGAGAAGAGGAACCCAGGTCTTCGGGATCCTCATCCTATTTTTCCGCAAAAGCAAGCAATGCTATGCTCCTTGCCAGCTTTATAGACTCAGACAGCTCTCTCTGATGTCTTGCGCAGGTCCCTGTCATCCTTCTGGGAAGAATCTTCCCTCTCTCAGTAAGATAACTTTTAAGGATCTTGATATTCTTGTAATCGATAAACTCTACCTTTTCTGAACAAAACCTGCAGAACTTTCTCCTCTGGAATTTCTTCGGTTGCAAGTTGACTCCTTTCTCTCTGTTTTATTTCAATTTTATTTCAATGCTAAAATGGTTCTAAATCAGTTGTTTCCTCGGGCGGAATCATATCGCTTTCTCCGCCTGATACGGATTCCGGCACACCTGCCTTCTTTGAGAGAAACCGGACTGATTGCGCAATTACCTCGAACTTGCTCTTCTGCTGACCGTTAGATTCCCATCTTCTTTCCTGTAGCCGGCCTTCCACCAGCACAGAACTTCCTTTATTGAGATACTTGCTGCACGAATCTGCCTGTTTTCCGAAAACGACATTATCTATGAACATCGTTTCCTGCTTCATTTCATCAGCCTGCTTGTATTTATGGTTTACCGCAATCCTTAGCGTGGTTACAGGCGTACCCTGCGGGGTATATCTTAATTCAGGATCCTTTGTAAGGTTACCAATAAGGATTATCTTGTTGTACACTAAGCTTCGCCTCTTTGTTCAGGGGCAGCTGCTGCTGCCTCGGTCTTCTCAAAACTCTGGATCTGCTTTGTCCCAAGCTTTAAGACCACATATTTCAAAACAGCATCAGAGACCTTGTAGAAATCTTCCAGCTTTTTGACTGTTGCAGACGGCGTCTTATAGAACAGAAGCACATATAAACCCTTTTTCTGCTTATTGATCTCATAAGAAAGTTTCCTTCTGCCCCAGACTTCTACCTTAAGCACCTCTCCACCCTGTCCTGTAACGAGTTCTTTGATCTTTGCAACCGAGGCCTCAGCTTCCTCATCCGATATATTCGCATTCAAAACAACCATGTTTTCATATATATTCATTCAAAATATCTCCTTATAAATTATTTTCATTCATCCAAAAAGAAATCTTAATTTTATACCATAGCAAAGAGACTAAAATCAACCTGTTTGGCCTGTATGTCAGCAATTCACGGTGAAAACCTGTGAAGATTACTTAGTAGCTTCGCTACTTGCAATGACTTGCGGGTTCAATTTTGCAAATTGAACCCTGAATTTTGCATTCCCTGTCCCGTCACAAGTAAACTATTTTGAATACTCTCCTGCCCAGAGTGCGTCAAGGAATACTCTATTGCTTGTTATTAAATGCACTGCCTGTAAAATTTATGCCTCTTCAAGAATACTTTTCAGAAAAGCCAGGTCTTCCCTGTCTTTTGGTCGTATCCCCAGTTTTGTTTTTATCATTGTCTGAATATCAGCTATGGGAATGCGCACGCCTTTAAATTCAAAATATTCTGCGACTGCTTTCTCAAAGGTCATCTCACAGGCTTTTTTCAGCAGATCAATGGTAATTTCATCGGCTATTCTGACAACTTCATATTTCTGAACATCATCCGGAACCACTTCCCGCGCTGCGTTATCAGGCAAAAAAGACAGGGCTTGTTTGATTTTCACAATATTGGAATCCGACGGATCGATAAGAAAGTCTATATCCTCTGTAGCTCTCGGCAATCCGTAGTAGTTCATAGCAAAACCGCCGATGAGCAGATATTTTGATCCTTCTTCATTCAACCGTCTGCAGACGGTCACAAGATCATCTATTGTGGGAGGACGGGACGTTTTCCCCTCAGCATTTTGTGCCGCCACTGTTCAGCCTCCTCGAAGGTTTTGAACCGGTAGACTCCTTTGGGGATAAATATATTATCCTTTCTAAATTCAATAAGGGATTTAAGAAATCTGTTTAAGTCCTCGTTAAATCCCTTTCTGTACGCTGGTTTTCTACCGACTATTTTTATCATTGATTCTATTATAAAACATACCATATCTGTGCAGAATAAAAAACCTGTTGTTTATAAGAACCGGGGAATATTCCATGCGCTGGTTTATAATATCTCATCATGCCGCTGCTTGCATCCATAGATATCGGGTCCAATACGCTCAGGCTTCTTGTCGCAGAGGTCAGGGATAACAGGATTATTGATGTATATTCCGACAGGAAGATAACCCGCCTGGGCAATAAAGTCGGGCAGACCGGAATGCTCCAGGACGATAATATGGATGCCTCCCTGTCTGCACTCATGGAGTTCTCTTCTGTTATTTCAAAATATGGGGTTGTACGCACAAAAGCGGTTGCTACAAGCGCATTGCGCGAAGCCTCCAACTCGGACATATTCATAAAGAAAGCATTTGACTCTGCCGGCATAGCAATAGAAGTGATTTCAGGCAGAAAAGAGGCTGAATTGACCCTTGCAGGCATCCTCGCTTCTTTCCCCCTTTCTGCATTCCGAATTCATCACTCTGCTTTGATAATTGATATGGGGGGCGGCAGTTCGGAATGGATCCTTTATCGGGATAAAGATAATCTTGATATGGGAAGCATTCCTGTTGGGGTTATAAAGCTTGCCCGGAAACATATAAAGACTGATCCGGTCTCAGAGGAAGACCTGAATTCATTGAATCATGAAATCATCTCTGTTTTAAATAACCTGAAACACGGGATAGGGCAATATATCTGCAGCAATACAAAACTTATAGGCACAGCAGGGACTTTTACAACTATCGCCTCCATCGACCTCGGACTTGAGGCCTACGCAAGGGAAAAGGTGCATCTCCATAAAATTAATTATGCAAGGTTGAAGGGTATAATAGAAAATCTCATATCCCTGCCTTTAAAAGAAAGGATGAAGGTAAGCGGGCTTGAACCCGGGAGAGCGGACTTGATTATACCGGGGATACAATTTACAATTAATGTCATGGATATATTCGGATTTGATGAATTGACGATAAACGATTACGGACTCCTTGAAGGAGCGCTATTAGCGATAAAGGATTCAAATGGAAAAAGTATTTCAGAGGCCGCTAAGCCTTAAACAGGAACCATTCAGGTACTGCCCCGGATGCGGGCACAGCATTATTCACAGGCTGATTGCAGAGTGCATTGACAATCTGGGCATCAGGGAAAAAGTAATCGGGATTGCGCCTGTCGGATGTGCTGTATTCGCCTATGACTATTTCAACTTCGATATGCTTGAAGTGGCCCATGGCAGACCGCCTGCTGCAGCAACCGGCCTGAAACGATCGCTTCCTGACCGTATAATCTTTTCGTATCAGGGTGACGGAGACCTTGCAGCAATCGGCACGGCAGAGATAATCCATGCCGCCAACAGGGGAGAAAATATTACGGTATTCTTTGTCAACAATGCAACATACGGCATGACCGGAGGACAGATGGCGCCGACCACGCTCATTGGCCAGAGGACAACGACAACACCCTCTGGAAGAAAGGCGAAAAGAGAAGGATATCCCCTGCGTGTATCAGAACTCCTTGCCACAATCGAAGGAGTATCTTTCATAGCCAGGACATCTCTTTCTTCATACAAAAACATACTGGAAACAAAAAAGGCTTTTGAAAAGTCTTTCAGATATCAGATGGAAGAAAAGGGGTTCAGCCTTGTCGAGATTCTCTCTCCCTGTCCTGTAGACTGGGAGCTCTCGCCGGGTGATGCGTTACTGTGGATTCAGAAAGAGATGACGTCCGTATATCCTCTCGGCACCTTTAAAGACAGATTCAGGGAGACCGGATAACTGGAAAAGAGAATAATAATCGCAGGATCTGGCGGGCAGGGCATCCTGTTTTTTGGGAAGATACTTGCGTATGCAGGCATGCTCGAAGGCAAAGAGGCAACCTGGTTCCCATCGTATGGAGCAGAAGTGCGCGGTGGAACCGCAAACTGCACTGTGATCATATCAGATGAACTGATAGGCTCTCCTGTTGTAAAGAATCCTGATATGCTTATCACAATGAATGATGAATCGATGAATAAATTCTTGCCAGTGCTCAAACAGCATGGCCTGTTTCTCTTCGACTCTTCTCTCATCAAAAACCCCGAATTAAGGACTGATGTTGAAACTGCAGGAGTGCCTGCAACAGAGATATCAAGCAGGATCGGCAATACAAAATCTACAAATATGGTGCTTCTCGGAGCGCTTGTTGCAAAGACAGGGATATTGCAAAAGGCGTCTATTCTTGAAGCTGTTGAGAGTTCCCTGCCGGAAAGAAAAACAAAGATCATCGGCAGCAACAAAAAAGCCGTCATGGAAGGGATGCGTTTTATTGAAGATAAGAAAAGCTAAAATATCCGACCTGAAGCAGGCACAGAAGCTCGTAAATGACTATGCAAAAAAAGAGCAAATGATCCCCAGGTCTCTCAATGAACTCTATGAGACCGTGAGAGATTTCATTGTATGCGAACTTAACGGGGATGTCTGCGGTGTCTGCGCACTGCACATCATGTGGGAAGACCTTGCAGAGATCCGTTCACTTGCAGTTGAGAATAAACATCAGAAGAAGGGGATAGGCAGAACTCTTGTAAAACAGTGCCTCAAAGAGGCAAAGGCACTGGGAATAAAGAAAGTCTTTGCACTAACCTATCAACCCGGGTTCTTCAGGAAGTTAGGTTTCACGGATATTGATAAAGCAAGCCTTCCCCAGAAAATTTGGGGTGACTGCGTGCGCTGCCCCCGCTTCCCCGAATGTGATGAACACGCAGTGATCATCAATCTGTAAAAAGCTTCTCTCGACTAATTAAAATATTCATGATCCGCGTTAATCATCGTTTGAGCCGTTTGCGAGCCCTTTATGAGTCGTTTGAGCCGTTTGCCTTGATACTTTACAAACTACCTGATATCCCTTATTTGAAATTCTCCCCTTTCCCTTGCCTTCGCCCTTATGTGCAATAAAAGTGCAATCAATGTGCAATATATGCAATTATTATGCAATAACATAGAAAGCACCTGCCCCTTTCTTGCCGCTTTCTTTTATAATTTCTTTTTGAATTAATTTTCTTAAATCGTTAGTTACCGTATTCCTTGAGCATGTATTTAACTCTTGATATTCCCTATTCGTAATCTTTCCTCTCTCCTTCAAATACTTTACCGCTTTTATTTGCCTGTCATTCAAGCCCATCTTTCTTAATATTTCCTCTGTGTAAATATCTTTATAAAAACAAACTGAAAAGCCGCCAAACTCCTCTTTAAACTCAGGCTCAGGCAATCCGGCTTTTTTACATTCATTTATAATCTTGATAGTGCCTCGCCCCCATGTTTCAATTAACCCTGCCTTAAAAAAGATATCTGCCAGCAATTCATTCCTCGGTCGGGAAGGATGGCTTTTCTTCAGGTCGGCAATTTTGATATCCTTGGGCAATGTCCCCTCGTTCCACAAAATCAACTTGTCAGGATAAATTTTTAACTGAGTATGCGCACCGATGTAATCTCTGTGGATCACCGCATTTATTATTGCTTCTCTTAACGCTTCCTCCGGATATTCCATCTCTTCTTTTCTGTAAATCCCTTCAAACCTTATCTCTGAAATAAGATATTTTGTTCTCAGTAATTCTATTGCCTTCTCTACCTGTTCAAAGAGATTGCCTTCAACATCATCCGAAGCAACGATATCCGTATCCGTAAGGAATTTACCGACCTTAATAAAGGCGCTTGTATAGAATCGTTTCGGATTCTTACCGAATAGCAATATTGCAGCTCTTTTCGGTTTTCCATTTTCAAGCAGATTTAGTTTTTGAAGGAGTTTAAGATTATCTTTTTCTTCTTTGACAAAGGGGAGCCTTTTTATTGCAATCTCTTTAAATTTCTCGACCGTCTTAACATCAATATCATCCTTTGAAGCTTTTTCTTCTGCATACTCATCCCACTCCCTGCCCGATTTTGATATTAGGAACTTCGTTAATTCCTTGCCCTTCAGCTCCTGTATGGTGCTTCCGCTTCGTACAAAATATCTTCCATGATAGGAGATCGGAGCATAAGAAGGCTTAACCTCTATAACAAGAGTGTCTTTGCCCTTCTTGCTTTTGGTAATGACCCTGGGGATTATGCCGAGAATATCTCTCATTTTATTCGGCACATCTTCAAGAAGTTTTCGGGCATTTACCACGCCGACCGGTTTGCCTTTATCATCGATACCGATTATCAATTTCCCGCCGTCGGCATTTGCAAAGGCACAAATTACTCTAAGATATTCATCCCGCCAGTTGGATTTGAATTCCACGTTCTGAGATTCAACTTATTTTAAAGCCATATTTCCTTTTTTGCCGCTATAATGTTTTCGACTGCCTTTATCATAACTGATAATGGGATGTGTAACTCTTTACCTCTCAATGTCCATCCGGAAAATCTCCCTATAGCATTCACAAGCTTTAATACTTATGCCTCATTCAATGACATTTCAACTTCATTATAAATTTTATCAATCTCTTTCTGTATCTGGATTGTCTTATGAATTGCTGTTACAATCCTGCAATAGGTTTGTATCTCATCAAGGGATAGCAGCCTTTCTTTCCTATCCTTCAGCCATTTTTCACAGACCTGATAACCACCGATTTGACAGCTCCATACACCCTGTGATATACCTTCAAAATACTGCTCCTTGTTGATGTATAGAACTTCTGCCTTATTATCATACTTCGGTTTCTTTACCCGGTTATCACCTTTTCCCTGAAACCGCGCAATCGGTGAATCAAGTTCGGGTGATTTCAGCAAGTGCAAATCTGCAAGCATATTTCCGTAATCGGACATTTTCTTGAACAGCTTATAGTCCTTTGTAAAAGGCACTCTCGGAAAGTCTATTTTCAGGAACTCTGCATACTTTGTCCTGTATGTCTCGGAATAAAGGACAGCATAGATGTAATAAAAGATTTCTTCAGGTGATGGACTCTTTTTAAATGCCTTTGTTAGTCCATCAACCAATGATGCAGATAAATTCGGCCGTTTTACACTATAATCCGCTGTCGGTTCAAACAGCATCATGACGCTGCCTAATGCTCGTTTTTTAGGCTTATCTCTTTCTTTATAAAGATAAAGAGGAGCTTGTTGTATTATTCCTTTGCTGCTTAAGAAGGTTCTATTGTCAACAATGTGCTTACTAACAAAAAAGTGCGTATAACTTTCTTCCAATGAAACTTGTCTCATAAAACAAAAAGACATATTTTTATATAACATATGCTGCATCACTTCCTTACGAGACCTTTCAATCACAACATCATGATAATAAATATGCCTTATATCAAACGGACGGTATAATATCTGTGTAAATGCTTGCTCCCAGTCATCATCCTTCATAATCGCTTCTCTTACATATCTCAGCTTCCAATTTGACTTGTCTTTTAGATGATAAGTCTGCTGTATTATTTCATCTGGAAGCTTTTTGTCTCTAAACTGTAATATTCGTCTCCGTAGTTTGTCCTTATTAAAATCAATGACAAACTCATCTCTTGATGTAACGATACCGACACTGTTTACGGGAAATATGTCCGTTATTTTCCAGTACGTTTCATAAACTTTTGATAGGCGTTCATCCCTCGGCACGAACAGATAAAATTCGGATTTTGGCGAGAGCGGTTTCCAGCGGGCAGTGGTTAAATCGTTTTGAGTGAGCCAGTTATACTTGTCTTCACGCCTGCCCCAGATCTCAGAATGAAGGATTGCCTTCTTTCTCCCTCTCTTTTTGATGAACAAAGCAATAGCAACGCCCTGTTGGATATCGAAAACATTCTCATCTTTTGAACCGTCAGGGCACTTCTCTTTTTTAAGGCTGTTACCGTGCAGATCCAATATGTAAATTTCATCGAAGGTCTCCATTAATGACTTCCGCATTCCCCTGAACGTAGGATTATCAAGATAACTATGGTTCGTAATAAATCCCAGGATACCCTCACCTTCCTGATCTATTTTCCACTGTGCAAACCGGATAAACTTCACATAATCATCCTGAAGCCACTTGGGGTTCTTTTCGCCAAGGGGTTTCCCGTCAACTTTATGGTACGTCTTTATCTCTTTTGAAATCCAATTGCCAATATTTAATGAATGCCCCGAATACGGCGGGTTGCCTAATATCACCAATATTGGCTGTTCTTTTTTGACCTTTCCTGCAAGGTGCGATTCTTCTGACAGAGACGCCATGCCCGGAAGTTCTGTCTGCGCAAGTTCTTCCATCTCAAGGGTGTTCGTAAGATACAGTTTAACCCTGTCATCCTTCTGCAACCTGTAACCTAATTCTTCAAGAAGAAAGGACATCTTTAAATGACCTACTGCATACGGAGCCATCATTAATTCAAAGGCATAGAAGTTTTTCAGGATATGTTCTTTTATGAAATTCTCTTTGCCTCCCTCTCCGTATTTGGATATAAACTCATCAACTGCAAGTTTCGCTGTCTCTGCCAGAAATGTGAGAGTTCCTGCGGCAGGGTCTAAGACAGTCACGTTCTTATCTGCAAATCCGTCAGGTCTCTTGAACTGCTCTTTAAGAATAGTGTGCAACGAACGGACTATATAGGACACAACAGGTTCAGGCGTATAATAGACTCCCCTCATCTCTCTCGTTTTGGGGTCGTATTCGGACAGAAATGTTTCATAAAAATGAACTATGGGGTCTTTACCTTTCCCCTCATGGAAGAATTGATGAAGTATTTTGCTTACATCCGTAACAGAAAGAATTTCCGAAATATCATCAATTATCCATTCCATTTGCCAGGGGAGTGTCCCCAGAGAGACAAACTGAAAAACATCTCTCAATACTCCGATGGTCTGAGGAATATTGTCATAGGCAAGTTTTCTATTAAATCCATTTTCGGAGCGTGTCCGTGCTGCAAACAGTCCATAGGTTATGGTCTGTGCATATAGGTCTGAAAATTCATCTTCAGTTAGACTGCTGATGAGGTAATCCTTGAAAGCCTTGTAAAAACCTCTAATAAATCCCTTGCCTATATTCTCTTCTTCTTTTAGCTCCTGTGCTATTACCTCATCTTTTAAAAAGCGGGTCCGTTTGGCAAGTTCAATAGCAAGGTTCTTTGCGTCATATACTTTCGGCAATGAAAAGGAAAAGAACTTTTCCAGCAGTTGCAGGAATTCAGGCTCCTTCTCGGCAGGTGGAGTAGTTTTTAGCTTATGTACTACGTATGGCCTTCCGATAAGAACCTTATCCGTCCTGACACCATTACGGTAAAGCCTGAACTCAAAGAAATTGGTAAGAATCACGTTTGGAAAAGTATGCAGGTATCTCTTTAGTTGTTCTGTCTCTTCTATCTTGTCAAGGTTCTCAATGGTAGGGTCTTTTGCCTCTATGTATCCCGTTATATGCTGTTTCCCATCCCATACCCTGAAATCCGGGTTTCCTGCTTCCGTCTTTTTAGGTTGGGGTGTGATGTAAATGTTTTTCTTGCTGATTGAACTGCAATACTCATCAAACAGCCCTTTCAGGACAGGGTAATAGCTTTCTTCTCTTGCATCTCCCCGAGTTGATGTTTCTGTTAATTTTTTTAGATATGCTTTAATCATTAAGTTTGGCTTCGGGTGCTATTTTCTCATATCCAGCTACTCCACCTTTTCAAAAGAATCCTTGGGAGCGCCGCAGACAGGACATTTCCAGTCATCCGGCAGCTTCTCAAAAGGAGTGCCCGGTGGTATGCCGGAATCCTCTTCCCCGAGTTCAGGGTCATAAATATATCCGCAGACAGAGCACTTGTATTTACTCATCATTATTCTTCCCCTTTTACAATCTTTTGTATTGTCAAAACAAACCTCAGTAAGCACAGAGTTTTTACAGCTAAATTATTACTCTGAGTCCTCTGTGGTTAAATTATCTTTCTTTTTCCACTTATCATTTTTGAATACTTCTGTAAAAACACGTCCTGTTGCCTGTATGGCAGGCTCCGGGGCCATGCTGAACAACTTTAACAAGCAGCGTGTCTTCATCGCAGTCATAGAGGATTTCCTTGACCTCCTGAACATGACCTGATGTCTCACCTTTCTTCCAGTATTTCTGCCTCGAACGCGACCAGAAATGGGTAAACCCGGTCTCAAGGGTCATCTCAAGCGATATCCTGTTCATATAGGCCATCATCAGGATATCGCCATTTTTTATATCCTGTACGATAGCAGGTATTAATCCTTTGTCATCATATTTCAGATCCGGTATCATAGTTCAATCTCCATTCTTCTATAATTTATATCCTATCTTCCTTAAAAACTCTTTCCTGTGCGCTTTATCTTCGGGCATTTCAACTCCCTTGGGTGCGAACCCGTCTATCACGCCGAGCACGCCGCTGCCCTGAGAAGTTGTCGCAACAACGACTTCGACAGGGTTTGCAGTTGCGCAAAAAATCCTGCATACCTCTGCGCAGTTCTTTATCTGGTTGAGGATATTTATCGGAAAGGCATTTTTAAGGAAAATACAGAAAACATGACCAGCCCCTATTTCCTGCAGGTTTCTGACGCATATATCCACGAGTTCTGTATCGTTGCCCTCTGTTCTGATAAGGCACGGGCCTGAAGCTTCAGTAAAGGCAACGCCATATTTTGCCTGAGGGACAGTTGTTGCAATAATCTCATAGAGGTCTTCTATTGTTTTTATAAAATGTGTCTGTCCGAGGATGATGTTGCACCCTTCCGGGATATCTATCTTTACTGTCTTTAACTCCATTTCCGCCTCCTTTTACATAAGAAAATAAGCCTGCGGCTAATAAAAACCGGCTACATGCTATGATATAATGAAAATAAATTTTCCTGAAGATGTCAAGTCTTTAATATTATATGATAAACCATAATTTAAAAATAAAAAGTTATAAATTAAAAGGTTTCAGGCAAAGAATTCTGCATCTTTTCACTTTTAACTTTTCTCTTTTAACTTTTCTCTTGCTTTCGTATTCCCTCTCTATCGGCGCTGAAATCAGCAGGCATGAAGTAAGATTTCATGAAAATGATATTTTCGTCACAGCGTCTCTCTCCCTTGATAATAAACATCTTCAGGAACTTAACAACGGCATAACAAAGGAATTCAGGTTCTATATAGATATCTTCAGGGTCTGGAAGATATGGCCGGACGAATTTATTTTGAGCAGATCTTTCATAAGGATATTAATGTGCGATCCTGTAAAAAAGGAATATATCGCAACATCGAATGATGGAACCACTTTAGTAGAGAAAAGGTTCAAATCATTTGAATCAATGACAAATTGGGCGCTGACCATCAATGAACTAAAACTTGCAAATCTACGTGAACTTGAACCAGGAGTATATTTTGTCAGGGTAACTGTTGAGTCCAAAATAAGAAAATTGCCTCCTGTAATCGGCTATTTTATGATTTTTTCACCAGAAACCGAATTCAAGCTTGTAAAAGACTCCTTTACATTTTCTGCAGGGTCTTTAAAATGAAAGATCACCGGTTTCATATCTTTTTAATAATCGTATCGCTGTTAATCATCGCATCTTTTTGGGTTGAACTGCATTTCATAAGGCTTGAGGCAGTTCCGTTTCTTACAAGTCTCATGCTCCTTTTACTCTTGAACCTGACGATCATCTCATTGTTGATCCTGATGTTCTTTGTCGCAAAAAGCCTTATAAAACTCTATATTGAGAGAAAGAACAGAATCCTCGGATATAAATTTAAAACAAAACTTGTTGTTATCCTTGTTGTTCTGACGCTAATCCCTGCAACTTTTCTCTTTATTGTATCAAGCGGTCTCATTACAAATTATATCGACAGGTGGTTCACCCCGCAGATAAAACAGCCTCTGGACAGTTCGATTGAGATAGCAAAATCCTTTTATGAGATTGAAAGAGAAAAGACACTCGATTATGCAAAGACTTTCAATACAGGCAGGACTTCTACGGGCAGTTACACAGTTGCTCATCTTACAACATTGCCAAAAGATGCATCTGAAACACTGAAGGCCGCCTTTGAAGGGAAAGAAGGCACAGAGGTTATATCGGGTAAAAAAGGGGATATTGTCCGGGCTGTGGTTCCGGAATATCAGAAAGGCAGATTCACAGGCATATTGTTGGTCGAATCTTCTATCCCGGTAAAGATCACAAAGAACGTCGAAAATATAAAGGCTGCGTACGAAAACTACTTAACACTTGAGTCATGGAAAATGCCCATTAAGGCAAATTACCTGCTGACACTCGGTTTTCTTACCCTTATTGTCACCTTCATGGCGCTCTGGATTGCTCTCAGGATATCCAAAGGCATCACAGATCCCATTCAGAATCTTGCGCTGGCAACTGAGCAGGTTGCAGCCGGGCGTCTCGATATAAAAGTTCCCATAGAAAGGGAGGATGAGATAGGGCTTCTTATCAGCTCATTCAATGACATGGTAAAGAAGCTTAAAATAAGCAAGGAATCGCTGCAGTCGGCATATCTTTATATGAAAAATATCCTTGATAATATAGATTCCGGAGTAATCATGCTCGATACCACAGGTAATATTTCGATGATAAACGGCGCTGCATGCACAATACTCAATATTAAATCAGAAGAGGTCATCAATAAACATTATCGAGACCTCCTGTCAAAAATAAATTCGAAAGAACTCGAAACCCTTGTCGGCAATATAGAAGGACGTGAATTCAGGCCTGTCAAAAAAGAGATCAAAGCAGTCATCGGGGACAGAAGGGTCATCCTCTTCGTCTTTATAACGAGTCTCAGAGATTCCCAAAAATATATCGGCCTTCTTGTTGTCTTCGATGATCTCACTGAGTTTATAGAGGCCCAGAAGGCGCTTACCTGGCAGGATGTTGCGAGGAAAATAGCCCATGAGATAAAAAACCCTCTGACCCCTATCAAACTTTCGACTGAACGCATGATTAAAAAATGGGAACAGAAGGACCCTGATTTCGATGAAGTCTTCCACCGGTCTGCAAACACAATAGTAAAGGAGGTCGAAAGCCTTAAGAAACTGGTTGATGAGTTTTCCAGATTCGGAAAGATGCCGGAGATAAACAAATCACCGGCAGATATTCCAGCCCTTATAGATGAGGTGGTCAATTTATATAAAGATTATAAGGGGATAGAGATCATTGTCTCGGCGCCGGATAACCCTCCCCTGTCTGAACTGGATGGAGAACAGTTCAGAAGAGTTCTGATAAATATCTTTGATAATGCAATACAGGCAATGACAAACAGCGGGATGATCCATGTGAGATTTAATGTAGATATACCTTCCAACAGGACATCTATTGAAATTGCAGACAATGGACCCGGCATCAGGGATGAGGATAAAGAGAAATTATTCCTTCCATATTTTTCGACAAAAAAGGACGGCACTGGTCTTGGGCTTGCTATAGCAAACAGGATTATAAAAGAGCACAGGGGTATTATCAAGGTAAGGGACAATCAACCAAAGGGGACTGTCTTTACCATTGAGATACCTGTAAAGGAGCGCAAATGACAGAATCTACAGTACTGATAGTGGATGATGAAGAGGGAATCCGTGAAAGTCTCGCAGGTATTTTTGAGGATGAGGGATACGTAGTCCTTACAGCCGGTTCCGGTGAAGAAACACTAAAGGTTCTGAAAGACCAGAGTCCCGATGTAATACTGCTTGATGTATGGCTGAAGGGGATGGACGGCATTCAGACATTGAAAGAGATAAAAGACCGGAAACCGGACTTGCCCGTAATCATGATTTCAGGACACGGGAATATCGAACTCGCTGTTAAGGCAACCAGAACAGGGGCATATGATTTCCTCGAAAAACCTCTCTCTCTCGAAAGGGTATTGCTGGCAGCAAGAAGGGCGCTCGAAAAACGGACACTCGAAATGGAAAACAGGGCTCTCAAACAGGATCTTGTAAAAAAATGGAAACTTATCGGTAATTCTCAGAAGATAAAACAGCTCAGGGAACAGATAGATATGGCTGCAAAAAGCAACGGCAGGGTATTGATACTCGGGGAGAGCGGTTCAGGCAAAGAGCTTGTTGCCCATACCCTCCACGAAAGCAGCAGCAGGGCGGATAAACCCTTTGTAGAGATGAACTGCGCAGCAATACCTCAGGAGCTTATTGAAAGTGAACTTTTCGGTCACGAAAAGGGGTCATTCACAGGCGCATTCGAGAGGAAAAAGGGCAAATTCGAACTTGCAGATGAAGGCACGCTGTTTCTTGATGAAGTGGGGGACATGTCTCTCTCCACCCAGTCAAAAGTGCTCCGGGTCATAGAGACTCAGGAATTTCAGCGTGTTGGAGGCAGCAAGAATATAAAAGTTGACGTGAGGATTATTTCAGCTACCAATAAAGACCTCTTCGAAGAGGTTAAAAAAGCCAATTTCAGAGAAGACCTTCTTTACAGGCTTAACGTTATTCCTATTATCGTTCCCCCATTGAGAGAAAGAAAGGAAGACATACCTGAACTTGTCGAATTCTTTCTCGAACACTTTGCAACGGAATACGGTCAGAAGCCGAAAAAAATGACTGCTGACGGGTTTAAGGTATTGGACGCTTATGACTGGCCGGGCAATATCAGAGAAGTCAGAAACCTTATTGAGAGGCTTGTTATCATGACCCCATCAACCACTATAACAGCAAAAAATATTATTGTCGGAGAAACCGTCCGTTCAGATTATTTTTCCTTTAGCGCCTTAAAAGATGCGAGGGATTCATTCGAAAAAGACTTTATCACGAAAAAGCTTGAGGAGAATAACTGGAACATCTCAAAAACTGCTGAAATCCTTGACGTTGAACGAAGCAACCTGCACAGAAAAATCAAGGCATACGATATCAAAACGCCTTAATTCCGCTTCACCTTCTTTAATCCGTTATTTAAGGAACTCATATTTGAGCGATTCTTCCTTTTTCCAGACTATGTGTCTTTCCCATCCGTCCCCTGTCTGTGGATAATCAGATCTGTAATGAGCGCCTACACTTCCCTTCCGTAAAATTGCTGATTCTGTTATTAACTTCGATACTTCGTACATGTTTTTGAGTTCGAGTTCGCGTCTTGTCATAAAAGTTCTGTCATCGATAAATGACCATTCTTCAAGTTTCTTTCTTGCCTCACCAAGAGATTCCTCGCATCGTATAATACCCACCCTCTCCCACATCAGCTTCCTCAATAAATGCCTTATCTCTTCCATATCAGGGCTCGGTTTATGCCTGCCTGGGAAAGGCCTGTCAGGCGCTGCTTTTTCCTTGCTGTCCTTAAGTTCCGCATCCTTCACGTGATGTCCGGAACTGCTTAAGCCATAATCTGCTGCCGCCTTCCCTGCCCTTGCGCCGAAGACAAGGCCTTCAAGCAGACTGTTTGAAGCAAGCCTGTTTGCGCCATGCACGCCTGTGCACGCAACCTCCCCTGCTGCATACAATCCCCGGATATTAGTAGCGCCGTTCTTGTCCGTTTTTACCCCTCCCATAATATAGTGGGCAGCGGGAGAAACCGGGATTAGTTCCTTAGTAATGTCCACATCATACTGCAGACACGTTGCGTAAATCCTCGGGAATCTGTTCTTTACAAAATCATTATCAAGGTGTGTAAGATCAAGGTAAACATGACTGGAATTTGTCCTCACCATCTGTGACAGAATCGCCCTGGTGACAACATCCCGTGGCGCCAGTTCAGCATCAGGATGATAACTTTTCATAAAAGTTTCTTTATGAATATTCCGCAGGATAGCGCCCTCTCCCCTCATTGCCTCACTCAGGAGAAACTGTGGAGCAGAAGGAGCCAGGAGAACAGTCGGATGAAATTGGATAAATTCCATATCCTCAAGCACAGCGCCTGACCTGAAGGCAATAGCTATGCCGTCGCCGGTTGCCACAGCCGGGTTGGTCGTCCTCAGGAATATCTGGCCCGCGCCTCCTGTTGCAAGGATCGTGGATTTTGCGAATAATGCCTTTCTTTGCCCTCCTATAAGGACATATGCCCCGAAACATTTATCAGCTGTCACAATGAGGGCTTCGGTAAAGGCAAATGGATATTTTCTTACTGAAGGGAATGAGATAACCTTCTTGAGAAGCGCCCTTTCAAGCTCTTTGCCTGTGGAATCTCCGTGGCTATGCAGAATCCTTTTCCGTGAATGAGCTGCCTCCATTGTAAAGTCGAGTTTCGAGCCTTCCTTGTCAAATGCAGCGCCCCACGATATCAGTTCAAGTATCCTTAGAGGGCCCTGCTCTACAAGTATCTTTACAGCATCCTCCCTGCAGAGGCCGTCTCCCGCCCGCAGGGTATCTTCAAAATGTATGCCGACCTCATCCTCATCGCTCAGCGCCACGGCAATCCCACCCTGCGCATATTCTGTGCTGCTCTCAGCAGGACGGTCCTTTGTCACTACAAGCACATTGCCATGCGGCGCAAGCTCTATCGCAGCCCTGAGCCCTGCGACACCACTGCCTATGATGAGAAAATCAACGGTCTCTTTTTCCATATGCCATTCTATTTCATCTTTTCGATCAAGTCGAGTATCCCGACAATCTTATTAGTTATGATTTTGATCGCCCTGTCCCCTTTTTCCTTAGACGCCTTTTTAGGGTTTCCCCAGACTCCGCCAGGCCAGTATTTTACCTTATTTTTCACAATAAACGGTTTGGGAATACTGGGATATTCTTCGCGGGCCCTGCCTTTTACAAGTTCAGGGGCCAGGCTGAGCATAATGGATGTTTCCAGTTCGCCTGCATGAGAGTCATTCGGTGTTTCAGCGATGTCCGACAACTCCTTCCACAAAATATCGTACGGGGAACAGACTGCTATCCTGCTGTTCTCCAGTCTCTCTATTAATATCTCGGCTGTCTCCTTCAGCGCCGACATATGAAGACTTCCGCCATGACCTGAGATCAGCAAAAAGTTCCTTAGTCCTTTTTTATAAGCGTCTGTAACAAGGTCAAATGAAAGCCGCCTCAGTGTCTCAGGGGTAATGCCGATCGTTCCCGGATGGCCTCCTGTAGTTGTACAGACACCGTAATAGGTTATTGGCGCAAGAAAGAATTTCTTTTTCCCGGCAGCCAGCTTAAGGACTTCCTGAATAATAAGAGAATCTGTATTCAGGGGGAGATGACTCCCATGCTCTTCGATAGTTCCGAACGGGAAGACAATAGTTTTTGTCTGCCTTAGATATTTCTTAAACTCATTCATCGTTATGTTTTCTAAAATATACATGTCTCTCCTTTGCTTTTTATCTTATTCATCATTTTACTAAATATACATCAAAATTAAACCTGCAAAATTGATATAATTACTAATGTAGTCATTAGCAAGGCGACTTTCTGTCATTGCGGCTTGTCCGCAATCCTTCTGGTTTTTTCAGAAAGATTCTCGCCTCGGCGAGTCGCCTGAGGTGACCCGACAAGCGGGAATGACATCAATGTAGCTTTACTTATAGACATACTAGAAAACCAGGATTCCAACCCGGGATAAGATTTTAAAGGAGGCATATAAATGTCAAAAGTATATTATGCATCAGCAAGGGCAATAAAATGGAAATATGACGAAAGCATGCCGGGCAAGCTTGATCGGCTGCTTAAAGAGATTAACCTGTCTCATTACTTTGAACCTGATGAGTGGGTTGCTGTGAAGACACATTGGGGTTCTGAAGGCGCGCATAGGATAGTTCGGCCTGTTTTTTTACGGAAGGTTGTTGATGCGCTGAAATCCCTTGGGGCAAAGCCCTTTGTTACCGACACAGTAAGGATTAAAGGTCTCGATTACCTTGAAGTGGCAAACTATAACGGTATAAATCACCTTTCTGTCGGAGCGCCTGTTGTGTTGGCTGATGGAATTTACGGGAATGATAATATCATGGTAAAGTCAGGCGAAATACTCAAGGAAATAGCTGTGGCAAGCGTGATACATGACGTCCCTGCAATGGTTGTCTGCTCTCATATTAAAGGGCATATACAGGCAGGTTATGCAGGCGCAATAAAGAACATCGCAATGGGCGGCGTAAGCTCAAGGCACAGGGAGTGCGGCTGGAAATGCGGCAGAGGCGCCATGCATACAATTGGAGAGGGGATGCTGGCATGGGATAAGGAGAAATGCGAGCTTTGCTATCAGTGCATGGAGATATGTCCGCTTGATGCCATTAAATTCGATCAGGACGAGATTAAATGGGACAGCAACGAATGCTGGAGGTGCGGCAGGTGTGAGCGTGTCTGTCAGTCAGGAGCGCTTTCGCTCCCGGGAGATGCTGAAAGGTTCATGCGTTCCCTTGCAGAGGCTTCAAAGGCAGTTCTGAAAACCTTCAAACCGAATAAAGTCATTTACATTAATTTTCTCACAGAGATCCAGCCTGAATGCGATTGCATGCCGATAGCTGACGTCCCTGTAATACAGGATCAGGGCATAATGATATCTGACGACATTGTTGCAATTGAGCAGGCAAGCATTGACATACTTCTTAAGTCGCCGCCATTGCCGCAGTCAATGTCTGATGATAAGAAGATCTCGTCTGGAGACGATATACTATTCAAGCTCAGCGAAAGACCCTATCAGATCCAGACAGATGAGGCAGAGAGGCTCGGATTAGGCAGCAGGAAATACGAACTGATCGAACTGTCCTGAAAAATTAATCACGGTTTAACGTGGAAGTTGGAAAGCGGTAGATTTTTGTAGCCGCAGGCTTCAGCCTGCGTTTGGAACGCAACCTAAAGGTTGCGGCTACACCTTTGACTGAATGATTACAATCTGTGGGTCTACGTTCTGTAATCTGCGTTGACCCTGATATATTCCTCTGTCATATCACAGGTTAAAACCTTAGCAGCATATTTTCCGAGGTGAAGATCGATGACTATATTAATATTCTTACCTTTTAAAACCTTAGCCGCCTCAATATCCCTGCCGGTTGTTATTCCTTTATCTACAGCTTTTACTCTACCGAAATAAATATCCACCCTTTCTTCTTTCACGTTAATGCCGGAATAACCGACGGCAGCCATAATGCGGCCCCAGTTAGAGTCATTCCCGTAAATAGCTGTCTTCACAAGGCTTGAATTCGCCACTGCAAATGCAGCCTTTTCAGCGTCGGCTTCGCTCTTTGCGCCCTTTACTTCTATCTCGACAAGCTTTGTTGCGCCTTCACCATCAAGCGCTATCAGCCGCGATAATCCATAGGTGATCTCATCGAGGGATTTCTTAAATGCGGCATATGCTTCTGATCTCTCTGAAAGCTCGTCATTGCCGATCATACCGTTGGCCATGATGAGCGCCGTATCATTCGTAGACATATCACCGTCGATGGTGATCCTGTTGAATGATTTTTTTACCGAATCCTTCAGCGCGCGGTTCAGGGTCTGCTGATTCACGGAAATATCAGTCATGATAAAACACAGCATGGTTGCCATATGAGGGCATATCATGCCGGCGCCTTTACAGATACCCGCGATATTGCCGATTTTATTGCCGACCCTGATTTTTTTCATCAGGATTTTCGGGAAGGTATCGGTCGTCATGATCGCTGCTGCAACATCCTCGATGGATGATTTGCCTAAATCATCCATTAATCCGGGAATCTTAGCTGTTATCCTGTCAATGGGCATCGGTGTTCCTATGACGCCTGTTGAACAGACATATACAAGAGAAGGTTTTATTTTCAGCCGGCGAGCTGCGAGCCTTGTCATTTCAACTGCATCTTCCATGCCCTTTTTGCCTGTGCATGCATTTGCATTTCCGCTGTTTACTATTATCGCCTGTCCTCTCCCTGACCTTATTTTTTTCATGTCGAGTTTGACAGGCGCTGCTTTGACTTTATTTGATGTGAACATGCCTGCTGTATTGGCCTCTGCCTCAGAATAAATAAGGGCGAGGTCTTTCCTGCCGGGTTTTTTTATTGCAGCTTCAACTGTTGAAAATAAAAAACCTTTGGGGATCATGGAAACAACGCCAGGGAAGCGAGCGCTGTCTTTTCTTCAAACCCCATCATGATATTCATATTATGCACAGCCTGTCCGGAAGCGCCCTTAACAAGGTTATCAATTGCTGTTATCACAATCAGGGTATTTGTCCGCTCATTTACTTTCAATCCTATTTCACAAAAGTTCGTACCGCGCACGTTCTTTATATTTGGATACATTCCATATTCGAGGACCCTGACAAACGGTTCTTTTTTATAAGTATTTCTGTATGTTTTTACCGCCTCATTTGCAGTTATCCTTTTTATCAGAGGACTATATATGGCAGTCAATATGCCCCTGTCAACCGGAAGGAGATGCGGGGTAAAATTTACACTAATCTCTTTGCCGCTGAGCAAAGAAAGTTCCTGTTCAATTTCAGGCGTATGCCGGTGCGTTCCGACAGCATATGCCTTAAACCCTTCGTTCACTTCACAATAAGATAATGCTGCGTCGGATTTTCTGCCGGCCCCGCTTGTCCCTGATTTTGAGTCGACAACGATAGAAGAAATGCTGATCATTCTGTTTCGTAATGCAGGCAGCAGGCCCAGGATAGCGCCTGTTGGATAGCAGCCCGGGTTTGCGATCAGCCTTGCCCTCCTGATCTTATTGCGGTAAATTTCAGGCAGGCCGAAAACAGCCTTTTTCAGTGTTGCAGGAAATTTATGTGGCGCCTTATACCACTTTTCATATGTCTTCACATCTCTAAGCCGGTAGTCGGCTGAAAGGTCTATAACCATCTTCCCATTACGATAGAAGAAGTCTACAGCAGCCTGTGATTCTCCATGTGGGAGAGCCATAAAAAAGAGGTCTGCCTTTTCTATGATCTCTTCAGACCGCAAAGGTTCATATCTCAGGGCTGAATATTTATGCAGGTGAGGAAAAAGATCGCTTACGGATTTCCCTGCAGATCTTTCTGAAGTAACTCCGGCGACAATAACTTCAGGATGGTTTGAAAGGATGCGGAGCAATTCGCCTCCGGTATAACCGCTGCCTCCGCATATAAAAACTTTAAGCATTTTAATACATGAGTTAGGTTGATTATAATGTCATTCCCGCTTGTCGGTCCCGAATGCTTTCGGGATTAAAGAAAGATTCTGGACAAGCCAGAATGACAGAAAGTGTCTATCAACAGATGTCTTTTAAAAAAATTTATGATTAGTCATCACTATATACTGACTATTGACTGATGACTGTTTTTTTATCTCTTGGAGAACTGGAATCTCTTGCGAGCGCCCTTCTGGCCGTATTTCTTTCTCTCTTTTTCCCTCGGGTCCCTCGTGAGGAAACCTTCTTTTTTGAGTCTTGACCGAAAGTCGCTGTTCATATCAACAATAGCTCTTGTTATTCCGTGCTTTACCGCTCCTGCCTGGCCTGAGGGACCTCCGCCGGCAACAATCGCTGTGATATCATATTTGCCGGTTATACCGGCTATTTCGATAGGCTGACGTATTACCATTCTCAATGTTTCTCTCGGGAAATAGACGTCCGCAGGTTTTTTATTAACGGTTATTTGTCCATTCCCCGGTGAAAGAGTAACCCTCGCTACTGATGTCTTTCTTCTACCGGTCGCATTGTACTGGATTTCTGCCATGTATTGCTCCTTTATTATCGGACTGTTCTGTTTTTATACAGACAACACTTCTGGTTTCTGTGCGCTGTGGGGATGATCAGATCCCTTATAGACCTTAAGCTTCTTTATAACTGACCTGCCGAGTCTCCCCTTGGGAATCATCCCCCAAACAGCGTCTTCAATGATTCTTTCAGGGCGCCTTTTAAGACGCTCGCGCGCTGTCTCTGCTTTGATTCCGCCGGTATAACCCGAATGACTGTAATAAATCTTATTATCAATCTTCCTGCCTGTCAGTTTTATCTTCTCTGCATTTATTACGATAACAAAATCACCAGTATCGGCATTCGGAGTAAAGATCGGCTTTGTCTTGCCGGTCAGGCAATTGGCAATCTTGACAGCAAGCCTTCCAAGGATGGCATCTTTCGCATCAACGATATACCACCTTCGTTCTATATCATCTTTTTTGGCAAAGAGAGTCCTCATCACATCACCTTCCTCGGATAATTTTAAGACTAGTAGATTAATAGATTTTACAGGAAATTGTCAACTCTCTGTTATCCCGTGCCTGCAAAAAAACCTTGTCAGATCAACTCCTATCAGTTCTGCCGCTGCTTTCCAGCGTTCGCTTTCCGGCGTATCAAAGATGATTTTATTATCTGCAGGGGCAATAAGCCAGCCGTCTGCCATAAGCTCCTGTTCAAGCTGTCCCGGAGACCATCCGGCAAAACCGAGGGCAAAAAGGAATTTATCCGGCCCCTTGCCTGATGCAACGTCAATAAGGATCTCCTTTGCTGTAGTAAGAGCAAGGCTGTCATTGATCTTTATTGAAGGATAGTACATATCCGATGAGGAATAGAGTATATAGCCCTGTTCAGGCTTGACAGGACCGCCATAGAATACCGGCATATCAACAACACATTCCTTTATCTCAAGTCCGTTCTGCAAAGGGGAAAAGCTGCTCAGCAAGATACGGTTCACAACAAGTCCGAATGCCCCGTCTTTTGTATGGTCACAGAT
>Ga0194126_10003090_pt1 | contig 26639 bp, 30 predicted proteins | sample TA2KigC150mmetaG_FD_148641 | JGI IMG/M metagenome (GOLD analysis project Ga0194126, IMG submission 148641) | Freshwater microbial communities from Lake Tanganyika, Tanzania - TA2015035 Kigoma Deep Cast 150m | ecosystem: Environmental > Aquatic > Freshwater > Lake | place: Tanzania: Lake... | reverse complement strand
TATACTGGGGCCGGAGATGAAATCTACCGGAGAGGTCATGGGGATTGATAAGGATTTTGCCCAGGCCTATATAAAAAGCCAGATTGCCGCCGGCCAGAACCTGCCGAAAAAAGGGAATGTCTTTATCTCGGTGCGGGATAAAGATAAGAGGGCAATAGTCTTTATCGCCAAGAAGCTAGAGGATTTGGGATTTCGTGTTTACGCTACCTCAGGCACAGCCGCAGCCCTTGAGAAGAATGGTATCAAGGTCAAGGTTTTGCCTAAGATTGCCGAGGGCAGGCCTAACGTGATAGACCTGATGAAAGACGGCAAAGTGCAATGGGTGATTAATACGCCTTCAGGCAGAATCCCAAGGCTGGATGAAGTCAAGATCCGTTCGCAGGTTATCCTCTATAATATACCTTATACCACTACTGTCTCCGGCGCGCAGGCCACAGTGAGTGGGATTGAGGCTATGGCTAGAAAAGAGTTACAGGTAAAGTCCCTGCAGGAATACCATAGAAAAGGTAAGGCCAAAAATAAAAGTGGAAAAGATAAGCGTAAAAACAAATAACCGCATAGAATTAATTGACCTAACCGCTAAGGTCCAGGCAGCGGTAAATAAAGCCAAGGTCAGGGATGGCATCTGTTTTATTTTCTGTCCGCATACTACCGCAGGGCTTACCATTAATGAGAATGCCGATCCTTCTGTAGGGCAGGATATTATAAATACCTTAAGCAGGGTTATCCCCGAAGGGAAGGGTTATACGCACTCCGAAGGTAATTCAGACAGCCATATTAAATCTTCGCTCCTGGGGGCCTCTTTAAGTATTTTCATAGAGTCGGGTAAATTAAAGCTAGGCACCTGGCAGGGGATATATTTCTGCGAGAACGATGGCCCGCGACAGAGAGAGGTTTGGGTTAAGTTATTGGGAGAGTAAGATGCCGGAGCTGCCGGAAGTCGAAACAATAAAGAGGGAATTAGAAAAAACACTTTTAGGAAAGAAGATTAGCGAAGTCTGCGTGCATCATCCGGCAGTGATAAGAGAACCTTCTGTCGCGAAATTTAAGTCCGGGCTAGAAGGCCTAAGCATAAAGAAGGTATTGCGTAGGGCCAAGGTTTTAATCTTGGAATTATCTAACGGAAAGGCCCTGGCCATACATTTAAAGATGACCGGACAGCTAGTTTATCCTGGCAATGGCAAAGAGGCCAGGGTTATCTTTAAGCTAAACGACGGCAAAGCACTAGATTTTAATGACCGCAGGCTCTTTGCAGAATTACGCCTCTTGGACGACTGGCGCAGCTTAAAGTTTATCCAGAATCTCGGGCCTGAACCCTTTGATTTAACAACGGATGAATTTAGCTCTATGCTAGCTAAAAAAAAGGCTAAGATTAAACCGCTGATTATGGATCAGGGTTTTATCTCTGGGGTAGGTAACCTCTATGCGGCAGAGGCGCTCTTTCGCTCAAGGATTAACCCCGAACGTCAGGCCTCGGGCCTTTCCCGTAAAGAAAAAGATAAATTACTTAGCGAATTAAAGAAAACCCTTCTTAAGGCAATAGAGCACAAAGGCTCTTCCGTAGACCAGTATGTGCGGCTCTCTGGAGATAAAGGAGGCTATGTGAAATTTCATAAAGTATATGATAGAGAAAATAAGCCATGTTTTATCTGTAAGACGCCGATTAAAAGAACAAGCCTGGGCGGCAGGGGTACATATTTTTGCCCTCGTTGCCAAAGATAAGTGAGGACATAAGTTATGGAGCCTTATATCAAAGATAATGTAAGCGACATAACTTATCAGTCCGAACTTATCCCCGCTGCTTCGTACTTTTTCGCCCTGCGAAAAAGTACGGCGGGGATTAATTCGCACCGATAACTTACTCACACCTTCGGTGTTCGTAAGTTATGTGCTCATCAACCATGAAGAAGAGACTGGGGATAAACGGGGTTATTATTGTTTTAGCACTGGCATTGATACTGATCTTTCCCACCCTCTTTTTCAGGAGCAGTAATGGTATTTATTATGATGAAATAGCAGAGATTTTTGGAATAGCTTTTATACTTCTAGGCCAGTTATTACGTACCTCTGCCAGGGGTTATAAGGCGGAACATTCGCGCCAGGGAGAATCCTTGATCATCTCAGGCCCATACAGCCTGGCGCGTAACCCCATGTATCTAGGGATACTCTTAATCGGCCTGGGGATAGTACTAGTGTTATTTCAATGGTGGGTAGCCGGAGTATTCCTGCTTATTTTTATCCTGCGTTACGTGTTATTAATATTTAAAGAAGAGAAAAAGCTGCTTAAGATATTCCCTGAAGAATATACTGCTTATCAGCTTCAAGTCCCGCGGCTTTGGCCTTTGCCAGCTGACTTATTAGAGAGGGATATCGCGCAATACCTGCCTTTAAGGATTTCCTGGCTTAAAAGAGAGATTGGCACAATAATAGCTGTGCTTTTGCTTACGCTTTTGTTGGAATCCTGGGAAGATATTAAAAGTGAAGGTGTAAAGGCTTATCTTAAAGAAGGCGTAGGATTGTTGCTGGTGATATTATTTTTTATCTGCCTAGTTTGGTATTTGAGTAAAAAAACAGATGCGTCTAAATAAAACTTTTCAGTTTATAACCAGGATAATTGAGAATAGAAAAATTAAAGCTACTTATTGGCGCGCCCTCTTAGCTGCCCCCCAGATAGCTAGCAATGCGCTACCTGGTCAGTTTGTGCAGATCTGGTTTGGAAATAACCAGGAGGTTTTTTTAAGGAGGCCATTCAGTATCCATAGGGTGCGGGGCGAGAGGCTCGAGATCCTCTATCAGGTTTTAGGCAGCGGTACAGAGGCCTTCTCAAAAAAGAAGCCGGGAGGAAGCCTAGATATTATAGGCCCGCTAGGTAGCGGCTTTAAATTACCTGCTGCCACAAGAAAAATTAAACCGGTTATAGTGGCTGGGGGGATGGGGGTAGCGCCACTTGTCTTTCTTGCTAAAAAATTAGCGGGAATCCCAAAGCGGGTTTTGATCGGCGCAAAGACAAGCGGCCAGATTCTTTGCGAAAAAGAGTTTAAAGAATTAGATTGTGATGTTAAAATAGCTACAGATGATGGAAGCCGAGGTTTTAAGGGCTATGTTTCTGATCTGCTAAAAAAAGAGCTTTCGGATATCGGTTATCAATCAGTGCAGATCTATGCCTGTGGCCCGGAGCCACTCTTAAAAAAAGTTGCAGCTATAAGTAGCAAACATAATATTCCAGCGCAGATTTCGCTAGAGGAGCATATGGCCTGCGGCATAGGTGCCTGTCTTGGCTGCGCGATAAATACTCACGCTGGGTTTCAGCGCGTCTGTAAAGAGGGTCCGGTCTTTGATGCCAAAGAAATAGTCTGGTAATGATGATCCCGACAGCTAAACGCTCAAAAATTTGTGTCGCTACTCTCCAAAATTTTCTCGCGAGCTATAGGGATTAATTCTCCCGCCTCTTGCATTCTGCAAGAATGCGGCGGGATCATTAAAGGAGGATAATAATGCCTAGCATGCCTTTTGTCTCGATTATCATTCCGGTTAAAAATTTCGAACGCACTATCGAGAAAACCTTTGATTATCTGCTTAAGGTTGATTATCCGCGGGAGAGCTGGGAATGGGTTATTGCCGACGGCGGCTCAAACGATCAGACCATACCTATTATTGGAGAGTGGCAGAAGAAGTACCCTTTTATTAAGTTAGTCCAGATCCCCAACTGCCCTTCTCCGGGCTATGCCAGGAATAAGGCCTTAGAGGTGGTGCGCGGAGAGTTCCTCTTTTTTACGGACGCCGACTGTGCGCCCTGCCCGGGCTGGATTAATGAAATGCTTAAACATTTCCAGGCAGACCCTAAGATTGCAGCAGTGGGAGGAGAAGTTTTTACCTTAAAGGTTGATCCGGATAATCTAGTAGAGGCCTGGTGCCAGCATTTCCGCTTTAATATGGTCTCGCCCCGCTACGGATTTATTAAGGAAGGATATTACCCTGATTTTCCCAGGGCCCCCAGGCCTTCTGAAATCGGGGGGCACAAGGCCTTTTTCTTTGGTACTTGTAATGTTGCCTATCGCAGATCCGCCATGCAAGAGCTGGGCGCGAAATTCTGGGAGCGGCCCACAGGAGAAGATATGGATTTAAGTTACCAGCATAGGTCCAGGGGCTGGAAATTTTATTTTGCGCCTAAGGCTAAGGTAGACCATATGCACCGCGCAGACTTAAAACTCCTGCGCAAGGTCTGGGTGACCTATGGCCAGGCGCACCTGCCCTTGATTGACAAGTATGTTAAAAAGCGCGGCCTTGAGATTATCCTGCAGTTTATCAAAGGCAACCCCTCTTTTGTCCTGCCTTTCCCGCTTAGGGGCTTTATCTATCTGGGTAATTTTCACCTGATGCATCTCTTCGGGCTGCTCTTCCTGATAGGGCTAGCTTTAAGCGTGGCCCTGGCCAATACAGGCTGGGTTATTTTTACCATCATCTCGCTTGCGCTTGCGCTTTACTTTTCTTATAAATATGTGCAGTGGAACTTCGGTATGGAGCCTAAGGATAAATTCTGGGTCTGGTGTAAGATGAAATACCTGACGAACCTAAGCTTCATTCAGGGCGGGCTAAAGGGCTTCGGAAAATATAAAATCCTGTGTATTGAGCCAAGCTTCTGAACAACAGGGAGGGTTTATGGTCCAGCTATTATATATAGGGTTAGGTTTAATTGCGGGCATCTTTGGCGGGATGTTTGGTATCGGAGGGGGGACAATCCTGGTGCCAGCACTTGTCTTTCTCTGCGGGCTTACGCAACACCAGGCCCAAGGGACCACCCTGGCGATTATGGTCCCGCCTATCGGGCTTTTAGCTGCCATGCGCTACTATCAAGCAGGCAATATTAAGCTGGGTATGGCAGGCTTGATCTGCCTGGGGTTCTTTTTTGGCGGGCTTTTGGGCGCCCAGTTAATCCACGGGGTTCCCGACCTTCTTCTTAAAAGAATCTTCGGTGTTTTTCTGGCGCTTATTGCAGTAAGGATGATTTTGGCTAAATGAAACCCAATTTAACGGTAAATATAGGCAGGCTTAGGCTCAAAAACCCAGTAATGGTTGCCTCTGGGGCCTTTGGCTATGCCCAGGAATTTAAAGGACTGCTGGATTTAAAAAAGCTAGGGGCCATTGTTACTAAAACCGTCACCCTTAAACCCCGTAAAGGCAATCCTTCCCCCCGCACCTGCGAGACCCCTTCAGGCCTGCTTAATTCCATTGGCTTAGAGAACCCCGGAGTAGAGGCATTTTTAAAAGAGAAGCTCCCCTTTTTAAAAAAATTAGCCGTCCCTATTATTATGAGTATTGCCTCGGAGGCAAGAACAGAAGAATTTTTAATTCTGGCCAGGCGCCTGGATAAAATTAGAGAAGTGGCTGCGCTGGAGCTGAATATCTCCTGTCCCAACATGCAAGGTCACAAGTTAATCTCGCAGGATCCAAAGGCAACGTACGATTTAGTTAAGGCGGTGCGTAAAACTACCGGCAAGACCATTATTACTAAATTATCTCCTAATGTAACCGATATCGCAAAGATTGCCCTGGCAGCAGAAAAAGCTGGCAGTGATGCGCTATCCCTGGTGAACACCCTAACCGGGATGAGCATAGACGTAAAGACCAAACGGCCTAGGATTGCTACGGTAACCGCAGGCTTAAGCGGCCCGGCGATTAGGCCAGTGGCAGTAAGGATGGTTTGGGAGGCCTATACAAAAGTTAAGATACCGATCATTGGCATGGGCGGCATAATGAATGCGCAAGACGCGTTAGAATTCTTTATTGCCGGGGCAACTGCAGTGAGCCTGGGTACCGCTAATTTCATTGAGCCGCGCTCTAGCCTCCAGGTCATTGCCGGCATAAAGGATTATCTGGCCGAGCATAAGATAAGAGACATAGGTCAGTTAAAAGGCTCCTTGAAGAGATGAGGAATTATTCCAGGGTTATTACAGCCTTAGATGTAGAGGATTATGCAAAGGCTAAAAGTTTTGTAGATAAGCTCTACCCGCAGGTTAAGGTTTTCAAAGTAGGATTGCAGCTTTTTACCAGCTGCGGTCCAAAAATCATTAGGTATAAAAAAGGAGCTGGGGTATTTTTGGATTTGAAGTTTTTCGATATTCCCAATACAGTTGCCAATGCTATCCGCCAGGGGGTGCGCCTTAAAACCAGAATGATGACCCTGCATATCAATGGCGGAGAAGAGATGTTGGCAGCTGCGTTAGAGGCAGCCCAGGAGGAATCGCGTCGCCTGAAAATCAAAAGACCGTTACTTCTGGGGGTTACGGTTTTGACCAGCCAAAAGGCCAGGCCTCGGGCTGTGCTGAGCCTGGCTAGGAGCGGTTTAAGCTGTGGCTTAGATGGGGTAGTCTGTTCAGCAAAAGAAGCAGCCCTCTTAAGGAGCAGGATCAAGCAAAAGTTTATAATAGTCACTCCCGGGATAAGGCTAAAGGGGGCGATAGCAGATGACCAGAAGAGGACTGCGCAGGCATCCCAGGCCTTTGCCTGCGGGGCAGATTTTATTGTAGTAGGAAGGCCGCTATTAAAGGCAGCTGATCCGCTAAGGGCCTTAAAGGAATTAATATAGAGATGGACTCTAAGAGCGCATTAGATAAGATTAGAGAGGCTGAACTCAGGGCCGAGGAGATAATAGAGGCAGCCAGGAAAGAATCGCTAAAGATAATTCAGTTAGCGGGGCTGGAGAGAGAAAAGATCATCCAGTCCGCTAAGGCTAGGGCTCGGGAGAAAAGAGAAGAACTGCGCAAGGCCTTAGATGAGGAGGCAGCGAAAGAGAGCTCTTCCATCAAGCAAGAATCTCAGGCCCAAGAAGAGAGAATAAAAAAAACTGCCGGGGTAAATATAGATGCGGCAGTGGACTTTCTCAAAAACCACCTAGAATAAATCAATGGCAATAAGCAGGATAAAGAAATTAGAGCTCATTGGCTTAAAAAAAGATAAGGAGGGCGTATTATCTTTTTTGCAGAAGGCAGGGTTAGCGCAACTAATCGAGCCAGATAAGGATAATATTATTGAAGGGGCAGCCGGCCTGATTAGTGAAAAGGGGCTGCCAGAAATCCAGGATGCTATTTCTTTGCTTAGCGGTTTCCAGAAGCAAACTGCTATGCTGGGAGGGATGATTAAGCCCAAGCCCCTGATTTATCAGCAGGAGCTAAAACAAGTTGTTGCTGGCTTTGATTATCAGTCCCTACTTTTAGAATTATCCTCTCTACGTAACCAGCTAAAAGACCTCTCGCAGCAAAAAGAAAAACTCGCCCAGGAGAGGTATCTTTTATTACCCTGGAGAAGGCTAGAGATTCCCCTGGACCAGATCTCCCAAACCCGATATTGCGGTATTATCTTAGGGGTAATCAGTATCCGTGATTACTCCCAGCTTCAAGTAAGATTAGAGGATTTAGGAACGAGCTTATCCTGTCAGCCAGTTGACCAGGATAAGGCTAATATTTATCTAGCCATATTCTATTTAAAGGAAATAATCGAAGGGCTTGAGGCAGCGCTTAAGGAATGCTGTTTTAATTTTGTAACGCTCTCCAGGCGCCAGGAAATAGTAGCCCAGAGACTGCTTGAGATTAACGCACAGGGGATGCTTTTAGATGACCAGCTTCAAGAGGTAAAAAATAAAATCAGAAGGCTAGGGGGTGAGTCCTTTAAGCTGATGGTTATCTATGACCATCTTTCTAATATAGAAAAGATGCAACAGGCCCAGAGAAATTTAAACAGGCAGCAGTTCACTTTTACCTTGAGCGCCTGGGTTCAGGAAAGGGATATAAAGATTTTGGAACGGGGCCTGATAACTGAAGTGAAGGAAGTAGCCTTGTTTATCTCTGAGCCCGGCCTTGAGGAAGAGCCTCCGGTTGAGCTAGAGAATAACCGCCTCATACAGCCCTTTGAATTTATCACCAAGATTTACGGCTTTCCTAAATATTCTGAGATTGACCCTACTCCGTATCTGGCCCCTTTTTTCTTTTTATATTTTGGCTTGTGCGTCTCGGATGTAGGATATGGATTTATTTTGGCTTTAACATCCTGGCTGGTGCTTAAAAAATTTAAAATGGGCCAGCAGGGGAGAAAATTCTTCAGGCTTTTTTTATTCTGCGGCATATCGACTATTATGGTAGGGGCTGTTACCGGCAGCTGGTTTGGGGATTTGCCGGATCTGCTTGCGCAGAGCTCTCCGGTATTCCTCCCCTTTCAAAGATTCAAAGATTCGCTGATTATCCTTGACCCCATAAAAGAGCCGACCAAGCTCCTGGGGTTTGCCCTTGTCCTGGGTATAATCCAGATATGGTTTGGCAATATCGTAGCCGCTATAGGCAATATCAAGAATAAGCGCTATCTCGAGGTGCTCTTAGACCAGTTACCCATGCTTACTTTTTTATTCGGCTTCACTGGGATGATACTCGTATTTTTAAAGCTTCTTGAGCCCAAGGGGGTAGCTGTCTTTCGATATGCCGCGCTGATTGCGGCTATAACGCTCATACTTACGCAGGGCCGCTTTGAAAGAGGGTGGGGCTCCAGGCTTTTTTACGGGATGTACAATCTTTATAATGCGATTTCAGGCTATTTAAGCGATATCCTCTCGTATAGCCGTCTATGGGCCTTGGGGCTGGTAACCGGAGTTATGGCTAGCACCATTAATTTGGTTAGCATGCAGTTCAGCCAGATTTTTCTCTCGGCCGTCCCATTTATAAATAAAGTGGCTTTTCTGAGAGTTATCTTTAGCAGCGTGATTTTGGCAGGTATTTTTGTAGCCGGGCACCTGGTTGCTTTTCTGATGAATCTCTTAGGCGCATTTGTGCATCCGGTAAGGCTGCAGTTTGTAGAGTTCTTCTCCAAGTTTTTTAAAAGCGGAGGGAGCCCTTTTAGGCCGTTTAAAGTAGAAACAAAATATATTAATATCGAATAGATCCTTCGCTTAAACACTTGTACTTTTCGAAGAAAAGTACTGCGTAAGCTCAGGATCAATTCGCGCATATAGCTTACGTCGCGCTTTGCGCTCCGTAATTTATGCGCTCATTGAGGAGGTAAGGATGGAAGCAGGTTTAAGTTTTGCAATTGCAGGGGCAGCCATAGTCATGGCTATACCAGGAATAGGCTCGGCTATCGGGGTAGCCCTGGCAGGCCAGGCTGCAGGAGGGGTGATAACAGAGGACCCGGAGAAATTCGGCCGCATGATCCCATTGATAGGCATCTCGGGCACGCAGTGTTTTTACGGTTTTTTAATCGGATTTCTCGTGATAAACAAGCTCAACCTATTGGCCGGCCAGATTAAAATCCCCAATCTTTACCAGGGGCTGCAGATATTTTCTATCTGCCTGGTGGTAAGCCTGGTAGAAGCTGTATCAGCGGTCTGGCAGGGGAAGGTTGCGGTTGCCTCTATTTATCTGGTAGCCAAAAAACCAGAAGAGGCAGGCAAGGCCCTGGTATTACCTGTTTTTGTAGAGATCTATGCTATCCTGGGGTTAGCTGCGGCATTCTTATTATTATCGATGGTGAAAATTTAAATGTCTCTAGAGTCTATTATCCAGCATATCCTAGATGAGGCTGAGGGAAAGGCCCAGGAGATAATCTCTGCGGCTCAAGAAGAAGCGACGCGGCTTATTCATGAGTCCAGAGAAGAAGCCAGCCAGCTCTACCTTAAACTTTTAGAGGAGGAAGGGCTGATCCTAAGGGCCCAGAAAGAGAAGCTGCTAGTCGCTGCGCGGCTAGAAAGCAAAAAAAATCTTTTAACAGCCAGGCATGAATTGATTGACGCTGTTTTCGCGAGGTTGGAACCTCTTTTAAAGAAAGAAAGATTTAAAAAAGAGCAGGTCGGTCGGCATAAAGTAGAAGCAGTCTCTGAAGATTCGCGTTTTTACCAGGATAGCATGAAGCTCCAATACGAAGGCGAGGTAGCTAGAATTCTTTTTTCCGATGGAGGCTCGGGGCTATAAATAACGATGGCTCAACATATATCCGAACTTGATTATACTTTTGCTATCGGAAGGATCAAGGCGCTGGAGCGTTTTCTGATCAAGGAGGCAGTTTTTCAGGAGGCAATAAATGCCGACTTGGATTCGGCGCTTCGCCTTTTTGTGGAATCCGGTCTTTTTGACGAAGAGCTTTTAAGGGTTAAGGATAGCGTACAGCTAGAGCAGGCCTTAGAGAAGGAATCGGCAGGGCTTAAGAAGCTTATTGCTGAATTAGTGCTGGATAAAGGGCTGCTTAAACTTTTAGATTTATCTACAGCGGAAAAGTTAAGAGAGGCATTAATAAATTGCGGCAGCCGGTTTCTTAAAAATTACCTTATGCATTTGGCGGATATGCATAATATCAAAACCTTCCTTAGATTGCGCATCCTGGAGGAACCTCTGGAGGCCCTTGTCAGGCATCTTTCTTTCGAGGGCTTTATTAAAAAAGATGCTTTTGCCCAAGCATATGTTTTGGAATTAGGGGCATTCATGCATCTGTTGGAATACGTATATAATGGAAGCCGTATGATAGACTACGCCTATTTTTTAAGAGGGGCGATAGAAAAGGCCAAACAGGAAAAATCATTTGTTGTATTGGAGAAGGCGATCAATGATTTCCTGGTTGGGGCGCTGCGGCCGGTAAAGTATTTCAACCTCGGCCCGGAGCCGGTCCTGGCATACTACTTTGCCAAGGATAATGAGATTAAGCTTATGCGTATGATTATCCTGGCTAAACTTAATGCCCTGCCGGCCAAACTCCTGCAGGAAAGGTTAAACAGCGTATATGCCTAACGAAGATATATCGGGTGAAACCCTGGCGATAATCGGCACCCCTGATTTAGTTTTAGGATTCAGGGCCCTGGGTTTTCATGTATACCCGGTAAATAACAAGGAAGAAACAGAAGTGGCCTTAGCAGATAGCGTGCAAAAAGGCTGCGCAGTCTGTCTAGTGGAGGAGGAGTTTTATGGGCTTTCAAGCGAGAGAATAGGTAGTTTCAGGGAATTGCCCCTACCTGTTTTTATCCCCTTAAGCAGTGAAGACAAAAGCGCGGTTTTAGAGGGTATGGTTAGGGATATCCGGCTCCGTGCAACAGGGAAGTTTTAAGAGGGAGAAATGATGACCAAGCAACCAAATATTATTAAGGTATCAGGGCCGCTGGTAGTAGCCAAGCACTGCCAGGGGGCCAAGATGTATGATATGGTGCGCGTCTCAGATAAGAGGCTTATCGGAGAGATTCTTGAACTAAAAGGAGAGCTGGCCTATATACAGGTTTATGAAGAGACCAGTGGCATAGGCCCAGGAGAGCCGGTCTATCTGACTAATGAGCCTTTGAGCGTTGAGCTTGGCCCGGGATTAGCCAGCTCTATCTATGACGGCATACAAAGACCCTTAAATCTGCTAAGGGATAAGTCAGGAGATTTTATCTCCCGGGGCCTGGATGTAGCTGGCCTTGATCACCAAAGGAAGTGGCATTTTTATCCGGCGCTAAAAGCAGGAGAACAGGTTAATCCCGGGGATATTGTAGGTACGGTAGATGAAACCCCTCTGATAAAGCATAAGATTATGGTCCCTCTCGGAGTAAGCGGAGAAATTGTAGAGATCAAAGAAGGCGATTTTAATGTTACCGAGAGCGTAGCTAGGATTAAACATGACGCAAAGATCAAAGATATAACTATGCTACAGCGTTGGCCGGTGAGAAAAGAACGCCCGGTAAAGGAAAAATTTGCTCCGCTTGAACCGCTCACTACCGGACAGAGGGTCATAGATACGTTTTTTCCTATCGCCAAAGGCGGGACTGCCTGTATCCCAGGGCCATTTGGAGCGGGCAAGACCGTGACTATGCATGAGGTAGCAAAATGGTCAGATGCCCAGATTATTGTCTATGTGGCTTGTGGAGAGAGGGGTAATGAATGCGCAGATCTCTTATTAAGCTTTCCTGAGTTAAAAGATCCGCGCACTGGCCGTCCACTATTAGAGCGCACGGTAATCGTGGCTAACACCTCTAATATGCCGGTAGCTGCCCGTGAGGCCTCTATATACACCGGCATTACCATAGCCGAATATTTCCGCGACATGGGTTATTCTGTGGCGGTAATGGCAGATTCAACCAGCCGCTGGGCAGAGGCGCTGCGTGAGATGTCCGGTAGGTTAGAAGAGATGCCCGGAGAAGAGGGTTACCCTGCATATCTATCTTCCAGGATAGCGGAATTTTATGAGCGCGCAGGTAAGGTTACCTGCTTAGGTAAAGACAGCCGTAGCGGCGCCTTAAGTATTATGGGCGCGGTCTCTCCTCCTGGAGGGGATATCTCGGATCCTGTAGTACAGGCAACGCTTCGGGTAGTTAAAGTTTTTTGGGGGCTAGATGATAAGCTAGCCAACTCCCGGCATTTCCCGGCGATAAACTGGCTTTTAAGTTACTCTTTATACCATAACAACCTAAGAGATTTCTTAAAGGATAATATCTGCGAAGAATTTATTGTTTTAAAAAGAGAAGCGATGCGGCTCCTTGAAGAAGAGGCTTCGTTGCTCGAGATTGCCCGCTTGGTGGGTATTGAATCCCTTTCTTTTGAGGACAGGCTGGTCCTAGAAGTAGCCAAGTCTATTCGCGAAGATTTTCTGCACCAGAATGCCTTCCACGAAGTGGATACATACACCTCGCTTAAAAAACAATACCTGATGCTTAAAGTGGTTATGCTTTATTACGCCTTGAGCAAGGCAAAGCTCAAAGAGGGCGTTGATTTCGAAAAGATAGTAGGTTTGGTTGTACGCGAAAAGATCAGCCGCCTAAAATATATCCCTGAAGGTAACCTGGGAGAGTTTATCAAGATAGAAGAGGAGCTAAGAAAGAGCTATGCTTAGAGAATACCTTACCGTAGAATCTGTTTCCGGGCCTTTGGTAGTAGTAGGGAAGACTGAAAATATAAAATACGCAGAGTTGGTAGAGGTAGAATTTTCTGACGGAGCAGTACGCCGAGGCAAGGTCCTTGAGATCTCCGAAGATAAGGCCTTGGTGCAGATGTTCGAGGGAACCCTGGGTTTGGATGTCGCTGGCTCTAAGGTGCGTTTTTTGGGCCGCACGCAGGAGCTGGCAGTATCGCCTGATTTAGTAGGCAGGATCTTTGACGGCGCTGGCCGGCCGGCCGATAAGGGCCCTGATATAATTGCTGCCAAGCGCCTGGATATTAACGGCAACCCTATTAACCCCAGCTCCCGCGCATACCCTTCCGAGTTTATCCAGACCGGGGTCTCGACTATCGACGGGATGAACCCCCTGGTGCGCGGTCAGAAGCTTCCTATATTCTCTGCTGCCGGGCTCCCTCATGCGCGTTTAGCTGCGCAGATTGCGCGTCAGGCCAAGGTATTAGGTAAAAACGAGGCCTTTGCCGTAGTCTTCGCAGCCATGGGAATTACCTTTGAGGAATCGGATTTCTTTATCCGGGGCTTCCGCGATACAGGAGCAATTGAGCGTAGCACGCTTTTTATAAACCTGGCCAATGACCCGGCTATCGAGCGCATCTCAACACCGCGTTTGGCCCTTACCTGCGCAGAATATTTGGCCTTTGACCTGGATATGCATGTTTTGGTCATACTTGTTGATATGACTTTTTACTGCGAGTCTCTGCGTGAAATATCCGCTGCCCGTAAAGAGATCCCTGGCCGGCGCGGCTATCCCGGGTATCTCTATACTGATTTGGCTACGCTTTATGAGCGCGCCGGCCGCATCAAGGGTAAGCCCGGCTCGATTACGCTTTTACCGGTTTTGACTATGCCCGAGGATGATAAGACCCATCCTATACCCGACCTTACCGGTTATATCACCGAGGGCCAGATTATACTTTCGCGCGAGCTGCATCGTAAGGGGATATATCCTCCGGTTGATGTTTTGCCTAGCCTCTCCCGCTTAAAAGATAAAGGTATAGGTAGTCAAAAGACCAGAGAGGACCACTCCGATGTTTTAAACCAGCTCTTTGCCTGTTATGCCAAAGGTAAAGAAGCAAGGGAGCTAGCGGTTATTTTAGGGGAGGCTGCGCTCTCAGACTTAGATAAATTGTATCTTAAGTTCGCCAGCAATTTTGAGGATAGCTTTGTCAGGCAGGAAGAATCCGAGGAGCGCTCTATAGAAGAGACCTTAGGAATCGGCTGGTCTTTATTGCGAGAGATCCCCAGGCAGGAGTTAAAGCGCATCAGGGAAGATTACCTGAACCGCTATTACGCGGTTGAATAGCCCATGATTTTAAGGATAAACCCGAATCGTATGGAGCTGCTTCGCCTGCGCCGCAGGCTGATCCTGGCGCAAAGAGGGCATAAGCTGCTGCAGGATAAGCTGGAGGAGATGATGCGCAGGTTAATGGGCCTAATTAAAGATATTGACCGGGCCAAGGAGGATTTCCAGAAAAGGACCCAAGAGATAATGCGCCGGCTTCTCTATTGCCGCATTAGCTCAAGTCAGAAAGATTTTCAAGAGTCGCTCGCTAAGATGGATTTCAAGGCAGAGCTGAAAGTAGCTACTGACAGGATTATGAACGTCAGGGTCCCGCTGTTCAGCATTGAGCAGCTTAAGCTAAATAAGGGGTACAATTTTTTAACTACTTCAGCGCAGCTGGATTTAGTGGCTGCTTCCTCCGGGGACTATATGCAGTCCTTGCTGAAACTTGCGCAGCTGCTGAAGACCCTAGAGATACTTTCTTATGAGATAGAACGCACCAGAAGGAGAGTTAATGCCCTTGAGTATATGCTGATACCATCTATACAGGATACCATCCGCTATATCACCCAGAAGATTAATGAATTTGAGCGCGGTAACCTTATCAGGTTAATGCGGGTCAAAGAAATCGTCAGCGCGCACTAATGAGGTGATAACAGATGATATTTAAAAACAGGATGTTTTTACTAGCGGCGACGCTTATTTTAGCCTTTTTGAGAAGCGCCTCTTCAGAGACATTAGTCAGCGAGAAGCCGGCTAAGGTCCAAGGAGCCGTCAGCGAGCAGAGGCTGGAGAGGGTTGAGGCGCGTATCCGGGAGCTTAATCAGAGACTAGACTTGAGCCTAGAGCAGAAGATAAAGGTAAAGGAGATCCTGACTAAAGAAAAAACAGAGAACGCCAAGATTATCAGCGAGGCGGCTGTTAAATCCAGGAAGCTAAAAGAGAAAGCTGATGCGGAGATCGAATCCATTTTGACTAAGAAGCAGCTGAATCTGTTCCGCAACGTTGTATCTGAAGAAGAAGAGGCGCAGGACGAAGAAGACGAGATGCTTAAGGTTTTTAAATCAAATAAGCGTTGACCTTCCCCGATATCCTGCCTTATAATAAGATACCTTCCGGGCGATTAGCTCAGCTGGTTAGAGCGTCTGACTTACATTCAGAAGGTCAGGGGTTCAAGTCCTCTATCGCCCACCATAATTAAAGATATTGCAAAACAACCTGTTTTGCGTTACAATTGGCATCTTCTCTTGGGGGCCCGTGGTGCAGCCTGGTTCAGCACGTCAGATTGTCGATCTGAAGACCGCGAGTTCAAATCTCGTCGGGCCCGCCAGAAAAATGACCTTATAAGAGCCTAAGGAGCAGACAGATATGAGAAAAATTGCCAGCGTATTCTTATTAGCGGTTTTTTTATCCGGCTGCGCAACCTATAAGTTTCAACAGGGCCAGCCTCCCTATGATAAGGGTTATATAGCCTCACGCGATAGCTATGCCATCTTAGAGTATACCCTGGGTGCGGATAACAGCGTTCCTGCGGAGCTAGATTTAGCAAAGCAGCGTTTCTCAAGGCGCCGTAGAATGGTAGAGCATTACTATAAGAAGATGGGGCGTATTGAAAACCGCTTTAAGATGGCCCTTTATGACCCGGCGGCCATGTTTGTAAAATTGATCGCGGGAGTCTTTCGTTTGCCATTTATTGCTGTCTCCGACTATAAATACGACCATAATCCCGCTTACAGGGAAAAAATAATCAAGATAGAAGAAGAGAAAGACCTGCGCGAGGAAGCGCGCATTGCTAAGCTCAAAGAACAGCTAGATCTTTATATCCAAAGTGTCCTAAATACTGAAAAGCCCTTCCTTGGGGTAGCTAAACCAAAGGCCTCCAGGCCTGTTAAGCCAACACCTAAAAAGAAAGCAGCATCTATAAAAAAAGAGCTGGCCTCTATCGAGGCAGCGGCTAAGCAGCCTGCGCCAGGCGAAAGCCAGGCAGTAAGCGCGGAGTTGGATAAGGTACAGCGCAAGCAAAAGGCTGCTAAACAGAAACCACAGCCGGTAAAGAAACAGTCAAAGGCGGCAAGCGTTGAGCCTATTGCCGTAATTATCGCCAGGCCGCAAAGAGGATACTCTCCCTTAACCGTGCATCTTTATAGTTCTCGCTCCAGAAGCCCGGCCGGAAAGATAGTATCCTACTCCTGGGATTTTGGAGATGGGGATATCTCTAATAAGGCTAACCCCGTGAATACCTACTACAGCGGTTATTCCCAGCCGCAGACCTTTACCGTTACCCTGACTGTAACGGACGTAAGAGGAAATACTGCTACCGCTACTACTGCTATTGAGGTATTGAATAAGTAACCCAGGCCTAAAGCACGATACTCTCCCCAGTATTTATAACTTATCTTCCGGATAATTAAACAATTTTAGTTGAACTTGTGTTTTTATACAGGCGTGTTATTATTAAATAACAGATAAGGGGGCATTTTAGGCAAAAGGGAGGGGTAATGATTAGTATCGAAGACTTCAGGAAACTAGAACTAAGGATAGCCCAGATCAAAGAAGTCAACGACCATCCTGATGCTGATAGGCTTTATGTAATCATCCTAGATTTGGGAGATAGGACTAAGCAGGTAGTAGCCGGGATCAGAGGCTCTTACCAGAAAGAAGAGCTGCTCGGTAAGCAGGTGGTAGTGGTGGATAATTTAGAGCCGGCGCTTTTAAGGGGGGTAGAGAGCCAGGGGATGCTTCTGGCAGCTTCAGATGAAACAGGAATAGTGATTATAACCCCGGATAAAAAGATTACACTGGGCAGCGTGGTCAAATGATAAAGCAGTTTATAGCGCAAGATTTTTGTCTTAAGTGCCTGGGTTGTTGCAGGTTTCGTGAGCCTGATTCTTGCTGGTCTCCAAGGTTTTTAAAGGAGGAGGCAGGAGAACTAGCCAGCCGGAATCTTTTAAATAAAGAACAGGCCTCTTCAGATAAGGTCCCTCTTAGGTTAGGCTCAGAGGTAGATAAAAATTTTCTCTGTCTTTTCCTCAATCCCTCTTCGAATAGATGCCAGATATATAGCTCAAGGCCATTTGAATGCCAGCTTTACCCTTTTCTTATTAATCGCAAGGGAGAAAAGATCATCCTCTCAGTTGACCTGAATTGTCCTTTTGTTAAAGAGCGACGCAGCACCTTAGAATTTAGAGAATACGCAGCTTATTTAAGCGAACTTTTAAATAGCCCGCATTACCAAAAGCTCTTGCTGGATAATCCGCAAATAGTTCAAAAATACGACGGTGTTTTAGAGCTGAGCCAGCTAGGTATTATTTTATGAAACTCAATACCTTAAAGCTCCGGGACAAAAAAATATTTCTTAAGTTTTTATCCTTGCGTAGTCATATGCTATCGGCATATGCCTTTGAAAATATCTATATCTGGAAAAAACTTTTTTGCATAGAGTGGGCGATAATAGAAAAGAGCCTTTGCGTATTCTTGCGGGATAAATCAGGGAGCTTCCTTTATCTACCGCCGCTAGCCTTAGAGTCAAATCCCTGCGTCATACAGCAGGCCTTTAAAATTATGGACCGCTTCAATAAAAACAGGCAGATATCGCGCATAGAAAATATAGAGAGCGAGGATCTAGGCTTCTTTAGGGAGCGCGGTTATTCCTGTCAGGAGAAGCCTCCTGATTACCTCTGCCTTAGGGAAGAGCTGGTAAGTTTAAAAGGGGTAAGATTTAAATCCAAAAGGGCCTCTCTAAATTATTTTAGCAAACACTATCAGTTTAAATACCTGCCGTTTTCAAAATCAGAAAGCCGAGGCTGCCTTGCTTTATATAAAAGCTGGATGGAAGAACGCAGCCAAAAGAGCACAGATCCTGTATATAAGGGGATGCTTCGAGACGGCCTTAATTGCCTTCAGCTATTACTGAAAGATTTCCGGAGTTTAGACATCCGCGGTAGCATCGTTAAGATAGGTAAAGAAATAAAAGGCTTCACCTTTGGCTTTGAGTTAAACCAGGAAACCTTCTGCGTCTTATATGAGATAACCGACCTTTCAATAAAGGGCCTGGCGCAGTTTATCTTTCGTCAGTTCTGTTTGGATCTGGCGGGGTATAAGTATATAAATATCATGGATGATTCTGGTCTGGCAAACCTAAAAAAGGTAAAGCTTTCCTATCATCCTGCCAGACTCGTTGCGGCGTATATCGCTACCAGGAAAGATGCATAGAAATTTAGATGAGGTAGAATTCGTCATCTTTGATACTGAGACCACCGGCCTTTCTCCTGAGTCAGGGGACAGGATAGTAGAGCTGGCTGCTGTGAGGGTAAAGGGAGCCGAGAGGCTGGGCGTATTCCAATCGCTGGTGAACCCTGGCCGGGCTATCTCTCAGGCTGCCTTTCAGGTTAACCATATAAGCAGCGAAATGCTCTTCAACGCACCCACGATTGAGACGGTCATGCCTAAATTTATAGACTTTATTCAGGGCGCATGTATCTGTTCTTATAATGCTGCCTTTGACCTGGCCTTTCTGAATAATGAGTTAAAACTTATCGGGAGAGAGCTTCCTTGCGGCACTGCGGTAGTGGATGCGCTCAAAATGGCCAGGAGGCTCCTTCCTTCTTTAGAGCGCTATGCGCTCTGGTTTGTCTCAGAGAAGCTAGGCGTAAAAACCGCGCAGGAGCACCGCGCCCTTTCGGATGTAGAGCTTACCTTAAAAGTATTTAATATATTAAAAAAGAGCTTAAAGGAAAAAGAGATTTTTGATTTCAGCAATTTCTTAAGTTTATTTTCTCTTCCTTCTGGCAAGTTAGACGATATAAATAACCAGAAAATCTCTAAGATACAGGAGGCCATAAACTTAAAGGTTAAGCTTAAAATAAAATACCTTGCTGCTTCCAATGCCCAAGTCTCCGAAAGAGAGGTATTGCCCCGAGAGATTAGGCAGGAAAGAAATATTTTTTATCTTGTGGGCCATTGTTATTTAAGGAATGAAGAGCGCTCTTTTAGGATAGACGGGATATTAGCCCTTGAGACTTTATAGCCGATGGAAACAAAAAAGATAAGCCTCCCATTTATATGCAAAGAACCAATCTTGGCAGTAGGCCCTCAGTCTAAGAATACGCTTTGTTTTATAAAAGGTAAGCATGCCTATTTCAGCCCTTTACATTCTGATTTAAATGACCCTGGTGATTTTTCTTATTTTAAATCCGACCTTGGGTTTTTTTTAAAGAAAAAACCAAAAATCATTGCCTGCGACCTGCATCAGGGCTATCAATCTACTCTACAGGCTATGGAGCATTTAGCCTCCACACATAAAATAATAACTGTCCAGCATCACCACAGCCATATTGCCGCTTGCATGGCAGAGGCAGGGATGAAGAATCAAAAGGTTATAGGTATTGCCTTTGATGGCACAGGCTTAGGAGATGACCAGGCCCTCTGGGGAGGAGAATTTTTAATCTGCGATTATGGAAATTATATAAGGGCAGCGCACCTAAAAGAGATACCGCTTTTAGGCGGGAGCCAGGCAATAAAAGAGCCCTGGAGGCTGGCTGTAGCCTGGCTTTATCAGATTTATAAAGATAGGTTCTTGGAGCTGAACAATGATTTTCTCCGAGGGGTGAATAAAAAAGATTGGCGTATTTTAAAAAAGATGTATTCCCTGGGGTTTAATGCGCCGCTCTCTAGCAGCATGGGCAGGCTCTTTGATGCTATAGCCAGCCTAATCCTAAAAAAATATAAGGCAGTTTCTGAAGGAAGCCTAGCAGTAGAGCTGGAAAGAAAGGCCCTCTGCTATAAGGGAAAGGTTAAGGGTTTTGTTTTTAGTATATGTAAAACCAAAAGAGGCTATATCATTGATCCTGTCCCTGTGTTTAAAGATATTGTTAAGGGGCTAAGTGATAAAGAAGAGCCACAAAGGCTTGCCTTAAGATTCCATTTAGGAGTAGCCCAGGCGATAAAAAGCCTGGCCCTGCTTTTAAGAAAAGAGACTCTGATTAACAAGGTGGTCTTATCCGGCGGGGTGTTCCAAAATAGGCTTTTACTCAAAGAGAGTAAAGAGCTATTATATAAAGAGGGGTTTACGGTATTGCTACATAATAAATTATCGTGCAATGACTCTAGTATTTCTTTAGGGCAGGCCTCAATAGCAAGCTTTAGGAGATAGGATATGTGCCTTGGTATACCCATGAAGATAGAAAAGATCCAGGGGGAATTCGCCCAGGTTCAAAGCGGCAGCCTAAAACGCCAAGTTAATATCCAGATGCTTTCTAGTATAAAATTAGGTGACTACGTGATTGTCCATGCCGGATTTGCCATAGAAAAACTCAACTCCCAAAAAGCAAAAGAGACACTCAAGATCATCCATGAAATACGTTGATGAGTTCCGCAATAAAAATCTGGCAAATAAGATCTCTCAAAAGATCCATTCCCTAGCTCACTCAGAAAGTTTAAGGATTATGGAGGTCTGCGGAAGCCATACCCAAAGTTTCCACAGGTTCGGCCTGGGGAAGTTGCTTCCTCCGAGCATTAAATTTATCTCTGGACCGGGTTGCCCGGTCTGCGTCTCAAGCCCGGGGTATATTGACGCTGCAATAGCCCTAGCGCAGGATAAAAATAATATTATTCTTAGCTTTGGTGATATGCTGCGCGTACCGGGGAGTAAATCTACTTTGGAGATGGCCAGGGTTGCGGGCGCTCAGGTAGGCGTAGTTTATTCTGCCCTGGAGGCTATTTCAGTTGCTTTCCAAAACCCTAAAAAAAAGGTTATCTTTTTAGCAGTAGGCTTTGAGACTACTGTGCCCACCGTAGGGCTTACAGTTTTAGATGCCAAAAGAAAAGGCCTTAGGAATATCTTTTTTTACTGCGCCTTTAAGCTTATCCCCCCGGCCCTTGAATATTTAGCTAAGGATTGCGATTTAAATATCTCCGGCTTCCTCCTGCCCGGCCATGTCTCGGCAATCATCGGAACAAAACCCTATGCATTTATAGCTAAAAGATATAAAATAGGTTGTTGCGTGGCTGGCTTTGAGCCTTTGGATATGCTAGAAGGGATCTATTTTCTTTTGCAGCAAAGAATAAAAAAAAGGCCAAAGGTAGAGAATCAGTATAACCGGGCAGTAAGAAGTTTAGGTAACCTCAAGGCAAAAAAGATAATCTCTTCTGTCTTTGAGCCAACTGTTGCTAACTGGCGCGGATTAGGTTCTATAGCGCAAAGCGGGTTACGTTTAAGAAAAGAGTTCTCTAGGTTAGACGCGGTTAGAGAATTTGGGTTTAAGGCAGAGAATAAATCCAGCGGCATCAAAGACACCAGATGCCGTTGCCGAGAGGTAATCAGGGGAATTGAAGAGCCGCGGGACTGCCTGCTTTTTAAAAAAATCTGTTCGCCAGAGCATCCCTACGGCCCTTGTATGATTTCTAGCGAAGGAACCTGCAATGTTTATTACCGCTATTGCTAATAACAAAAAAATTATATCCTTCTTCTTGGCTTGTATAATTCTGGCAGGCTGTAACCAAAGGGTCGAGTTGGGCCAGGCTCAGAATTACGCCGCTCAGTCGCAGGCGCAATACCAGCGCGCAGTCAGTCTATACAAGGACCTGATTAGCAAGGGCGGCGATCTGGAGAGGCTCTCTTTTGAGCTCGGCCAGCTCTATTACAGGCAGGGAGATTTCACCAAGGCAATAGAGCAGTTACGTAACACCAGTAACAGCCAGGCCAAGAAGATGCTGGCTATTTCGTATTACCGCTTAGGTGATTTTACCGACGCGCTAGAGGCCTTTGATAAGGAAGAAAATAAAGACGATGAGAGCCTTTATTATCACGGCCTGACCTGCGAGAAGATGAATCTTTTCGACCAGGCCTTAGAGGCCTATAAAAAGATAAAAAGCAAAGAATTCTCCTCTCTAGCCGCTGAGCGCATTAACATTATTGAAAGGCAGGTAAGTAGCATAAACATAAGAAGTTTAAGCCCTGCTACCTACCAGATCATAAGCAGGTCGCCTGCCCAAGAGCTCTACCCTCAGGCAGGGGCGCTGATTTTATCCTGTGATGAAAAGATAGAAATCCTTCCTAATAATACTCAGGTTTCTACCCTGCATTACATAGTTAAGATTTTGAATGAACGCGGCAAAGAAGATTTTGCAGAGAGCCACATAGGATATGATTCTACCTACGAAAAAATAGAATTAGAATATGCCCGCAGCATAAGGCCTGATGGCATAGTGGTGGAGGTAGGCAAGCGCCATATACGCGATGTCTCTAAGTACCTTAATTTCCCGCTTTATAGCAATGCCAGGGCTTATATTATCTCTTTCCCAGAGATTACCGAAGGCTCGGTAATAGAGTATAAAATAAAGATTTACCGCTCCCAGCTGATTAATAAAAAAGATTTCGTATTAGGCTATACGCTGCAGACGCGGGAGCCGGTTATTATGGCCAACTTTAGTCTCACCATACCAAGAGGGAAAAACGTCTATATCAAGACCATTAACGGAGAGTATAATAATTTCGGGGCGCGCCTTTTGCCGAGCGTAGAAAAAAAGGATAAAGAACTCATATATAGCTGGCAGTTTAAAGACCTGCCGCAGATAATGCCAGAGCCGAGCATGCCTCCGGAATCTCAGATAAATCCGACTATAATCCTTTCTACCTTTAAGAGCTGGCAGGAGATTTATAACTGGTGGTGGAAACTCGCCCGCGATAAGATAAAGGCAGGCCCTGCCATTAAAGATAAGGTCAGAGAGTTAACCAACAATAAAGATTCTCAAGAAGCAAAGGCCAGGGCAATCTATAATTTCTGTGCTCAGAAGATACGCTACGTGGCCGTAGAATACGGGCAGGCAGGATACGAGCCGCATCAGGCCGAAGATACCTTCCGCAATAAATACGGTGACTGTAAAGACCAGGCCATACTTTTAGTAACTATGTTAAAAGAGGCAGGGTTTTCTGCCTGGCCGGTGCTTATTGCCACAAAAGAATATTATGATCTAGTAGAGGATTTTCCGGCAGTATTATTTAATCACTGTATTGCCGCGCTCTCATTTAGGGATCAGACTATTTTCCTTGATCCTACTGCACAGACCTGCCCTTTTGGTGACCTGCCAGTTGACGACCAGGCAAGAAAGATTCTTTTATTTCAAGAGACGGGTTATAAAATACAGGAAACGCCCAGCTACTCTGCCAGGCATAACTTGATCAGCCAGCACCTGCGTATAATAGTCAGTCCGGAGGAATCTGTCAGCGGAGAGAAGGTTACCTCTACTTACGGTATGTACGACCAGGCACAGCGCTTCTGGCTATTGTATACCCCTCCGCAGTTAATAGAAGAGGCCCTAAAAGAGAAGATACAGGAATTTTCTATAGGTGCCAGGCTTGGCAGTTATGAAATAAAAAATATGGATAACCTGGGAGAAACGATTACCTTAAAATATAGTTTCAGCGGCCCGGAATATTTTACCGCAGCCGGGTCATTAAGGATTATGCCCCAACTGGTTAGCCTGGATACGGGGTTGGTAGCCAAAGAAGAACGCAGGTATCCAATAGACCTTACGCCCCTAGATACTAAAGAAACGATATTTGAGATTGAAATTCCTGCTAATTTTGCTATAAAATATATACCGGAGAACTTAAACATAGATAGCCAGTGGGTGAATTTTAAAGTAGAATATAGCCGTAATGCCAATAAGATAATTCTAGGACAGAAGACAGAGCTTAAGAAAACCCTTATTCCCCGGGAAGATTATGCTGCATTTAAGTCCTTTTATGAAGAGCTGGCTAAGAAGATAAAACAAAGGATTATTTTAGAAAGAATAGACTAAAGATAATATGGCTAAAAAAGAGAATGGTGCTTCTGACCGCAGGCAGTATATAAGATTGGATTCCGTGTTTCCGGTTGAGTTTAACATAGCCAGCCTTGATGGTAGAGATCTGCTTTCGGATTGGCTACAGGGTTTTACCAATGATATAGGCAGGGGCGGGATATGCCTGACAGCCAATAACCTAAATCCCGAGCTGGCTGCCATTATAAAGGCAAAACAGGTAAAACTCTCCCTGGGTATAGAGATGCCTTTTTCGAAAAAACCTATCTCTGCCGTGGCTAAGGTAGCCTGGGTGCAGGATGTGGCTGAACAGCCTAACAAATATCTTATCGGCCTGGCCTACGAGCAGATCTCTGAGACGGATAATGATAAGATTATGCGTTATGCCAGGGCCAAGCAATGGTTTGTCCCCTTTGTTATGAGCGTGATTATTATCTTGGGGCTTGCCTTTGCGGTTAATAGCTACATAAATATAAAATTAATCAGAGGGAATAAAGCCTTGGTGCAGCAGCTGGTAAATACCCTGCAGGATTCTAGTGTTGCCAAGCAGAAGATTAAAGACATAAATAAGGAGCGCGAGGATTTAGAAACGAAGATCCAGGCCTTCCAAGAACGTATTAAAAAGCTCGAGGAAGATAGGGGGCAGCTAAGTGAGAAATCAGAGCTAGCAGAGGTCAGCAATGCCAGTAAGCTAAAAGAGCTCGGGGCCTTGATTAATAAGTTAAGCCAGGAGAAGGCAGCCCTGCAGGGCGAGCTTGATTCTTTGCAGCATAAAGAGAGTGCTGTTAGCGCAGAGCTGGTGGATTTGGGTAAGCGCAAGGCCAGCCTTGAAAAGGCCAATATAGATAAGATGTATCAATGGCTTAAGGTCCACCAGAATCCGCGCTCAGGTCTGGTAATGAGCTTTGAGGGAGATGGCGATGTTAATAATTGGGCCTTTACTTATGACCAATCGCTGGTATTGCAGGCCTATACATATTTTGATGATTTCGAGCGGGCCAAGAAAATGCTGGAATTCTTTGATAAGAAGGCCCAAAGAAGGGGAGGAAATTTTATTAATGCCTATTATGTTGACGATGGGCTACCGGCAGAAGAGGTTGTGCATAGCGGTCCAAATATCTGGCTGGGCATAGCTATAATACAATATACCCAAAAGAGCCAGGACCGAAGCTATCTTAAGTTAGCAGAAGATATCGCGCAAGCGATAATCGTATTACAAAATGAAGATAAGGATGGCGGTATACGCGGAGGCCCGAACTTCAGCTGGTATGCTACCGAGCATCATTTGGATGCCTACGCCTTTTTTAACATGCTCTATAAAATGTCTCCCCGGCCTATTTATCTAGAGGCCAGGGACAAGGTTTTAAGCTGGTTAATTCAGCATACCTATGGCAAAACAGACCTGCCTGTTAAGCGTGGCCGGGGAGATTCTACCATAGCTACTGATACCTATGCCTGGTCCATTGCAGCCATCGGACCGGAAAAATTAGAGACTTTAGGGATGAACCCGGATAAGATTATGGAATTCGCAGAACAGAACTGCGGCATAGAGGTTGACTATACAAGGCCGGAAGGGACTACTATTAAGATGAAAGGATTTGATTTTGCCGCCCAGACGCACTTAGCCAGGGGCGGGATTATATCGTCAGAATGGACCGCTCAGATGATTATATCTTTTAAGATTATAGCGGATTATTATGCTAAAAAAGAACTGCCGCAGAAAGCAGGCCTGTATATGAATAAGGCCGAAGAATATTTGGCGGAACTGGGGAATATGATTATCTCAAGCCCCTCTCCCTCTGGCCAGGGAGAAAGCTGCCTGCCATATGCTACCCAGGATTCTGCAGATACCGGGCACGGTTGGGCTACCCCTAAAGGTAAGTTTACAGGCTCGGTCGCCGGTACTGCCTATACAATATTTGCCTACTATAACTACAATCCCCTGGAACTTAAGGAATGAAGTCGAAGTTGAATAGCATATATCTGAGACTTCATACTTTTTTCGGTCCGCAGTACTGGTGGCCGGCCGAAGATACATTTGAGGTCATGGTGGGTGCAATCCTGACCCAGAATACCAGCTGGTCAAACGTGGAAAAGGCCATCAGTAATCTTAAAGATAAAAAAGCCTTAAGCCCTATTCGGCTATTTAAAATGCCAGTTGAAGAATTAGCCCGGTTAATAAGGCCAGCAGGTTATTATAATATCAAGGCCAGGAGATTGAAGAATTTCTTAAAATTTCTCTTTGCTTCCTACCAAGGCAATATTAGAAAAATGTCTTTAGGTGGCATCCGGGAATTGCGCGCCCAGCTTCTTTCTGTAAACGGGATAGGTCCGGAGACCGCGGACTCTATAATGCTCTATGCGCTGAATAAGCCGGTCTTTGTAGTTGATGCCTATACCAAAAGGATACTTTTAAGGCACGGCCTGGCAAAAGAAGACTATGATTACGCACAACTGCAGGATATCTTTATGCGTGGCCTCACTCCTAAGGTTAAGCTATTTAACGAATACCACGCGCTGCTGGTAAAATTAGGAAAAGAGTTTTGCCATAAAAATAAACCCAGGTGTCTTATTTGCCCATTAAGGAGGAAGAAAAATGCGTAAGGCGCTGGTATTTTTTATCTGTTTGTTTGGACTGGCTGCAGTCAGTTATGCTGCGCCTTGC
>Ga0194126_10003086_pt1 | contig 26649 bp, 24 predicted proteins | sample TA2KigC150mmetaG_FD_148641 | JGI IMG/M metagenome (GOLD analysis project Ga0194126, IMG submission 148641) | Freshwater microbial communities from Lake Tanganyika, Tanzania - TA2015035 Kigoma Deep Cast 150m | ecosystem: Environmental > Aquatic > Freshwater > Lake | place: Tanzania: Lake... | reverse complement strand
GGCGGGCGACGCGCGCTTCGAGCTGCGGGCGGCGGGGCGGCAGGTGATCGAGATCTTCCTGGTGGAGCAGGGCGAGAAGCGGCACTCCTACGTGCTGGAGGCGGCGGGCGTCGAGATCGACGCGCGGAACCGGATCAAACCCGGGCCGGAGCGGCTCAGCCCGGGCGGGCGGCAACGCTTCATCTCGCTGGCGGGCGTGGCCGAGGGGCCCACGTCGCTCACGGTGCGCACCGATTCGCCGCGGTGGGTGCTGTCGGCGGTGCGGTGGACCCCCTTCGAGGTGTTCGAGCGGGAGCTGGTTCCGCAATGGCTCGAGCGGGCGCGCTACTGGGTGAAGAATCCGCTGTTCGGCATCGGAGAGCGGGGCGCCTCGACGCGGCGCAATTTCATCGCGCAGCTCGGCGACCGGCTGGTGCTCAGTTCGCGGGCCGAGGTGCGGCGGGAGGCGACCATCCACCTGACGCGGGCCTGGTACTGGGTGGCCGCGGAGAACCATCAGACTCGCGACATCGAGCGCACGGCGGAGTTGTTCGAGGAGCTACTCAAGCTGGCGCCGGAGGAACCGATCGTGCGGCAGATGATAACGGCCTCGTGCCTGGGGATCAACGGCCGCACCGGGCGCATGCCGCAAGGCGATTTCTGCGGGAGGGTCAAGCCGGTTCCGTGGGCGGTCGCGGTTCCAGCGGCGCCGGAGGGCGCTCCGAATTGGGCAGTGGCCCAGCGCCGGCTGGCGCGGCGCATGGACGCCATCACGCGGTGGTGGGTGGAGCAGCGGCAGCAACCCAACGGGGAGTTGGGCGGAGGCTGGAGCGACGACGTCGAGATCCTGCGGCACTGGGGCCCGCAGGCGCTGGCTCTGGGCGCGGAAGTCGCCGCGCGGGGAATTCGGAGACTGGCCGACGGGCTGTGGGAAAGCGGGGCGCTCAAGGACGGCTATGACCGGTCGGTGTCGGACGTCGAGCACTCCTCGGAGGCGACTACGGACACCGTGCCGCTGCGGGTGGCCATCGCCCCCGAGGACACCCAGGCGCGGGTCCGGCTCGGGCAGACCGCAGGCTGCGCCGAGAACTGGATCGCACGGCAGCCGGACGGGCAGTGGCGGTTCCGGGGGAGCTGGTTCAACTGCCGCGAGTTCGACCCGCGTTCGGAGCGGGCGGTGGACGTACATCTGAACACGCGGGCCATGGGGCCGGCGTTGTGGCACGCGTTCTTGACCCGCGACGCCGCTCTCACCGGATTGATCACGCGGTGGGCGGAATCCTGGGCGCTGGCGATGCGCGCGACGGCGCACGGCAAGCCGGCGGGGATCTTCCCTTCGGTGCTGAACTCGGCGGACGGTGGGTACCTGATCCGGTCGGAGCGCTGGGACAAGCCCAACGCCGAGTGGGACTACTACCAATGGAGCGGCGGCTCGCAGGAGGCGCTGGCCTCGCTGCTGCTGGCGGTCCACGACTTGACGGGCGAGGCGCGGTGGCTGAACGCCGTCGAGGAGTCGTTCTCGATCATGGAGCGGTGCGCCAGCGCGGCGGGGCTGTGCGAGCAGATCCGCGGCGTCCCGGAGGCGTTCTACGAGTGGCGGCGGCGCAGCGGCAATCCGCGGTTCGACCGTGCATTCGGCTACGTCGCGCAACGAAGCGATGCGGAGATGCTCGCGGGAATGGAACGCCAGGCGCGGGAGATGGAGGAGCGGCTAAGCGTGAACTTCGACATGTACACCTCGGAAGTGATCTGGACCGACCGGGTGTACTACCTGCTGCCGCCGGAGTACCGTCAGCGGCTGTTCGGCGGCGAAGCGCCGCGGGGGGACCGCTATCCGACCTTCGCGGTGACCTGGCCCCCAGCGAAGGCGGAGTTCGCGCGGGCGGTGCTGGAGGCCGGGCCGAACAAGCTGCGGCTGGCCCTGTACAACTTTGAGCCGGCTGAGGCGCGGACCCCGGTGCGGGTGTGGCGGCTGAAGCCGGGCGCCTACGAGTGGGAAACTCGCGATGCGCGCGGGGCGCGACTGGCGCGCGGCGCCTTCGAGGTTAAGGCGCTGCCGCAGGTGGTGGAAGTCACCGTCCCGGGCCGGAAAGAGGCGGTCGTCACTCTCTGGCGGCGGCAGGAGGGGCCTGGGCCTGGATGAGGATCGCCTCGCCGGGCGATTCGTTAAGCACCTCGAGGTCCGCCGGTCCGGCTGCGAACACGGCGTCTCGCTCGGCGGCCTGGCGGCGCTGGCCGCTGTAACGCACCGCGATCGACCCCTGCCACACGAACAGCACCTGCTCGGTGTCCGGCGGCGCCGTGGCGGAGAGCTTCTCGCCCGGCTTCAGCCTCCAGTGCGCCACCGAGACCCGCGCGGCCCCCATGCCGGGATGAACGAAGAGGCCGTTCCTGCTGGCGAATTCGACGAACTTTACCGCGCCGGGCGTGATCACACCCTTGGGAGGGGCCGCGCCCGAGAGCGAGGAGTCGCGCGCGCCGCTGTAGAGAGCCATGTCCGGTGGGGTCTGGAAGCTGATCATGATGGCGGCCCCGGTTCCGGCCGTGATAGTGCCGTGGATCTGGCCCGCCGGGACAAACGCCGACTGGCCGGCCGTGAATCTCCGCCTGGAGTCGCCTTGCCGCAAGTCGCCGGCCCCCTGGAGAATCAGGATGGTGTCGTCGGATTCGTCGTGGGCGTGCTGCGCGAACTCGTGGCCCGGTTCGGACGCGGAGAAGTTCAGCGTCAGCCGCTTCGCGCCCATCTCCGGGTGGACGATGCGGTGGGAGACCACCGTCCCCATGCGGAACTGCCTGGCCTCGGCAAGGCGGAGCACACGGACTTCAGCGCCGGCCGCCGCGGTCAGCAGGAGCGCCATCGCACCTGAGCGCCATACCATACCTTCATTCTATGCGGCCCGGGACCGGTCAGCGCCGCGCGGCGCACTCCGCGCAGGGGCAGATGGTGCGCAGGTGCTCAAAGGTGTAGAAACCGGAATTGTGGCCGTCGCTGAATTCGAGGTGCAGAGCGTAAACGCCGGCAGGCTCCGCCGCGGCGATCTTCAGGGCAGGCTGGAGCATGACGAACGGCGAGGCGGCCGCGGGGGCGGGCCGGGAAACGCAGGCGGCGCAAGGGCAGTGGTCCCGCAAGTACTGAGGTCCGTAGCTGCTGACGTGGCCGTCCGGCCAGCGGATGCTGAGGCCCTGGGAGCGGGAGACCTGGATCGGGCCGGAAGGAGACATGCCTATACGCGCTGGACTTCGTGAACCCCGGAAACGCGGCGCATGGCGGCAACCAGCCGCTGAAGCTGCTTGTTGTCGTGGACCTCGACGGTCATGTCCACCACGGCGGCCCCGCCCCAGGAGGAGTCCTGCCGGGCATCCAGGCTGCGGATGTTCGAGTTCTCGTCGGAGAGGATCTTGGTGAGATCGTTGAGCATGCCGGGGCGGTCGTCCATGTGGATGACGAACTTGACCGGGAAGGGCTGGCCCGCGCCGCGGCCCCACTCCACTTCGATGCGGCGCTCCGCCTCGTAGATGAGGTTCTGGACGTTGGGGCAACTGACCGCGTGGACCGCCACACCCTTGCCGCGGGTGATGTAGCCCACGATGGCCTCGCCCAGGATGGGATTGCAGCACTTGGCCCGGTAGACCAGCAGGTCGTCGATGCCCTTGACCCGCAGCACCAGGTCTCCGGGAGGCGGCGCCGCGGCAGAAACCGGGGGCGCGGCCGGGCGGGCGGCTGCTTCCGCTGGCGTTTCGTCCGCGCCCGGAGACACCTTCTGAAGGATCTTGCGCGGGGAGAAGCGGCCGTAGCCGAGGGCGGCATACAGATCATCGCTCTTGGCGAATCCGTACTCGGAAACCACCTCCTCGAGATTCTCCCGGCTGATTCGGGCCAGTTGCACGCCCAGGCGCCGGGCCTCGCGCTCCAGGAGTTTCTGCCCCAGGTCGATGGCGCGGGCGCGCTCGGCGGCATTGATGACGGCCTTGATCTTCTGGCGGGCCCGGGAGGTCCGGACCAGCGCCAGCCAGTCCTTGCTGGGCAGGTGCCCGGGCTGCGTGAGTATCTCCACCACATCGCCGTTGCGAAGGGCGTACTTGAGAGGGACGATGCGGCCGTTGACCTTGGCGCCCACGCAGGAGTGGCCGACCTGGGTGTGAATGGAGTAGGCGAAGTCGATGGGGGTGGCTTCGCGGGGCAGGACGATGACTTTCCCGCGAGGCGTGAAGGTGTACACCTCCTCGCGATAGAGGTCCACCTTGAGGGTGGACATGAAATCGCCCGGGTCGCGCATCTCCTGCATCCACTCCAGCAGGGAACGCAGCCAGACCACGCGCTGATCGTCGCGGCCCTCGCCCTGTTTGCCCTCTTTGTATTTCCAGTGGGCGGCGATGCCTTGCTCGGCCACGCGGTGCATGTCCTCGGTGCGGATCTGCACCTCGAAGCCCTGGCCGCCCGGCCCGACCACGGAGGTGTGCAGGGACTGGTAGAGGTTGGGGCGGGGCATGGCGATGAAGTCCTTGAACCGCCCGGGGATGGGGTGCCACTGGTGGTGGATGACGCCCAGAGCGGCGTAGCACTCGCGCACGCTGCCGGTGACAATGCGCACGGCCAGCAGATCGTAGACCTGCTCGATGGGGATGCGCTGGCGCCGCATCTTCTGGTGCACCGAGTAGGTGCGTTTGACGCGTCCCTCCACGCGCGCCGGAATGCTCTCCTGGCGCAGGATCGCCTCGATGGTCTGCTGGATCTGGCGGAGGAATTCGGCGCTGGCCTGGCGCCGGGAATCCATGGCGCGGATGATCTCGGCATGGGCCTCCGGCTCCAGGTGCAGGAAGGCCAGATCCTCGAGCTCTCCGCGGATGCGGCCCATGCCCAAACGGTGGGCGATGGGCGCGTAGATCTCGACCGTTTCCTGGGCCACACGCCGGCGGCGGTCCGGGTCCTTGAGAAAGCCGAGGGTGCGCATGTTGTGCAGCCGGTCGGCCAGCTTGACGATGACCACCCGGACATCGTCCACCATGGCCAGCAGCATCTTGCGGACGCTCTCGGCCTGCTGCTCCTCGCGGGAGTAGAACTTAAGCCGGCCCAGCTTGGTGACGCCGTCCACGCAGCGGGCCACCTCCTCGCCAAACTGCCGGCGCAACTCGTCCAGGGTAGCGCTGGTGTCCTCGACCACGTCGTGCAGCAGCGCGGTCTGAAGCGAGACCAGGTCCATGTTCATTCCGGCCAGGATGAGCGCGGCGTGGAGCGGGTGGACGATGTACGGTTCGCCGGAATCACGCCACTGCCCGTCATGGGCGGAGGCGGCGAAGGAGTAAGCCTGGCGCAGGAGAGAGAGATCTTCGCGGGGGCGGGATTGAAGGAGGGCGGCCTCCAGTTCGCGGAACAACTCCTCGACCTGGGCGGCCGTGCCGGTTACACCGTCTGGCGCCGCGGGCGCCTCTGTGGAGCCGGGAGGCATTGGAAAAAACGGGCGGCCTGGCGCAGCCGCCCGTCAGTTCCATTATAGCGGAGGGCGATGAGAACTACCCGGATCACTGGGCGATGCCGCCGGTCGGAACGCGGGCCGCCTTGATCTTCTTGGTCTCCAAGGTCCTCTCGATCCAGGTATCGGCAGTCTCAGTGTCCTTCTTGTAGCCGTCCGCGGTGTCCTGGAGGTCGGCGCGCTGCCGGAACAGCAGGTTCAGGTAAGCCATGGCCTCGTCGTATTCCCGGTCGATCTCCAGGGCCTTCTCCAGATCCTTGATGCCCTGCTCGATCTGATCCCACTGCTTGGCCTTGATGTCCTCACGCACCTTCTTGTCCTTCAGGGGCCCGGGATCCTCGGGGCGCATGCCCAGCTTGGCGCGCGCCTCGGCGTTCACCTGGAAGGCCTTGGTCCAGGCGATCACCCCCAGCGTGTAAAAGGCCTCCTTGTTCCTGGGATCCGCCTGGATCAGCCTCCGGTTCCATTCCTGGGCCTCGTCGAACTTCTTCTGGTTGAAGAACAGCGAGGCGATGGAGGCGAGGGCCACGGTGTCATTGGGACTCTGCTCGAGCGCCTTGAGGAAGTTGTCGTGGGCGGCCTGGGCCATCTGGAGGTTCTCGGGGGACTCGGCGCCCGGAATGTACTGCATCATGTAGGCGGTGGCCAGGTAGAGCCGGGCGGTGGGGAAGGTGGGGTCCAGCTCGATGGCGCGCTTGAAGAATTCGACCGCTTCGGGGTAGCGCGCACCGCGATAAGCCTGCACGCCCTTGTTGAGCTGGTCGCGAGCCTTGAGCTTCTCGCAGCCGGCCGCCAGCAGGGCGATCACGGCGATGGCCACGACCGCCGTCAGAGTTCTCCATGTGCGATTCATGTCAGCTCAGCTCCTCATGCACAGCGGGCCGGCCTACTGGCCGGCCTCAATCTTGGCCGTGATCAGGCCCACTTTGTCAATGCCGGCGCCATGAGCGATGTCGATGGCCCGGGCCACGTATTGGAACTCCAGGTCCGGATCGCCCTTGACGAAGATCACGCGCTCGGCGCGGGTCTTGAAGATCTCCTCCAGGCGGGCTCCCATGGTCTGTTCCGTGGTGGGCTCGGTGTTAATCAGCAGGCTGCGATCGCGGTTGATGACGATCACCACGGTCCGCAGGCTGGCGGGGTCCGCCTGCGCGCCCGGGGGCGGGGGCTGGGGCACCAGCGTCTCCAAGCCCTTGGGGGTAAGCGGAGTGATCACCATGAAGATGATCAGGAGCACCAGCAGCACGTCGATAAAGGGTACGACGTTGGGATCCGCTATGGGCCCTTTGCCGGAATGGACTGCCATTGCCATGGTAGATTCTCCTTGTAGCTATTCTGCCGCCGCGGCGGATCGTTCCTTGATCTGCTCGGTCAACAACCCCAGTTGGTCCACTCCGGCGGCGCGCAGATTGTCCACTACTTCGACCACCTTCTCGTAACGGGCCCGGGCGTCGCTCTTGATGTAACACATCTTGTCGAGCCGGTTGGCCAGCAGGTCCTTTACTTTGGAAGGCAGCTCTTCAGCCTTCAACTGGGTGTTGCCCAGGAAGGTACGTCCCTCGCGGGTGACCGCCACCACGATGGCATCATCCTTGTCGGCGCCCTGCATGGCGATGGGGTTGCGGGTGCGGACCATGTCCACGCTGATGCCTTTGGACAACATGGGCGTGATGACCATGAAGATGATCAGCAACACCAGCATGACGTCCACCATGGGGACCACGTTGGGGGTGGCGATAGGATCTGGGTTTCCCTGTCTTGCCATAACAGCCTCCGCGAGCCTGCTCCGGCCGCCGCGGGGGCCCCTGCGGGCCCCCCGCGGCGGCCGGCATTCAACTCGCCTGTAGTTTCGGCCCGGACCTCACTTGCCCGCGCGCTGTGAACGCTTCAGGAAGTAGTCGATCAGCTCCGAGCTGGAGTTGCCCATCTCCACATCGAAGCCTTCGATGCGGGTGGTGAAGTAGTTGAACATCCAGAACGCCGGGATGGCCACGAACAAGCCGATAGCGGTGGCCACCAGGGCCTCGGAAATCCCGCCCGCCACGGCGCCCAGACCGGTGGACTTCTCCGTGGAGATGCCCTTGAAGGCATTGATGATGCCCACCACGGTGCCGAACAGCCCGACGAAGGGGGCCGTGGCGCCGATGGTCGCCAGGTTGGAAACGCCGCGCTTCAGTTCGGCGTGGACGATGGCCTCGGCTCGCTCCAAGGCGCGCTTGGAGGCCTCGACTTCCTCACCCGGGATTTCCGAGCTGAGCTGGTGGGCGCGGAACTCCTGAAGACCCGCCACCACCACCTTCGCCAGGTGGCTCTTCTTGAAACGGTCGGCGATCTTGATGGCCTCATCCAGCTTGCCTTCGCGCAGCGCGCCCGCCACGGCCGGGGCGAACTGCCGCGACTGCTTGCGGGCGCCGGCGTACGCGATCAGCCGGTCGATCATGACGCCCAGGGACCAGGCCGACATGATGAACAGGATAATCACCACCGCCCGGGCCAGGGTTCCCATCTGGGCCCACAGGGCGCGGGGATCCCATCCTACCGCGGCGCCTTCCTGGAGCAACAGGAAAGCCCACACCTGCAATTGTAGAAGCATGTTCTCTTTCTCCTGCGAGTTGAATTGTCTTACGACATCAGAGCTACTGCAACGTGAAGTTCACGTCGATTTGGGTAATGACTTCGACCGGCTCTCCGTTCAGGAGGGTCGGCTGGTACCTCCACTGCTTGACGGCCTCTTGCGCGGAGGGCACTAGCAGCGGGTGACCACTGATAAGCTGAAGGTTCTGGATCGCGCCATCCCGGCCGATGATGGCGGTGAAGCGCACCGTCCCCTGGATGCGGGCCTGCTTGGCCAGCGGGGGATAGACCGGCTTGGGCTGGCTGATGATCTTGGCCGCCTGGACGTTGCCGCCCACGCGGATGCGCTGCGGGGCGACCGGCTTCTGGACCTCCACCTTGGGGGGTGGAGGCGGGGGCGCCACCGGAGCGGCTCCGATTATGCCGCCGATGACGCCGCCAGGATTGCCTCCCGGCACGCCGCCGGGGACGCCGCCCACCACGCCCACAGCGCCGGCGCCGGGATCAGGCAGCTCGTCTTCCCGGATGACGGCGATCTGCTTGGGGATCACCTTGGGGGCCATCAGGCGACCCGCGTCGAACTGCCGCGGGATCACCTTCACCACCTTCACCGGAGCGGCCGCGGGTGGCGGCGGCGGGGGTGGGGGTGGGGGCGCCACCAGGAAGCCCATCAACTGGGTCTTGGGGAGGGTGTCGGTGTAGATCAGGGGGACCAGGATGAGCAGTATCACCAGTATGGACTGAACAAGGAACGACACCGCCACAGTCCAGGGCCGGCGGGTTCTTCCCACTTGGTCGAGGAAAGATTGTTCAAACATGGTAACTCCCTAACGGGATGCGACAGCCCCGCGGGCCGCCAAGCCCGCGGACGCCATCGTCCGCTCCCGATTCAGTTCTTCCATCCTACTTGACTGCCTTGGAGGAGCGCCGCTTGGGCGCCTCCTTTACATTGGACACCGCGGGAACGGCCACGGATCCCCGGGCCTTCTTGCGGCGCTCCAAGCTCTCCTGCCAGGCCACCAAAATCGCGCTGGCCACGAAAATCGAAGAATACGTCCCCACTACGATACCAACAAACAGGGCGAAGGCAATACTGTTGAGCACGGGCCCGCCCAAATAATACAGGGCCACGGTGCACAGCAGGGTGGGGCCGGCGGTCAGCATGGTACGGCTGAGGGTCTGGTTGATGCTCCGGTTGACCAGGGCCTTCAGCGGGCCGCGGAAACGGTTCTTGAGGTTCTCGCGGACCCGGTCGAAGACCACGATCTTATCATTCATCGAGTAGCCGATCAGGGTCAGCACGGCGGCGATGACGTTGAGCGTGATCTCCCGGCCCAGGAAGGAGAAGAAGCCTATGGTGATCACCGTGTCGTGGATGATGGCCACCACCGCCGCCACCCCGGCGATGAACTCGAAGCGGAAGGCGATGTAGACCAGCATGCCACCCAGGGCGTACAGGACCGCATACACGGTCTTCTGACGAAGATCGGCCCCCACCTTGGGGCCCACGATCTCTACCTGGCGGATATTGAAGGGGGCCAGGACGGCTTCCTGCTCGAGGGTGGCCATGACCGCGGGAGTGACTCCCGCGACTCCCGCCAACTCCTTGAAACTACTAAGGACACCAGAGCGCTCGCGGTCACGGAAGGCGAGCATTCGGCCCACCATGTCCCGCAACTCCTGCTCGGAGAGGGCCACGCTGGCGCGCTGAAGGGGCTCGCGCAGCCGGTCCACCAACCCCTGCTGCCCGGCATTGTTGAAGTCCAGTCTGCCGCCGCTCTGTACCAGGCGTTCCTCGAGCGTTTCGGTGATGGTGCGGCGGGCTTGGTCCAGGGCGGCTTCGTCCTTGAGCTCGGTGCCGATGATGACCTCGCGGGTCTGGGGCAGCTCCTGGACGCTGATCTCGCCGGGGATGCGGGCTTCCAGGGCCGAACGGATGTCCTGGACCGGCGGTCTTTCGCGGAACTTCACGTAAACCACTGCACCGCCACGGAAATCCAGGCCCCACTTGGGGCCTTTGTGAATCACCAGGCTGACGATGGTGGCCACGATCAGGGCCAAAGACAAGCCCAGAGACAGGCGCTGCTTGCCCAGGAAGTCGATGTTGGTCTCGCGGAACAGTTCCATCCCTATGGCCTACTCTGGGACTCGCCAACTTTGGACACCGGCACAGCCGCGCGAGTTCCCAACCCTCCAAGAAAAAGTACCACAAAACACCCTAGATGCTCAATGTAGTTACTTGCCGCTGCCGGGCCAAGGCGAAGTCGAACATGGTCCTCGAGACGAACACGGCGGTGAAGACGTTGGCGATCAGGCCAATGACCAAGGTGACGGCGAAGCCCTTGACCGGGCCCGTGCCGAACATGAAAAGAAAGGCGCTGGAGACCACCGTCACCACGTGAGTGTCTACAATGGTGACAAAAGCCCTTTGGAAGCCCGCCTCGACCGAGGCGATGACCCCCTTGCCGGAGCGGAGTTCCTCGCGTATGCGCTCGAAAATCAATACGTTAGAGTCCACCGCCATGCCCAGGCTGAGAATGAACCCGGCGATGCCCGGCAGAGTCCACACCGCACCGAAGTAGCTCAGGGCGGCCACCGTGATCACGCCGTTCAGCAGCAGGGCCACCACCGCATTAACACCACTATTCTTGTAGTAGACCAGCATCACTGTGATCACCATCGCCAATGCCACCAGCCCGGAGATCACCCCCTGGCGGATGGAGTCAGCGCCCAGGGACGGTCCCACGGTCCGCTCCTCCAGGTAGTCGATACCTGCCGGCAGCGAGCCGGACTGGAGCACCAGGGACAGGTCGGAGGCATCCTGCTGGTTGGCCGCGCCGGTGATCCGGCCGCTGTCATCGATGCGATTCTGGATCACCGGAGCGCTGCGGACCTGGTTGTCCAACACGATGGCCAGGCGGTTACCCACGTTGGCCTCGGTGAAGCGGCCAAAGCGGCGGGCGCCGTCACGGCCGAGGGTGAAGTTGGTCTCCCACTTCTGAAACTCGTCCCGGCCGGGCCGGGCCGAGCGCAGGTCCCGCCCGGTGATCACGGGCGTGCGGTTCACTAGGTACCAAGCCTGCCCGGTCTCGCCGGGGTTACGCACCTCGGGAACCAGCTTGGTGTTGAGGGGCAGTACGCCGCCGTGCTTGGCGCGGGCCTGCTCGGGGCTGGCGAAGGGACCATCCTTCACTTCGGAGAGCTCCAACACCGCGGCCGTCCCCATGATCTGCTTCACTCGCGCCGGATCGTCCACGCCGGGCAACTGCACCAGGATCTGGAAGGATTTCTCGGAGGGGCCGTGCGCCTGGATGACCGGTTCGGTCAATCCCAGGCTGTTGATGCGCCGCTCCAGCGTGCGGATGGTACGCTCGACGGCTTCCTTCTTCAGCACGATCATCTCGGTGGGACGCAGGTTGAGGCGGTAGTCGGTGGGATTGACCGCTGTCAGCAGCCAGGAGCCGAAGCGCTCATTGACCACCCCGCGCAGGTCGCCCGCGCGGGCCGCCGGAACGCCCCTAACGTTGATATGGATGGAGTCGGCTTCCTCGATGGTGGCGGGCTCGTTGCGGTCCACCGAGGCGTAGTCCACACGGGACTTGCGCAGCTCCTCCCGGAGGCGCTCCATGACGGTGTCCGCCTCCGAGCGCAGGGCCTCATGCACGCGCACCTGGAGAATCATGTGGGTGCCGCCGCGCAGATCCAGACCCAGGCGGATGTTCTCCGCCAGGTTCTGCGCCAACTGGACCTGGTTCTTGGGCAGGCCCAGCCAGCGGCCCTCCGCCCACCAGGCCACCACGCCGTAGATGGATAGCACAATGACGCCCAGGATGATCAGTGCTTTGGCGGTTCTGTCCATGCCGCTGTACCTATTTCTTCTCTTCCGCTACCGGAGCCACGCTGGCCACCGCGGAGCGGTCCACGTGCAGCCGCAGGTTGTCGGGTTTGACGCGCAGGATGAGGGTGTCGTCCTCGTTGATGGTGACGATGTGGCCGATGATGCCCCCGTTGGTCAGCACGAGCTGGCCAGGCTGAAGCGCCTGGAGCATCTTCTGCCGCTTCTTGCGCTGGCGCATCGCGGGCAGGAACAGGAGCACGTACAGGCCCACGAACATCAGCAGCATCAGGGGCAGACCAAACCCGGAGGACGGGCTAGAAGGGGCGGTGGTCTGAATCAAAAGAGCCAAGGGCATGGTTCACCTCCAGCGCCGCTCGCATTCGCGCGGGCTCAAGCTCGGACTCCGAATTTCGAGGAAACGCACGGCGTGGAAACTGGCGTCCGCCTCCGGCCGACTCGGGCCAAGCCGGGCCGACCATACGGGAACATTTTCCTAGTATACACAACCACGGCGGCGTGTGGGGGCCAGGCCAGGCGGACAGCCGAGGTGACCACCGCCTGAGAGAAAGCACCGCCGGGACCTTCCTTACCAAGTGAATTGAATCCGCGACACGCCCTGCCGCGGAAGCGGGAACCGCAGTCTCACGGTGCCTGCGGAGGGCCGGACCCACTCGGGCGAAGTGAGCAGGGCCAGTTGCGCGGCGAGCTGCGAGAGCAGCTTGCGGCCGTCCTTCATATAGGTGTAGTTGGGCTCGTCGTAGCCGAACCAGGCCCAGATGGGGCGCATCTCGCCCTGGATGGCGGCGGCGTTCACGCGGATCGAGACCGGAAACGCCTCCGCGCCCCGAAGCGGCGCAGCAAGGCAAACGGCAACGGCGCCAACCAGAAAGGTCCGGCGCTGCACCAGCCTTCCTTACCTATGCTAGGTCTTCTCCGGCGGCGGAGCCGGCAGCTTCTCGAGGATCCGCTCGAAGCGCCGCCGGGCCGCCGCCACCTCGGGGGAGTCCGAGCCGGTCACGTCCCGGTAGCCACTGCCGTCGCGACTCTCGCCGCAGTCGTAGAACCTGCCGTCGCCTTCGAGCAACCAGCGCCGGTCACGCAGCATGCGTTCATAAGCCAGGTAGCTGAAGATCCACTCGCGCGGCGTCCCCGCCCGTCCCTGGAGAGCCCAGGCGAAACTGCGCCCGTCGATTGGCACCTTCGGCAGTTCGGCCCCGGCCAGTTCCGCCAGGGTCGGCATCACGTCCGAGAAGTCGATCAGCTCGCGGCTGACGTGGCCTGTTCGCACACCGGGACCGGCAACCAGCAACGGCACCCTCACCCCGAGCTCGGTGACCGTGCCCTTGCCCGAGCGGCCGGTGCCGTTGTCGCCGGTGAAGATGACGATGGTGTTCTCGGCCAGGCCCAGTTCATCAAGGGCGCGCCGGAGCTTGCCGACGATCTGGTCCAGGTACTCGAGGTTGGGCCGGAAGCCACCCTGGCCTCCCGAGTCGGGGGTAGGGTCCCAAGGTTCATGAGTGAGCACCATGGGGTAGTAGGCCAGAAACGGCTGCTCGCGGCGCCTCCGCATGAAGCGGATGAGCCAGTCGGAGAGCATGCCCGGGCCGTAGTCCTCGCGCCGGGCGGGCACGTGTTTGCCGTTCTCGATCAGGGCGGGGTGCCAATAGCGGTTGCGCGGACTGCCGTCAAAGTCCGCATCCCGCGGCAGGCCACCCTCCTTCCAGGCCCAGGAGAAGTACTCGTCGAAGCCGCTGTCGTGGATCATGCTGGGGTGCTGGCTCACCAGACCCAACTGCCACTTCCCGGCCAGGCCCGTGCGATAGCCGCGCGCCTTGAGCATGTCGGCGAAGGTGATCTCGTCCGCCGAGAGCCGGTCCAGGCGCGTGGTGACGCGCCCGATGAAGTTGTACCAGCCGGTGCGGAACGCATACCGGCCGGTCATCAGCTCGACGCGCGACGGCGAGCACAGCGGCGTGGCGTAGCAGGTCTCGAAACGCACGCCCTGCGCCGCCATGCGGTCCAGATGGGGCGTCTGGTGCACCGGGTGACCGTAACAGCCCAGCTCCTTGGCGCCCAGGTCGTCGGCCAGGATGATCAGGAAGTTGGGCGGACGCTTGGCCGGAGCGGCGGCCGCTCCGCCCGCCAGCATCGCCAGCAAGTCGCGTCGTCGCATGCAGGACTCCTAAAAGATCAGCTTCAGCCCGATGAAGATGCGGCGGGCGCCCTCGCCCTCCTGGGTGCCGTTAACCGTGCCGAACAGCGTGGAAGTGGGGGCGGCATTCGGCGCGCTGAAGTTGGGATGGTTCAGCGCGCCCTCGGCCTCGGCGCGCACCTGGAGCTTCATGCCCTCGCGAATGACGAAGCTCTTGAACCCGCTCATGTCCCACAGATTGATGCCGTCGCCGCGAACGCCGGAGATGCGCAACGGGAAGGTCCTGATATTGCTGCCGAGTTGCCTTCTGACGTCCTTGTCGAAGCCGCTGGTGTCAAACCAGCGCTCCAGGCTGCGGTCGCCCGCGGGAAGCGCGATATCGGTGAACTGGCCGCTGTAGATGAGGTTTCCCCAGGCCAGCGGCGGACCGCTTTGCGCGGTGAAGATGGCGCTCGCCTGCCAGCCGCCGATGATGTGGTTCAGCACGCCCCCGGCGTTGCCCAACAGGCGCTTGCCGCGGCCGAAGGGCAACTCGTAGATGCCGCTCGCCACCAGGCGGTGCGGCCGGTCGAGATTGGCCACCACCTGCGTCGGGAGGCTGTCGGATTCGTTCAGGTACTGCATGGCCTCCATCGTCTTTGACCAGGTGTAGTTGGCCTGGAACTGGAAGCCCTGGCCGAAACGCCGGTCAAAGCGCAGCGTGAACGCGTTGTACCAGGAGGAGCCGGCCGGCAACTGCGTGGAGAGGGCGGTGAAATGCGGCAACGGCCGCAGCAACTGCTCGCGCGTGGTATTGCGGCCGAGGAAGAAGTTGGTGCCCTCGAATCCCGGGATGTTCAGGAATGGATTGGCGACCGTCGCCGATAGAAAGTCGATCGTGGCCTGGTCCCGTTCCGGCAAGCGGCTGTAATACTTGGCGTCCACCGCGTTCAGCGGCGAGTCGCTGCGGAGGCGAATCGACCTGGTGCCAATATAGCCCACTTCGACGACGCTGCGGCTGAGCGGCTGGAACTGGATGTTGAAGCTCCAGCGCTGCGTGTAAGGGCGCCGCCCGTCGGAGGAGAAAAAGCCCGGGGAACGGCCGAGGAACGTCGACAGCCCGCCGGCCGCGCCTTTCGGTTTTTCAAGACCGAATGGGAAGGGATTGTCGATGGTAGCCACGTAAGTGACTCCGTTGTCCAGCGTCGGGACCACCGCGGTGCTCTGATTGAATCCGGGCTGGGCCACGTCGCTGAAATCGGCGCCCAGCAGACCGTAGAAGAGGCCGAAGCCGCCGCGCAGGACGGTTTTCGGATTCAACTGGTAAGCGAAACCGAAGCGCGGCATGAAGACGCGGTAGTCGGGGTCACGCAAGCCGCGCGGCACTCCACCCACACCGGCAAAGGCCACGCCGCCCATGGTGCGGAACTGGGAAGCCGGCACCTCGGCGATCGGCGCCCTGGCGTACTGCGCCTGGGCGGCCGCCTGGATGGGATTCGGCGTCGCGAAGTCAAAGTCGCGCGTGGTCCGGTTGTAACGCTCCTTCAGCGGCGCCTCGTATTCCCAGCGAAAACCGAGATTGAGGGTCAGCTTGCTGGTCAGGCGCCAATCGTCCTGCACGAACAGCGAGTAGAAGCCGCTGGACTCGGCGCGGGAATCGTTCAGATCCACCCTCCCACCGGTAGGGATGTTGAACAGCAGGCTGGCCAGCCCCTGGCCGGCGGGAGCGGCGACGGAGTTATCCAGCGGGCCGCGCGTGTAGTTCACGCCGAAGTCCAGCCGCGGCGAGACATTGTTGTAGGTCTTCGTGTTGTCGAACGTCAGCCGGGAGTCCGAGCCGAACTTCACGCTGTGGTTGCCCTTCACCCACGTCAGCAGCCCCAGCAGCGTGTGCGTGTAGTACTTCTGGCTGAAGCCGCCGTCGTTGCCCAATTGCAGGAGTCCGGTTGTAACGATCTGCGGGAAGGTGACGCCGTTGCTGTCCAACTGTCCGATGAGGCTGTCGGGGAAGCCGAACTCCTTCAGGTTGAAACCCTGGTTGTCGAAATACTGGATTTCGTTGAACCAGGTGAAGCCGTAGCGGATGTCCAGCACCGATTGCGGCGACAGCACGAAGACGTTGTCCAGCGCCACGCCGCGGTGCGGGCGTCCCCGGCGGCGGCCGCGGATGTTGCTGTTGGGATCGTACTGGTCAAACCAGCCCTCGAAGTGCGTATGGGAGTAACGGACGAACATGCGGTGGTTCTCGCTGAAGTTGTGGTCCACGCGAGCCACCGGCTGCTTCATGATCTGCTCTTTCGGCGTGCTGATGGAGTAGTTGTTCAGGAAGTCGGCGGTGCCGGGCGAATTGGCCCGCGGATAATAGTTCACCAGTTTCTGCGCCGCGGCCGAAATGCGGCTCCTGGGGATGATGTTGCCGGGCAGCGGCTGGCGACGGAAGCGCGCCCCTTCCGGCACCGTCGTGTAGGGATCGTAGATCTGGTAGCGGGCGTTCAAGGCGAGCAGGGCGGAGAAGTCCCCTTCGCGCTGCGCGTCGGTGGGCACGCTCACCAGTTGCGCCACAGGCTGGCTGCGGGTGTGGCCCTGGTAGCCGAACTGCCAGAAAGTCTTGTTCCGTCCGTCGTAGACGCCGGGGATCAGCACCGGCCCGCCCACCGAGGCCACGTAGCGCCACCAGCGGTCCGTCGGAGTGTTCGCCTTGATCTTCTCCGGCGTCACCGGGCCGGTGCGGGGATCGAAGATGAAGCGGTTGGTGAAAAAATTCCGCGTGATCAGGGGATTCGTGCTGAGCCACGAGCCAAGCGTGCCGTGCAGCGCGTTGGTGCCGCTCTTCAGGCTCACGTTGATCGAGCCGCCGGTGGTATGCCCGACGGCGGCGTCGTAGCTGGCCACCTCCACGCGCACTTCCTGCACCATGTCGGGCGGCGGCACGAATCCGGTCTTGCCGGCGTAGGCATTGTTGGTCACGCCATCCACGTTGTAGTCCATGCCGCTCTGGCCGGCGCCGCCGACGTTCACATCCGACGCCTGATCGACGTTCCAAGGCCCCCCGGCGGGCAGACCGCTCTGCACGACGCCGGGAGTTTGCAGGTAAAGCCACGCCAGGCTGCCGCCCCGCTGCGGCAGGTCAGTAGCCTGGCGGCTGGAAATGACCTGGCTCACGCTGCTGGTGAGGCTCTCCAGCACGGGCGCCTCGGCGGTGACCTCCACCACCTCGCTGACGCTGCCGACTTCCAGAGTGACGTCCACCTGCAAACGGTCGCGGATGCGCAACTCCAGCCCGCCGCGCGACCACTTCTTGAAGCCCGCCAGCTCGGCTTCGACGCGGTATACGCCAGGCAGCAGAAACGGGATCTCGAAGTTCCCCTGGGCGTTGCTCTCGGCGCTCGCCGCCACGTTGGTCTCCGTGTTGGTGGCGCGCACACTAACGCCGGGCGCCACCGCGCCGGTGGAGTCCATGACGCGGCCGGCGACGGATCCGCGCGGGTCCTGCTGGGCCACAAGGCACGCCAGCGAAAGCGCGCCAACGCTCACGATTCGAAGCATGGGAGCCCTCCTTACCTCTTCCGCAAGACATCGTACCACCGCGCGCAGGGCCCCGGCGGTCCTGGCCGCCAGCGGGGAGCCGCGCGATGACCCGCCGGTGTTATGCTGGCAGCCAAGAGGTCCATGCCCGCCAACCTCAGCCCGGAATACCTGGCGGCCGAGCAGGAGTACAAGCACGCCCGCACCAACGCGGAGAAGATCGAGGCTTTGGAGAGGATGCTCTCGACCATCCCCAAGCACAAGGGGACCGAGAAGCTCCAGGCGGACCTCAAGCGCCGCATCTCGCAGGTCCGCAAGGAATCCCAGAAGAAGGGCGCCGCACACGCCGTACCCTTCTACCTGGTGCCCAAAGAGGGCGCTGGGCAGGTGGCGCTCGTCGGCCCGCCCAACTCGGGCAAGTCCCAACTGGTGTGCGCGCTGACCCACGCCCGTCCGGAAGTGGCCGACTACCCCTTCACCACCCGCTTCCCCACCCCGGGGATGATGAACTACCAGAACGTACAGATCCAATTGGTGGACCTGCCCCCGCTGGCCCGCGAGTTCATGGAGCCTTGGCTGCCGCAGGCTATCCGCAACGCCACCGCCGGCGTGTTGGTGGTCGATGCCAGCGACCCGGACGTGCTCGACGGGATCGGTTTCATCGAGGAGCTGCTCACCGAGCGCCACCTGGCCCCGCCCAAGCTGCTGGTGGCCAACAAACGGGACCTGGAGGGCGCCGCTGAGAACATCGCTGCGCTCGAGGAGCTATACCGGGATCGCTACCGGTGCGTGGCGATCTCGGCGGGCACGGGGGAGAATCTGGACGGCTTCGCCCGCACGGTCTTCGACATGCTTGAGATCGTGCGCGTTTACACCAAGGCGCCGGGCAAGCGGGCGGACCTGACTTCACCCTTCATCGTGCGGCGCGGCCAGACGGTGCTGGACGCGGCCCGGCTGGTGCACAAGGACTTCGCCGAGAACCTCAAGTTCGCGCGTCTGTTCCACCTCTCCGGCGAGCACAACGGAGTGATGGTGGAGCGCTCGCGGGTGGTCGAGGACCAGGACATCCTGGAGTTTCACATTTAGGGAGACGGGCTCTCGACCGCACCCAGGATCACCCGCAGGTCCCGGGTGGCGGAATTGAGGGCGCGTTCGACCTGGGCGAAAGCAGACTGCTCCACGAAGCCGAGGGTGAAGACGGCCGGCGCGGCGGTCATGTAACGGCCGCAGCAGCGGTACTGGCGGCCGAAGCCGAACACCGTCATATTGCCTTCCATGGGCCAGTACTGGTCCAGGGCGGCGTCGTTCTGGTGGTTGACCAGGTAGAGCACCCGGCGCGACTTCTCGTTGGCGAAGTACAGCCACTCGGGGGCTGGCAGAGGCTCGGCCCAGGCAGTGGCCAGGGGACGGCGCTCACCGTTCGATAGCGCCAGGTAGCCGTGCTCCAGGTCGAGCTTGCCGTGCGGCGTGCCTTCGTAGAGGAACCAGTACGGCTCGGCGGCGCGCAGCAGGGTCATGCGGGCGTGGCCGGGGAAGATGTCCCAGCGGAGGGCCGCCTGCCCGTCGCCGCGCTCGGAGAGGATGCTGGTGCGCAAGGGACCCTGGCCGAGGATGCGGCTGGCGCAGCCGCGCTCGCCGCTGTAGCCGGGATGGCCCCAAACACCAAGGTTGGGGATCCCCCGGAACTCACCGGCGGAGCGCCCGCCGGGGCGGTAGCCGATCCACTCGGCGCCTTCGCGGTCCTTGAGGCCGGCGAAGCCGGCGCCTTCCTTGTGGTAGAGGTAGACTCCGCCCGGGGTCGTTATGCGGTAGCTGGGCTGCCCCTCGTAGGGGACATCGTCCTCGAGGGCGAGTGCTGGCGGAGGCGAGGCCTGGGGGACGCGCGCACGGCTCGTGTTGAAGTACAGGTGGAAGCGGCGTGTCGCGGCGGGCGGGGTGGGCCCCTTCAACAGCAAGACCAGCGTGGCGGGCGGGTCGAACTGGAACGGGACCGCAGCGTCCACGACGTTGCCCTTCGAGTCCGCCTCGACAAGGCGCAGGGACTGGGCTTCGCGGGGCAGTTTCAGGTCCACCTCGACCGGGCGGTCGCTGCGCTCGAAGCCGGCGGCATCCACCTGGATAGGAAGCCGGCGCTCGAAAGCGGGGTTCCACCAGGACGCGGCGGCCAGGACCAGAAGCAGAGCCAGCATGGGGCCAAGCTAGCACCGGGGTTTTGATATGTCAAGATGCTGGGCCCGGCAGTTGACATATCAGCACGCCTGCCGCATGATGGTAGCCGGGCCGGACCCCTGGCGGCCGTGATGGTCCGCCCCAGGAGTACCCCGAGTGCCTGATCTCGATACCGAGCTGCTCAAGAGCATACACCGCACCATGCTGCGCATCCGGCGCTTCGAGGAGGGCGCTGTCGGGCTGTTCATGGTGGGCGCGGAGATCGCCACCCAGGTCATGGAGCGGGCGCTGTACCATCTGGAGAAGCCGGTCAAGCGGGTTTGCGGGCGCAATGTCCCGGTGCCCTTCGCGCCGGTGATGGAGAACTTCGTGATCCCGGGAGCGGCGGATGTGGTCAAAGCGGTGAAGGAGCTGCTATGAGCGAGCCGGCCAGGATCGTGATGCCGCGGCTGGGTCAGACCATGACCGAAGGGGTCATAACGCGCTGGCTGCGCCAGGCAGGCGACCGGGTGCGCAAGGGCGAGCCAGTGGCGGAGATCGAGACGGACAAAGCGATCCTGGAACTGGAAGCGCCCGCGGACGGCATGCTCCTCGAGCTTCTGGCCGCGGAGGGCGAGGCTGTCCCGGTGGGGGAGGCGGTGGCGCTGGTGTCGGAGGAGGGGGCGTCAGGATGAAGCAGAAGCTGAACGTAGGTTTGATCGGTCACAAGTTCATGGGGAAAGCGCACAGTCACGCGCTGCGGGACATCTCCATGTTTTTCGAACTGGACTGCGAGCCGGTGATGCACACCCTGTGCGGCCTCGGCGATGACCTCGCGGCCACGGCCGCGCGCTACGGCTGGCAGCGGCACGCGGACTCCTGGGAAGCGGTGATCAATGACCCGGAGATCCACGTGGTGGACGTGTGCACGCCTGGCGACACGCACTGCCGGATCGTGGTTGCCGCGGCGCAGGCGGGCAAGCACGTGCTATGCGAAAAGCCGCTGGCGCTCAACGCCGCCGAGGCGCTCGAGATGTACCGCGCCGCCCAGGCGGCCGGCGTGCGCCACCTGGTGAACTTCAACTACCGCCGCGTCCCCGCTGTGAACCTGGCCAGGGCGCTGATCGAAGAGGGCCGGCTGGGGACCATCTACCATTTCCGCGCGCTGTACCAGCAGGACTGGCCGCTGGATCCGGAGTTCCCCTACCTGTGGCGCTTCGACCAGACGGTGGCGGGCGCCGGCTCGATGGCCGACAAAGGTTCCCACATCGTGGACCTGGCGCGCTACCTGGTGGGCGAGATCGACGAGGTGGCGGCGGCCAACGAGATCTTCGTCAAGCACCGTCCCCTCTCGGAACAGCCGGGTGCCCGCAAGGAAGTCACCACCGACGACGCGGCAGTGTTTCTGGCGCGCTTCACCGGCGGGGCCATGGGGCTGTTTCTCACCTCGCGCATGAGCGCGGGTCACAAGAACTGCCTCACCTTCGAGGTCAACGGCTCGCAGGGCAGCCTGAGCTTCAACCTGGAGCGGATGAACGAGTTGGAAGTCTGCTTCCGCGGCGAGCGGCCCGAGGGCTTCCGCACGGTGATGGTCACCGACGCCGCCGAGCACCGCTACATCAAGAACTGGTGGCCGCCGGGTCACGTGCTGGGGTGGGAGCACACCTTCGTGCATCAGTACTACGAGCTGTTCCAGGCGATCACGGGCGGCTACCAGCCCGCGCCCAGCTTCCTGGACGGATTGCGCAATCAGGAAGTGCTGGACGCCATCGAAGTGGCGGCGCGGGAGAAGCGCTGGGTGACGGTGACCCGCTCCGAGGCGGCCGCATGAAAACGATGCGGGCATTGACGAAGACCCGCCCGGGAGCCGGCAACGTCGAGCTGGTCGAGATCCCGGAGCCGGAGTGCCCCCCGGACCGGGTGAAGGTCGAGGTGGCCTTCGGCGGGGTATGCGGCACGGATATACACGTCTACTACGACCGCTTCCCCAGCTATCCGCCGGTGATCCTGGGGCACGAGTTTTCGGGCGTCGTGGTGGAGGCGGGTGAGCAGGTCCAGCGCGTGAAACCGGGCGAGCGGGTGACGGTGCTGGGGTCAACCGCCATCACCTGCGGGACCTGCGAGTACTGCCAGAGCGGCGACTATATGTTCTGCGGCGCGCGCCGCGGCATGGGGCACGGAACCCACGGCTGCTTCACGCGCTACGTGGTGGTGCGTGAGGACCAGATCTACAAGTTGCCGGAGGCGGTGTCACTCGAGGAAGGCGCGCTCTCGGAGCCGTTCGCCAGCGCGGTGCAGGCGGTCGAGGAGGTGGACCGGTTCCGGACCGGCGACATGGTGCTGCTGTCCGGCCCGGGGCCGATCGGGCTGGCGTGCCTGTTGCTGCTGGCCCGCCGCACGAAGGTGATCGTGGCGGGCACGGAGCACGACGGAGTGCGGCTGAAGCTGGCGCGCGAGCTGGGCGCGGACCGGACCGTGGACGTGAGCCGGGAGCCGCTGGGCGAGGTGGTCGAACAGGAAACCGGCGGGCGCGGCGTGGATGTGGCCATCGAGGCCGCGGGCGCGCCCGAGTCGGTGCTGGCCTGCCTGCGGGCGGTGCGGCGCATGGGCCGCTACCTGCACCTCGGTATCCTGGGGCGTGAGGTTTCCGTGCCCTTCGACACGCTGCTCTACAAGCAGGTGCAGGTGCGATTCTCGGTGGGGCACTCCCTTAAGACCTGGCGACGGGCGATGCGGATACTGGAGCAGCGCAAGCTCGATTTGCAGCCCCTCATCACCCACATTCTGCCGCTAAGCCGCTGGCGGGAGGCGTTTCAGCTTTGCGAGAACAAGCAGGGCGTAAAGGTGCTGCTCAAGTACGAGGAGATGTGAGGACTGGGGACAGGCTACGCTGTCCCCCCGTGGACAGCGCGGCTTGTCCCCAGTCTGTGGAGGTGCGAGCATGAGGCTTGCAGAAAAAACGGTGCTCGTGACGGGCGCCAGCAAGGGCATAGGGCACGCCATCGCCATCGGGTGCGCGCGGGAAGGCGCGGACGTGTTCCTGAACTACAACACCGACCGCGCGGGGGCGGAGCAGGCCGCCGAGGCCGTCCGCGGGATGGGGCGCGGGGCCTGGCTGATCGAGGGCGATATCCGCAAGCCCGCCGACATCTTCCGCATGTTCGAGGCCGCGCGGCGCGAGGTTCCCGCCCTGCACGCGCTGATCAACAATGCCGGCATCACCGGCTGGACGCCGCTGTTTGAGATCACCGTCGAGAAGTGGGACATGGTGATCGAGACCAACCTGCGGGGTACCTTCTTCTGCTCGCTCGAGGCGGCGCGCTGGATGAAGGCGACCGGCGGCGGCAGCATCGTGAACGTCTCGACCAACTGCGCCGAGCTGGGCGTGAAGAACCTGGTGGCGTACGCCTCTTCGAAGGGCGGCATACACGCCATGACGCGGCAGTTGGCGGTCGAGCTGGCGCCCCACAAGATCCGGGTGAACACTTTCGCGCCCGGGCCTACGCGCGTGGCGCGCAACCTGGCCGATGATCCGGACTACGACAACACCTGGGGCGCCATGGTGCCCTTGCAGCGCACGGCCGCCGCCGAGGAGATGATCGGCCCGGCCGTCTTTCTGGCCTCGGAGGACTCCAGCTACATGACCGGCCAGCTCTTCTTTGTGGACGGCGGCTGGACCGTGGCGGGCAAGATCCCTGAGGCATACCTGGAGCTGGCCGCCTCCAAACACCGCTAACCACATCGCAGATGGCCTATCGGACGGTATCCGAGGATGACACGGTGGGGCGGCTCCCCCGAGCCGCAAGCCGACCCCCCGGTCGGCTTTGGCCGGGCCGGGGGGCCCGGCGCGGTCCAGGGGGACCGCCCCACTGGCAATCTCCTCGGGGCACGCATGGCAGACATGTTTGAACCAGCCAGATTGCGCGCCCTGGCCCGGGACATGCGCTGCGACATCATCCGTATGATCACCGCCGCCGGCTCGGGGCATCCCGGCGGGTCGCTCTCGGCGGTCGAAGTGATCGCCTACCTCTACTTCCACCGTATGAGGGTGGACCCGGAGCGGCCGGGTTGGGAAGACCGCGACCGCTTCGTGCTCTCGAAGGGTCACTGCGGCCCGGCGCTGTACGCCGCGCTGGCGCGGCGGGGCTACTTCCCGCACGAGACACTGTGGACGCTGCGCGACCTCGCCAGCCCCTTGCAGGGCCATCCGGACATGCGCAAGACGCCGGGCGTGGATATGACCACCGGCTCGCTGGGCCAGGGCTTTTCAGCGGCGGTGGGCATGGCCATCGGCGGCAAAGTGCAGCGGAAGGACTTCCGCGTCTACGCGATGCTGGGAGACGGCGAGATCCAGGCGGGCGTGGTGTGGGAGGCCGCCCTGGCCGCGGCGCACTACGGGCTGGACAACCTGACCGCCATCGTGGACAACAACCGGCTACAGACGGACGGGGAGACCGCCTCGATCATCACCGTCGAGCCGGTCGAGGAGAAGTTCCGGGCCTTCGGCTGGGAGACGGTGCGCATCGACGGGCACGATTTCTCGCGCATCCACGAGGCCTTTGAGACGATCACCCGCGCCGGGCGGCCGGGCGTGATCGTGGCCGATACGGTGAAGGGCAAGGGCGTCGCGGAGATGGAGAACAACCACGTCTGGCACGCGGGCGCCCCATCAGAGGAGCAGGCACGGAGATACCTGGCGGAACTCGAGGAGGTCGCGTGATGGAAGCGCAGCCTCTGCGGGTGGTCTACGGAAAGACGCTGGTGGAACTGGGCGAGCGCAACCCGCGCGTGGTGGTCTTCGAGGCGGACGTGGCCAAGTCCACCAACACGTACCGGTTCAAGCAGCGCTTCCCGGAGCGGTTTTTTCAGGCCGGGGTGGCGGAGCTGAACATGGTGTGCATGGCGGCGGGCGCGGCCGCCACCGGGCTGATCCCCTTCGCCAGCACCTTCGCCGTGTTCGCCAGCATGCGGGCCTGCGAAGGCATACGCACCTCGATCTGCTACCCCAAGCTCAACGTGAAGATCGTAGCGGCGAACGCGGGGGTCGAGAACCACGGCGACGGCGTCACCCACCAGGGCATCGAGGATATGGCCATCATGCGCGCGCTGCCCAACATGACGGTGGTCTCACCCTCCGATCCGGTGACCACGCGGCTGGCCACGCTGGCCCTGGCGGAGCACGAAGGGCCGTGCTACATGCGCGTGGGCCGCTGTGACAGGCGCGTGCTCTATCCGGAGAACGTCGAGTTCCGGCTGGGGAGGATGATCCCGCTGCGCCAGGGCAACGACCTAGCCATCATCGCCACGGGCAACATGGTCGAGCCGGCGCTCGAAGCGGCGGCGGCGCTCGCGCGGGAAGGAGTCCAGGCGCGGGTACTGGATTGCCACACCATCAAGCCGCTGGATGTGGAGGCGGTGCTGCGCGCGGCGCGGGAGACGCGGGGGATTGTGACCGCCGAGGACCACAGCGTGATCGGCGGGCTGGGCAGCGCGGTGGCCGAGGTGGTGGCGGAGAATCATCCCACCCTGGTGCGGCGCGTGGGACTGGCGGACGTCTTCGCCCGCTCGGCGCGCGGCCCCGCGGTGCTGCTGACGCGCTACGGCCTCGACGCGCATGCGATTGTGGCGCAGGTGCGCAGGCTGTAAACCCGGGGACAGCCCGCGTGTTTCCGCACCGCGGGGAACGTTCCGTCTGTCCCCGTCCCGGTCGCGTCAGTCACCGGCGGCGCGCTTGCGGACCAGCGGCTTCAGGCGCGGCGGGGGGGCGAAGGACTGCTCGCCGCGCAAGTAAGGCTCCAGGCGGCGGAGCACCTCCTCCATGCCGTGGCGCACGTGCAGGCGCATGACGCGGTCGGCCTGCTCGGGGTCGCCGCCACACAGCGCCTCGACCAGGCCGTCGTGATAGTGGGCCGGCATCTCGCGGTAGTTGGAGATGCAGGCGCACTGCCAGGTGCGGATCAAGGTGTGAGTCTTCTCGATGGCTTCGCATAGCGCCGCGCAGCCGGTGCACTCGGCGATGCGCCGGTGGAAGCGCTCGTGCAGGCTGAAGAAGTCGAAGAAATCCACCTTGGGATCGGCCTGCATCTCATCGATCCGGCGGGCCATGCTCCGCATCTCGTCGCGCTCGGCGGAGCTGGCTTTCTCGGTAAACAAGCGGGCCGACTGCGATTCCAGGGCCTCGCGCAGGACGTAGTTGCCGCGCACATCCTGCAAGGTGAAGAGCTTGACCCGGGTGCCCACGCGGGGCCAGCTCTCCACCAGGCCCTCGTGTTCCAGACGCTGGAGGGCTTCGGAGATGGGCAGGAAGCTGACGCCCAGTTGCTTGGCCAGAGGGCGGCGCGAGATGGCGGCGCCCGGAGGCAGCTCGCCGCGCAGGATCATGCGGCGGACGGTCTGGTAGGCCTGTTCGGAAAGGGAGCCGCGCAGGAGGCGGCTGTCAGAGGATGGTCGGGGCATGGCCATCCCCATTGTGCCAGCTAAAGCTTTGATATGTCAAAACTTTTTCTGGACCGGGCCCGCTATGGGGCTTCAGCGCGGCACCTTCAGCGGCCAGGTCTGCCCGGCCGAGAGGCCGCCGTCCACGTACAGCGTCTGCCCGGTGACGTAGTCGCTGGCCCGGCTGGCCAGGAACATCGCCGTGCCCACGATGTCGGCGGGGGTGCCCCAGCGGCCCGCGGGCGTGCGCGCCACGGCGAAGCCGTAGATCTCGGGGTCCTGCCAGAGAGGTTTGTTGAAGTCGGTCTGGATGAAGCCGGGGGCGATGGCGTTGACTTGCACGTTGCAGGCGGCCCACTCGACGGCCAGCGCCCGGGTCATGGTTTCAATGAAACCCTTGGTGCCGCCGTACACCGCCACCCCGGCCAGGCTCATGTGGCCCTGGAAGCTGCCGAAGTTGATGATCTTGCCGCGGCGCTGTTCGATCATCACGCGGGCGGAGGCGCTGGCCAGCAGGAAGTTGCCGCGCACGTTGACCGCCAGCAGGT